>Ga0209427_10007302_pt1 | contig 12519 bp, 10 predicted proteins | sample DeeMarSWOR136_30_FD_187465 | JGI IMG/M metagenome (GOLD analysis project Ga0209427, IMG submission 187465) | Marine sediment microbial communities from White Oak River estuary, North Carolina - WOR-1-36_30 (SPAdes) (version 2) | ecosystem: Environmental > Aquatic > Marine > Intertidal zone >... | reverse complement strand
TTGCCAAAACTGTCAAGTAAAAAAACAGAATGGATTTGTATTATAATGCAATATTTAACAAACAGGTAATGCAAGATCTACAGGGCGAAAATGATTAATGACTTTCTTGCGGCCAACATAAAAAAGGCAATCCAAGTTCCCTCGATCGCCTTCTATTTTTTACATTATCATGGGGATTATTAGACTATTCTTTTACTATCCATACTTTTATTTTCGTTTCAATTTCGGGGTGAAGTTTGATTGGAACCGAATAGATACCCAGCGCTTTGATAGGTTCTGTTAACTCAATTTTTTTACGATCAATATCATATCCCTGCTTTACCAGAGCTTCAGCGATATCCTGATTTGTGACAGAACCAAACAATTTGTCTCCTTCTCCTACACTCACTGCCAGGGTAACCGATACACTTTCCATCTTCTTGGCTAATTGTTCGGCATATTTTTTCTGTTTATTCTGTTGTACTAACTTCTGTCGTTGTTCTTCATTTAACATTCTGACATAATTCGGTTTAGCCGGATAGGCAATTTTTTTAGGAATAAGATAATTCATTCCAAAACCGCGTTTTACCTCTATAGTATCACCAGCTTTACCAAGTTGTTCGTAATCTTGTCGAAGAATGATCTTCATTTTTAGAACCTCAGTCTTTTTCAGTTTTTATCTTGGTATATCGGAAACAAAAGGTATTAAAGCCAATTGTCTAGCTCTTTTTATTGCACGAGATAATTGACGTTGGTGCTGATTACAATTTCCCGAAGTTCTGCGGGGAACAATTTTTCCCTGCTCGGTCAGAAAGCGCACCAATCGTTTTTCATCCCTAAAATCTATGTACACATCGCCTGATTCACAAAAACGGCAAATACGTTTCTTTCTTTGTAGCATTTTTATCTCCTCAACATTAATATAAAATATTAAGCCTGGTCGCTATCAGCTTTTTTCGGATCTTCAAGGGATGGTTCGTCAGGATATGCTTCGTCAAAATCAGGAACCTCCTTTTCGAGAGACTCAATTTTGGGTTCTTCGCTTATCTCTTCTTGCACTTCCTGGGTAATTTTGACGGTTTGTTCTTTAGTTCTAATTTCTTCCTGCTTTGAACGAGCGGCAGTTTTGCCAGCATTCCGTTGCCGCTGCATGAGCTCATTCTTTTCAATCATATAAGTAAGAGCCCTTAACACACGATCATTCAAACGGAATTCACCTTCCAGGATATTGGGGATATTTAAGCGACTGTTGGCAGAGAATTCAATCTCAACATATGAAGCATGGGTTTTCTTGTTGATCGAATAAGCGAGCCTTCTTTTACCCCAGCGATCAATCTTCTTTACAATACCACCATGATCTTCGATCAACTGTTGAATTCGGCTGGTTATTGTTTCAACTTCATCAGGATTCTGTGAGATATCTACAATAAAAATAGTGGCATAAAGTTTTTCCATTATACCTCCTTTGGTCTTACGATCCCGATCATTGATGCTGATCGGAATAGGATAACAATGTTATTTCTCTAAACTATCTTTTAAAAGCTGCAAAATATAATATTAATTTTCCCCCAAATCTAATATTTATTAAAATTTTCATCCTCCCAATAATGGGGCAATAACTAAAGAGACCACTGACATTAATTTAATCAGGATGTTAAGTGATGGTCCAGCCGTATCTTTAAAGGGATCACCAACGGTATCTCCAACGACCGCAGCCTTGTGAGCTTGAGAGCCTTTACCACCAAGTTGACCGCTCTCAATATATTTCTTGGCATTATCCCATGAGCCACCGGAATTGGCCATAAAAATTGCCAATAATACTCCAGAAACTGTGGTGCCAGCAAGCACTCCACCCAACATTTCAGGGCTCCCTAATATCAATCCGAAAAAGACCGGGGTGAATACGGCCAGAATACCCGGTCCAATCATTCGCTTAAGTGCTGCCGCCGTCGCAATATCTACGCAGCGTGCATAATCTGCTTTGGCCTTGCCCTCAAGCAGACCGTTAATTTCCTTAAATTGTCTCCTTACTTCCGCAATCATATCAAAGGCAGCACGCCCAACAGCTCGTAGCGCAAAAGATGAAAAAATAAAGGGCAAAACGCCACCAATCAGAAGTCCCGCCATGATCATCGGATTATCGATATCTAAAGATAGAGAAGAAATACCCATTGCTCTGGCAACAGTTTCGCGATAAGCGGCAAATAAAGCCAGAGCAGTCAAAGCGGCAGAGCCAATGGCAAAACCTTTTCCGATGGCAGCGGTGGTATTTCCTACCGCATCCAATTTATCTGTTCGATCCCTTACCTCTTTCGGCAACTGGGCCATTTCGGCGCACCCCCCGGCATTATCAGCAATCGGACCGTAAGCATCGACTGCCAACTGAATTCCGGTAGTCGATAACATTCCTAATGCAGCAATGGCAATCCCATACAGTCCAGCAAAATAGTAGGAAATGATAATGGCAAGCGCAATAGTCAAAACCGGCAGGCCGGTCGAGTACATTCCATTTGCCAGGCCTTCAATAATATTAGTAGCGGCTCCTGTTTCACTCGCTTTGGCAATATCTCGTGCTGGTTTTCGAGATTCTGAAGTAAAATACTCTGTTAGTAATCCGACGGATACACCAGCTAATAAACCCGCTATAGTCGCCAGATAGACATCCAATTTATCGATTATTTTACCACTCCATTCCACCGCCTCAGGGAGAAAGAATCCAATAACAAAGTAACTGATAATGAGCATCAAAATGCCAGCTATGGCAGTGCCAATATTAAGGGCTAATTGCGGACTTCCCCCTTCCTTTGTTCTCACAAAAAAAGTCCCAACAATAGATACCAGTATACCAAATCCCGCTAAAACCAAAGGCAGAAATACCAAATTGACAAATCCTGCACCGGCAGCGAGAACCATAGCACCAATGATAGAACCGACATATGACTCAAAAAGGTCTGCCCCCATTCCTGCCACATCACCAACATTGTCTCCTACATTGTCTGCAATAGTGGCCGGATTTCGCGGATCGTCTTCAGGAATACCTGCTTCAACCTTTCCGACCAGATCGGCACCCACATCAGCCGCCTTAGTGTAAATTCCCCCCCCAACTCTGGCAAACAATGCAATTGATGATGCACCCATGGCAAATCCTGAGAGAATTGTCATCACCCTGGCAAGATCAGCACCTTGTTTTGTTCCACCATAGACATAGAAAAGAAGGGTCAATCCGAAAATACCCAATCCGACCACACTCATTCCCATTACTGAGCCGCCGTTAAAAGCGACTTTTAAAGCTTCATTCAGGCTGGTTCTGGCGGCTTGAGTAGTTCTGGTATTTGCGGCTGTGGCGACCCGCATCCCAAACAAACCTGCTAATCCACTACAAATGGCACCAACCGCAAACGATAAGGCAACCAAACTGGTATTTTGGGCGGCATTTCCCCAGACCAATAATGCCGCTACAGCCAGAACAAAAATAAGTAAAATCCGATATTCACGGTATAAGAAAGCCATGGCACCCTCCCGGACGGCCTGACCTATCTCTTTCATTCTCTCAGTCCCGGCATCTTGTTTGTTAATCCAGCGAGATTTAAAAAAGGCATAAACTAATGCACAAATAGCTGCAGCAAAGCTTAACCAAAGCAACTGAACTTGCACGGGGATATCCTCCAAAATTTAATTTTCCAATATGTTTCTGTTATATTTACTCATGGTTAATTGTATTCCATTCAGAACGAATGATTCAACTGCATCAGCACTCTCATTTAATATGTCAGGCAATTGTTTGCGTTCTTCCCGGTTAAATACGGAAAGTACATAGTCTGCCGCATCCTGGAACTGATCACTGATACCAATTCTTAAGCGTGGAACGTCAGGGGTATGTAACTGCTGAAGAATTGAGTCTAATCCCTTTTGTCCACCGGAACTTCCTGTATTCCTGAGGCGGATGGTACCAAAAGGAAGATTAATATCATCACAAATAATCAACAATTGTGAATAGTCAGTAATACGGCGCCGTTCAACTAAGGAAAGAAGTGCTTTTCCACTCAGGTTCATAAAAGTCATGGGTTTAATAAGTTCAACCTGATTGTTTTCTATCTGAAAGACGGCCTTTTTGTAAATTGACCGTTCATTTTTAAATTTCAAATGGTATCGTTGGGACAATAGATCCACTACCATGAACCCGATATTATGCCTGGTATATTTATATTTCAGGCCCGGATTACCTAAACCAATAATATAATACAATCGAATGCCCGAATAATATTTTGGAGAGATTCCTTTTGAGGAAAGTGTAAATTATTAATATTATTCCTCTTCTTCTTCTTTCTTCCGTCCGATGACTTCTGGCTCCTGTATTTCCTCTTCTTCCACCATTTCTTCAGCTTCGGCTTCCTCAACTTCTTTACCCACCCGGGAATGTTCCACCAATAGAATGGTTTCCTCAGGATCATCCAATATCTTAACATTCTCAAAACTCAAATCTTTTACATGAATCGAATCACCAATTTCAAGATTGGTAACATCAACTTGTAAATTATCCGGAATTTGGCTGGGTAAAGACTCAATCTCTAATTCCCGGATTATAAACTCCAGAATACCACCTGCTTTAACACCTGCGGAAGTACCAACAAGTGTTATAGGTACTTTCAGGGTGAGCTTTTCTCCTAAGGTAACTCCCTGAAAATCTGCATGAAGGAGATTACCTTTGAGAGGATCAAATTGCATATCTTTAATCACTACCTGCAATTTTTTCTTATGATCCTCTACTTCCACATTAATCAAACCATGTCCATGCACAATGGTGCTTTCGAATTCTTTTTGATCGAGAAGTAAATGCAGATTATCGTCACGATGTGAATAATATTCTGCCGGGATCCATCCCTCAGATCTATATTTTCGAGCCGCACTTTTCCCGGTTTTTTCACGGATTTTAGCTTTAATTTTGGTTTCCGCCATATCCACTCCTTACAATTTACTCTGGTAACATAAATCAGTATTTGAAATAATCGATAATGGCTGGGGTGGGAGGATTCGAACCCCCGAATGCCGGGACCAAAACCCGGTGCCTTATCCTCTTGGCTACACCCCAGTACATTTTTCATATCCAGTATGAAATGGTAATAAACTAGATAAATGAACTGAAGTTTATCGTTATTTCACGACAGCCCTAAATTTAACGGCGCACCTAAATTCAGTCAAGTTGAATTCGAAATATTTAGATACCGATAATACAACTTTCCTTAATAATTTTAAATTCATACCCGTCATCGCGACAAAATTCTATGAATTTCGGAAGGATTTTTAGGGTGGTATGATTACTTATAGGAGAATTGTGAAATACAACAATATCACCAGATTGAAGCTTTTTCTTCAAATGATCTTCAATTTTCTGTGGCAGCCATTTAAAATCATTACTCATCAAAGACCATAGGATGAGATCCTTTTTCCTGGAATCCAATACCTTATATAATTCAGCACCCCAGATTCCATAAGGCGGACGAAAAAGTGAAGTGGTTACCTGAAAATTATCTTTTATGAGACAATCGGTCTCAAGAATTTCCCTCTCAAGATATTCCAGGCTTTTAAAAATCAAAGGATTATGAGAAAAACCATGATTTCCCAGAAAATGCCCCTTAAAATTCAGTTTCGATATTCCGCTGCCGTATTGTTGAATTTCTTTTCCTGAAAGAAAAAAAATTGCTGGAACATGATAATGCTTCAATATTTCTAAAACCGATTCGGTAATTTCTGGATAAGGACCATCATCAAAGGTCAGATACACTGTTCTCCTTTCTTGAGGAAGTCTCCAAATTAAATTTGGGAAGGCTGGATTGATAAAATTTACTGTTCTTTTAAAAATACTCACTGCTTATTGCCTTTCCAGCTATATTGTCTCAGAAATCCCATTAAACCAGCGATCATGACATATAAAATCTGGAAGAGCTGAGCCGCAAAGAAATATTTAAAAAGATCACTTCGCCCAAGGATCTTCAATCCCTTTCGGATAAGCAGCATTTCCGGGATTACCTTCAGAGATAGTCCTAATATATATAATTCTACTGGATACCAGCCACATAAGGTTAAGGGGAACAGAATGATAATCAGAAGATAGTATAAGTAAATTGAAAGCATCATTGGAAACATCCATTTTCGGGGATAGTGGATTGATTTTGATGCCCATCTCGCTCTCTGATTTAAAAATGTACTGAGTGTTTTGATGGGGCTGGTATAATTAATCGCTTCTTTTGAAAGGGCATATTTTACTTTCCAGTCTGTCCTGGTAAAAATATTTTGCAAAAGTAAATCATCATCTCCAGAGGGAAGGAACATATTTCCATCATATCCGCCAGCATCATTAAATGCTTTCATTCTATAGGAAAGATTACTCCCATTACAGATAAGGGGATTATTGTTTCCAAGACTCCCTACTCCGCAAAAAACAATTCCTGCAAATTCAAGTGTCTGAATTTTGTGAAACAGACTATTTTCGCTCATGGGAGAGAAGGTGACCAGCCCGGCAACAAGGCCGGTCTTTTCATCGTAATAGCTTACCATTTTTTCAAGCCAATCCGGCTGGGCAATCGTATCAGCATCGATGGTCATTACCACTTCACTCGTTACAGATTTCAAAGCAAATTTAAGCGCTTCTTTTTTGAAAGTTGGCTTCTTATCAGATACCTTATGGGACAACAGGTGAAAATTGGGTTTATCCATGATCGAAGTTCTTATAACTTCGGCCGTACTGTCAGTCGACTGATCATCAATGATATATACATTAAATAAATGTTTATCATAAGTCTGATTCCACAGACTTTCGATACACCTCCCGATGAATTCTTGTTCATTGCGAGCAGGAACTAATACAGAAACAGTTAATTTCTTTCCATTCTCTGACCCGGGAATACGATATATCCCGATAAAGAAATAAAAAATAAGTCCACTGTAAATAAATCCGAATAACAGAAATATCCATACCATTTTCTATCTACCTGTTTCCTACGGCTTTACCTTTTTCGTCAGATTTTTATTATCCCACCGTAATTTGAAGACAAAATAACTCCCAATCAAAGCCGGAAATATAAAGTTTATAATAAAAATAAGAAGAGCGGCATTGAATGCTGCTAAATGGGATATTCCAAAAAGTGAATAATAAAAGATGGCTGCTCCCTCCCGGATTCCCAGATCGGCAAAGGATATCGGTAAGAGAATTTTAGTAAACAGAGTAGCTCCAACCGCTATCAGCGAGTAAAAAAATGGACAATCCTCAAAGGCCAAGATCAGTATATGATATTGAGATACAATAATGAGGAACCAAAAGAATGCATAAACCAGTATTTTTATGGCATATTGTGTGGAGATACCATCCAGACTTGAGCAAATATTTTCGATGAGAGAACGGAGCGAGTCCTTCCAGTTAATACGAAGAATGGTAAACTTTACCCATTGGGGATTTAAGGCCAGGATCAATAAAATAGAAACACCAAACAAACTCACCATAATTAATGCCACCCTGGTGAAATCTGGCCATAAATATTTTGTTATAAAAATATAGTTAATTGAGATTAAGCCCATCGTGCTGAATACGATAATCCCGGAAAATTTATCAATAATATTTAGTCCAGTAATAATTATGCGATCATGATCCTTAATCGACAGGGCTCTGGTCAGTTCGCCCAGATTTCCCGGAGTAACAAAACCGAGGGTGGCACCAAAAAATAGGGATTGGACAACTTCACGATTTTTTATATCAGAGAACCGACTTCTTAATACCAATCTCCACTTCAGAAATTGTATGTAAAAATTAGGAAAGAATAATAAAAAACATAATAATACATTCTGCAGTTCAGCTTTCCGAAGTGCAGAAAAGACTTCATTACGCTGGTTGATTTTCTGATAAAGAAAAAATATCAGACCCATTCCTACCAGAATTTTAATTAACCAGATAATTCTTGTTTTCTTCATATGAATGAAATGCTTTTAATTACTGTTTTTAAACAGTATTGTTTTCCCACAATTTCTGCAGGAACCGCTCATGCAGAATATTGCAACAATTTAAAATATTAAATTATATTTTGCCATGTCCGAATCAGAAAATAATCTGAAATAATATTAAGCCATACCATAATTGTCCGATAATAGTTAAAGTTCCAAAATTTACTCAATCTCTATGATTCAAAAAATTTACGAAAAATGGCATACCCAGCTTATCAGCCTGGCGGAGTATAAGTCCTATCCGCTCCTTCAAAACAGGAACTTATGCCTTAAAATAATCGAATCTTTCATTTCAGAAAATGGGGACAACACTCTGTTATTACCATCCTTAATAAACTATGTAGAAAGTTACAACTTAAAATACCAAAATTTATTAAGGGCACTTGAAATATTAAAAACAGACATACTTCCCCGTGAATTATCATCAAAAAAAGAGAAAGTTGAAAGCGATAGAGCTATCGATGAACTTGTTCATAAACTGGATATTTATTTTGGTTCGCTGCAATCGGATATGGATAAAGTTCGCTGGGATCGTTTGTTCACCAAACTGGATTTACTCGGAGCAACAGTATTGGAATTGGATGATCAATTTATAATACGTAAAAGTAATTCCAGTATAGAACAGTTTTTCGGATATAAAAAAATTGAAATTATCGACACTCATTTTAAAAAGTTATTTGCAGCTTCCAGCCAGCCTATAATTATTAATGCTTTAAGAGAGTTACAACAAGGGCACCGTTTCAAAGTCGAGTTAGATCTTGAAGCCCAAGGTAAAAGTGGCCGCCGATTTCAGGCATTACTGAAGATTATTCCACAAAATTGGCAAGTTCCTGTAAAAACGTATTCCGCATATATTCAAAAATCTGAACACCTAAAATTTGCAAAAGATTCTTCACATATACTGCTATCCGCCCTGGCAAATATCAAGGAAGGTATCGTTATCTGGGATCCCTCGGAGGACAATAAAGTTCTTTTTGTCAATGAAGCATTTGAAAAAATTACAGGTTTTTCCAGATATGACTTGGTGAATCAGTCTTTTGCAAAATTTATTAAAACAGAAAATCAAAAAGAGAAAAAAGAATTTCTCCGCAAATGTAAGACATCGGACGACCTCGAGAAAGAGGCATTTATTAGCTGCAAGGATGACAGCACCTGCCGTGTTTTACTCAGCACTAAAATTATCAAAACAGAATTCTACCAGTCTCATGCCATGGTGAGTACCGTCACTACAATAAAAAAAGATAGTAAATCTCACTCAGTAGAAAACAATATTGCCCAGAATATCAACAATTTGATTTATGCATTTCCTAATCCGATTTTAGTTACAAATAAAAAGATGGAGATTCAATACTGGAATCCAGCCGGAGAAAAAGAATTCAATCTAAAATCCAAATTCAAGCAATCTAGAAATGTTTTTGATGCTATTTCCTTCCCAAAATCAAACAGGATAGAAGATGAAATACAGAAAGAAATAGATGAGAATGATTACTTTACAGGTAAATTTTATTCAAAAAAGAGAAGTAAAAGTGATAAATTCTATCTTGTTCAAATTGTGCCTTTTCGTTTAAATTCCAAGGAGTTGTTATTCTGGACCATTCAAGATAATACAAAAATTGAAGCACAAAATCATAAGATTATTAAACAAAATGCGTCTTTAAGGTTTCTAGAGAATTTTTCAAGAATTATTAACAATAATTTAGAGCTTGCCTCAATCCTGCAATTATTCATCCAGGAACTTCAAAAAATCTTTAATTTTCAGTATGTATCTTTTCTCCTTCCCTATTATTCGGAAAACCGTTATTTCCAGTTGTACTATTTATATAGATTGAAAAAAGAAAATTTTCCGCAGAATCATGTGATTGACATATCCAATGACCGTGATTTTCAGAATCTCATTCAGAATGATGCACTTATGGTAAGGAAGTATCCGGAGAATTTTCATTATGTGAAAGGTTTGATGAACAAATTTCTGATTCCAGATTCTGTGAGAGAATTAATCCAGATCCCGATCATTTTTGAAGGTAAGATTCTAGGTATTTTAATTATCGGGACAAGCGAAAATGAAACCTTCCATAAGGAAGATTTAAATTTCATTCAACAAATTACCAAACACCTGGCCATCGCTTTAAAGAATAATATATATTTCAAATATGCGGAACTTCAGAAAAAGAAATTCTTTATCATCAATTCAATATTTCATGCACCACATACAGAAAATAGCATTCTGCAAATCTGTCAGAATACCCTCACCGGATTCCTGGACCTGTTAAATTGCCAGTCTGGTGGACTCTATAGATCAAGTGATGGAGAAAACTGGCAAAAAATTATTCTAAAACAGGCGAAAGGTATATTACCACAATCGTTGAAGCTTTCGAAATCTTTATTGGCAGAGAGAACCATATTCTGGGATGATTTGTCCTTTCTTCCCCTGGATGAAAAATTATCTGCCCTGAGTGAACTAAGTTCTTCAGGCATGTTTTCGTGGGAATCATCTTCATCATTTGGATACATTGCATTTGTTTTATCAGAGACACCGTTCCTGAATCAAATGGATCGAACTTTTATTACTACCCTCATAGAGGACATTCTAAAACAGATGGTAGTGGCTCTCGACCAGATAATCCTCTTTGAAAAAGTAAAAATGGCAGAAAATGAATGGGAGACAACCTTTAAGACAGTAGACATCGGATTGGTAGTAGTAGATGAAAATTTGCAAATCATTCGCACTAACCAGGCATTTTTAAACTTATATAACTGCGATATTTCAGAAATACTCGGTAAAACCTGCTCAGAGACTTTTTGTAAAAATGGTATCGAAAATGATATAATGAAAAGAAAATCCAGACAAAAGAGAGACAAGCAAACTGAGAGTGAATATTATGATGAGAAAATAAATAAAATGATATTACAGACTTTCTATCCTTTCTATAATACCAGAGGTAATTTTAAAGGAGGAATTTTCACTATTCAGGATGTAACAGAGAAACACCAACAACAACAAAAAATTACTTTCCTCTCAAAATTCCCGGAGAATAATCCTAATATTGTAATGAGTTTAGATGAAAATGGGAAAATATTATATATTAATCCTTCTATGCTTAGGGTTTTGAAAAATAACAATCTATCAGAGGAATCCATTAATCAATTAATTCCTGCCGATCTTGAATTGATTTTTCAGAGGATGAAGGCAAGCAAATCAAAAGTTGTTGAAATAGAACATAAGTATAAAGACCGATTTTTCCAGTATATCATCTATCATCCAACTGAAAATGATAACTATTATATGTATGGAATGGATATCACAGAAAAATTAAATTTGCAGAAGCAACTTATTCAGACTGAGAGAATCAGGGCATTAGGTGAGATGGCAGCTGGTGTCGCACATGATTTCAATAACTTATTGGCCACAATAATTGGCAGAACACAGCTCATCCTCATTAAATCAGAAAAGCCAGAGATATTGAGAGAACTGAAAGTTATTGAAAAAGCCGCGATGGAGGGCGGACAAATAGTAAAACGATTACAAGAGGTAACTCGTGAAAAAAGGGAAAGTAACTTTCAGACTCTAGATATCAATGAACTTATTAAAGAAAGTATCATATTTGCTGCAAGTAAATTAAAAATTAGCACACAATTGAAAAATCAGAAAGTTCATCTTTATACAGAATTGCGAAACAATCTCATGGTCAAAGGAGATCCGGTTGAACTTAAAGAAGTATTTACCAATTTAATGCTCAACGCCTTTGATGCGATGCCAAATGGCGGGGATCTTTTTATTAAAAGTAATAAGGTGAACAAAAATTCAATCAGAATTATTTTCAAAGACAGCGGAAATGGTATGCCGGAAGAAATAAGGAATAAGATTTTCAATCCATTTTTTACCACAAAGGGCGACAAGGGAACAGGATTAGGTTTAAGTATTGCTTATAAAAATATTACCACCCATGGCGGATCAATTAAGGTTGAAAGTCAGGTAAATAAGGGGACAACTTTTACCATTACTTTACCATCCACTGTGGATATAATAAAACCCAAAGATAAAAAGAAACTCAAAATGAAGGACAAGATCAGTGAGGCGAATTTACTTATTGTGGATGATGAGCCAGAATTATTGGAGACAATGGCGGAAATTTTACGTTTAAAATTTGGATTGGTCGAAATAGCTGCAAATGGGAAGGAAGCACTAGATAAAATCAGAGAACAGAAATTTGACGTTATTCTGACTGATCTTGGTATGCCGGAAATGTCAGGATGGGAGCTGGCCAGGAAGATAAAGGTGGACCTTCCTGAAGCCAATATAATCCTGGTGACCGGATGGGGAGATCAAGCCAAAGAAGAACAGAAACATCATCCTTATATTGATGAGATACTTCCCAAACCCTACATGCTCAATGAATTGATTGAAAAGATCAATCTTGTCCTCACTCATTAAAAAAAACATTACTTCCAAGAGTATAAAGAAGATTACCTATCACTTTCTCTTTGGGCGATAGATATGAGTACTTTGACCGAAGAACATTTCGGCAGATTCCATAATTGTTTCAGAGA
>Ga0209427_10007301_pt1 | contig 12520 bp, 14 predicted proteins | sample DeeMarSWOR136_30_FD_187465 | JGI IMG/M metagenome (GOLD analysis project Ga0209427, IMG submission 187465) | Marine sediment microbial communities from White Oak River estuary, North Carolina - WOR-1-36_30 (SPAdes) (version 2) | ecosystem: Environmental > Aquatic > Marine > Intertidal zone >... | reverse complement strand
GTGGGAATTACTTTTGTGATCGATGCGATGTCGAACAGGGAATCGTCATCAACAGGAGGCGATTCGCGGTCGTAAGTAAAACGTCCAAAGGGAAAGAGGAAACGCTGGCCGTCCCGTCTCACTATACCGACGATGCAGCCTGGAAATATCGCCTCATCGATCGCTTCTCGTGCTCTTTTATCGATTGATTCTTCCATGTTTCATGTTTACTATAATAGGACATACTTATGCATTGCAACGATATTTCCGGAGAAATTACCTCCTAAAGTGGTACGGAGGGTTTTTACATCTCGTCAACGCTGTTTCATTCCTCTCATTAAAAACCCATAACGGTACGGGAATAAAGTGTCGTTTTCAGGAATGAGTGTGAAACAGGACAAGGAGAGATTCGATGAGAATCGTTTTCCTCGATGAGAATACGGTTGTGTTGAAGGGCGACATTGATCTCGGTGTCCTTCGCAAGCTCGGTGAGTATGAGGCGTTTTCCATACTTCCCCATGATGACCCTGTACCGCTGAGCAGGGAGGCGGAGGTAATGATCGTGAACAAGGTGAAGGTATCGGCTGGGGCGATGAAGCAGCTGCCCTCCCTGCGACTCATCTGCCTTGCAGCAACAGGGTATGATAATATCGATATTGCGGCTGCAAAGGATATCGGGATCCGTGTCGCGAATGTGGCTGGGTACGCAAAGTACTCGGTCGCCCAGCAGGTATTTGCCATGATCCTGAGCATCGCGACGCGTATACACGATTACTACGGGGACGTAAAAGGTGGGGAGTGGCAAAGGTCGAAAACCTTCATCCTTCTTAAATACCATACATTCGAGCTTGCTGGGAAAAAGATCGGTATTGTGGGGTTTGGAGCCATCGGCCATGAGATCGCAAAAATTGCTGAAGCCTTCGGAATCCAGGTGCTTGCACACGATATCGTGGACATCTCCCGAACAGGGTATGAAAACCATTCTCTGGATGAGTTGCTCAGGAGTGCAGATATCCTCTCCATCAACTGCCCGCTCACAGAAAGGACGAGGAACATGATCGATTCCGACTCTTTTACAAAAATGAAAAAAAATGCCATCCTCATTAATACGGCGCGGGGAGGGATCGTCAATGAGGAAGCCCTCGCCCGAGCGCTCAACTCCAATCTGATCGCAGGCGCTGCAGTTGATACGCTCTCAACGGAACCTCCTGTTGAGGGAAATCCCCTACTGGGCGGTGTAAAGAACCTCATCCTAACCCCCCACACCGCGTGGGCGACTCGGGATTCAAGGCAGAGACTTGTGAATGCCATTGCAGAGAATATAAAAAAATACATACGTGAAGAATTCGAAGGATTCGTGGTTTGAGCAAGGTCATAGTAGTCGTCCGTGCTGATTGAATCAGCAGTCAAAGGGAATGAAAATGTGCATTTTCTCTTGTGTTTTCTTCTCATACGACTGATACTGCCAGGTTTTCCCAGGCAATGCTTGATGAAGTTCTAACGATCTTTTTAATTGTTGCTGAGGCCTATCATGAGCTGAAGATGTAAAAGGAAGAATTATAAGAGCATGGGCTTTCTTGGCTCAAATACGCTGTCCACCTTCACGATTTTTTTGATATCCTCGTATGAGCTGTAGATACCGCTGACAAGTCCCGCGAGAAAGACGGCGCCGAGGCATCCGGTCTCTGTCACTCTTGTAGTCTCAACCAGTATGCCGGTGATATCCGCCTTAGGTTGCATTCAACTGTTCGAGCGTGCACCACCGCCTGTTGCCCTGAAGCGGTTAATCCGTATTCCCGCCTTTATGAGAGAGTCCACATGCAATGTACTGTCACAGTCCTATTCAGGCGAGTTCTTTTATATTAAAGGGAATCAAATCAAGAAGATAACAAATCAATTACATTCTGAGGATTGATGAAAGTAGTTGTATTTCTTTAAGAAGGACCCTTGTTGAAGGAGGAAAAAATGTCATGTGTCAATCCGGTTCAAGGATTCCGATAATCGGTACTCTTTCGAGAAGCTCAGGTCCATGGGGGGCTTCTTCGAGTTCTCTGGTAAGATCCTTTCCAGCCTCGTGCAGCACTTGGTGAGAACCTCTTCTCCATAAGAAACTCTGTGAAACGTCATATACTTTTCCTTTATATGCAATATAGGCGAGCACATTGTTTTTACCGTTGTGTTTTGAAAGTTCTTCCTTTGTGAATACTTTCATTTAAAAACTCCAGAAATTGTATAGGAACGGTAGCGGAAGAGGAGACACATAAAAAGACATGTGTCTCCTTTCGCAACTTTCGCCTCTTATTTCATGAATTTTCCGACAAACGGTGATGTTTCACCTCTTCTGAGAAAGTGTCCTGAAGGACCTTCACCCAGGAATTCCGAGAACCAGGATTCATGCTCTACTTCTTCATTCAGAATTGCCAGAGCCAGATCATAGGTTCGGTGATCCTTGCCAGCCGTCATGTGACATATTTGAGTGTAACCCCGTACTGCACATCGTTCAGCCTCAACAAGGACTTTGAGCATAGCCTGAATATTTCGCGGGTCCTTTGGTAAAGAGGCTGGGGGGCATGCCGAAATGTCGTGGAACTCCTTCATGTCATCCGGCAGTTTTCCTCCAAGCTCATAAATCCTGGGTACCAGGGCTTCGAAGTGGTTACGGTCTTCGATTCGTGCGGTTTCAGCAATCTCTTTGATTCCTTCACCTTCAAGCCCGATAAGATTAACGCGGAGAATGGTGTAGTAATAATAAGTTGTAAGCTCAGCTGCCGCATTTTTTACCAACAGTTCCACTAGTTGGTCAACATTTACTCCTGCTCTTTCTACTACTTCTCGTGCTACTTTCGCCATAGTGAGGCCTCCTTAAGAATTAATTTAAACAACATCTCATTTATATAATAATAATAATCGTAACGATTATTATTTATAATTAAAAAAATAATTTTTTACTCTTGTGTTTCTTTTAAACATTTATCACAGAGTCCGTAAAACTCAATTCTGTGCCTTTTCGTTTTGTAATTTGTGTTTAAGTCTACTCTTGTATTTAATTCGTCCTCAATGGATAATTTTAGATCAATAATAGAACCACACCTTTCACAGATAAAGTGATAATGGGGTGATGTATTTGCATCATATCGATCAAAGGTACTTCCAAAATCTATTTTACGAATCAGGTCCTGTTCTATCAGAATATTTAAGTTTCTATACACAGTTCCCAAACTTAAATCCGGAAACTCTTTCTTCAAATGATCATATATCCAGCTCGCGGTTGGATGTTTTGCTGTACTTCTCAGCAGCTCCAGGATTCTATCTCTCTGTCTGCTTCGTTTGTATTTTGTTTGCACTTTATATTTTTAATATAAAATTAATAATCGGAATTATTCTTAATAATAATATTTACGCTACAATTGTCAAGTGATTAATGAGTTTTCTGATCATTTTTGTCTTGAAATAATTTTCAAGGTAGGTAAAAAGGGTATATTCAAAGAACAATGATAACTGATAAGTTGAAACACGGTGATGGGAGCTATCTGTACCACGATAGGGACGGTAAGGCCTATCGTGCGGACGAAGAGGCACTGAAAGAGGCAATTTCCGTTGCAGAAAACAACCCTTCCGCAGGGTATCATCGTTCCTATATAGGGCGCTCTTTTACCCCGTTCGTACACTCTCGGAAGGGCTTGCATACTTCAAATTTCAGGATGCGGACAATCCACGTTTTCTCAGCCATGGTATTGGTGAGGGGATGGATATATTTTACAGACCTCCGTTTTTTGGGAGGGAAAGGAGAAAAAAACGCACTCGGGATGGGAATGTCTCCGAATCACCAGATTCGTCCGAATCACCAGATTCGTCCGGGTCAGGGAATTCGAGCCTTGATCTTGAAAAGTTCAGGTTTTTCATCCAATTCCTTTTGAAAGGCCTCTTCCCGCAATCTGTTTACATACGTTCTGTCCTGAAAGGAGTAGGTGAAATTGGTATGCACGTCGTACCGAGCCTCGAGAAGGGCAACTGTGTCCTCAACCATGACGAGCTCCTCATCCGTTGGAATCACGAATGTTTTCACCTTCGATCCTTCCTCTGAGATATCGGTTTCGGCATTCCTTGTAGAGGAGATCCTGTTTTTTTCAGGGTCTACCGAGATACCCATGTTTTTAAGGTCCTCAACCATCATACCCCTTATATAGGGAGACATCTCTCCCACACCGGCGGTGAACACGACTGCATCGGTATGTCCAAGGGCGGCGCAATATGCGCCGATATACTTTTTTGCCCTATAGGTTTCGATATCCAGGGCGAGCCGCGCATTTTTGTTCCCTTTCTCCGCAGCTTTGATTACATCGCGCCTGTCAATGTACTTGCCCGTGATTCCGAGCACACCACTTTTTTTATTTAACATGTTGTTCATCTCCTGCGGAGATATGCCTAACTTTTCCATCATGTAGAGATCTATTGCAGCGTCGTGATCACCGGCGCGGGTTCCCATGACCGCTCCCTCCAGAGGAGTGAAGCCCATGCTTGTGTCTACAGACACACCCCTGCAGACTGCATTGAAGCTCACTCCGTTTCCGATGTGCGCGATAACCAGATTTGTATCAAAGGGACTTTTCCCGAGGAGTACGGCAGCTCTCTTAGAAGTGTAGAGCAGGGATGTTCCGTGAAAGCCGTAACGGCGGATCGAGTGTTCCCTATACCAATTGTAAGGGAGGGCGTAGATGTAGGCGTAATCGGGCATTGTCTGGTGCCACGCGGTATCCATGATAGCCACGTGGGGGACTTCGGGGAGCACCTGCTTGGCTGCTTCTATTCCGGTGATGTTTGGAGGATTGTGTAGCGGCGCAAGGTGCGCGAGATCCCTGAATGCCTTCATGGCAGTATCGTCTATAATAACCGATTTATTGAACCGTTCGCCGCCATGAACGACCCTGTGTCCAACAGCCTTTATCTGGCTGATGTCAGGCAGCACTCCGTGTTCGGCATTTGTGAGCACCTCCATGATCAGGTCCACTGCCTGGCGATGTGACGGACACCCTCTGGAGATACGCAGGGTCTCCTTTCCGATCACTTCGTGGGTGATGTTTGAGCCTTCTATTCCAACTCTTTCGACGATCCCTCTGGCAACCGAAATCTTCTCTTCCCACCTGTACAGTACGTATTTCAGTGAGGAGCTTCCGCTATTAAGTACAAGTATATCCATTGAGTACTCCCTGTGATTTTGTTTCAGAATAGAGGGGTAAAAGTAATTGAACAGGAAAATTAAATAGATTAAATTAATTAATGAAATATATATAGAAAGCCATCGCCAATCAATCGGCTTTTCTCGAATGTGACTTTAAAAGTATGGATTTTCCAACTTTTATTGTCATTCAACGTTCATGAAGTATATTGGTACATGGGTGGCTTACGTTGAAAATATCTATTTCATGGAGGAATAAGATGGATGCATCTATTCGGATAATGAACCGGATAGAGCCGAAAAATCCAGTACTGGTCGCTGCCTGGCCTGGTATGGGAAATGTTGCGTACGGTGCTGCGATGTATCTGAAAGAAAGCCTGAAAGCCTTAAAATTTGCTGAGATTTCTCCGGAAAATATTTTTTATCGAACAGGCATTCAGATAGCGGAAGGTATTGTTGAAATACCTGATCTTCCAAAAAGCGAGTTCTATTTTTATAATAATAATGCAGGAAACAAGGACCTCATCATCTTCATCGGCGAGGCTCAGCCAGTGATGGAGAAGGAATATGAGCTTGCCCGTCGAGTTGTGGAACTTTCACTCTCCTACAAGGTGGCAGAGATCGTTACTTTTGCCGCTACACCGGTGAACATTACTCATCACGCAGAACCAGGGGTGCTTGGGGTGAGTACAAAAGCAGAACTACTGCATAAGCTTCCAATGTACGGAGTACGCATGATGAGTGCTGGTCATATCGGTGGATTGAACGGTCTGCTGCTGGGGGTTGGAAAGGATGCCGGAATGGATGGCACCTGTTTTCTTGGAGAGATACCTTTCTACACCGCGAAAATAGAAAACCCGAAGTCATCCCTCGCAGTGTTGAAGGCATTCAGTAAGTACACAGATATCAATCTCGACTTTAGCAGTCTTGTTCAGATGGCAAAGTTTGTTGAGGAAGAAATCGACAGGGTCAGCAAGAGTACAAAGCAGACCCTCTTCGGGGACGAGACCTCCAAAGAAGAGACTGAAGAAAAAGAGGTAAGGGAGGAGGGTGCTGTTAAGGGTCAGGACAGGGTCCCTTCCGAAGTGAGAGACAGAATCGAATACCTCTTTGAGCTCGCGGAGAACGACATTTCTAAGGCAGGGGAGCTGAAAAAGGAGCTCGACCGGTGGGGGATATTTCAGGAATACGAAGATCGGTTTCTCGACCTCTTTGGGAGGAAAAACCTCTAGCAGAGGGGGTTGGCGCAGTTGAGTGCTGGCCGCATTTCCGGGTATGGTTTTACTTCTTTGAGTGAGCAGAGAGACGAGTATGGGTATATTTAAAAAGAAACAAGAAGGTGAAGATAAAAATCTGCCGACCACCATATTTCTCAGCCCCAGTCTGAAGGTCTTGGAGGGTTTCAAGGCTGATACGGATATCTCTGAGCCGATTATCAGGATGACAAAGCTCATGAGAGAAAGGTACGGGCTGAATAAGGGTGATTCGGTGGTGCTCAAAAAGGATGGGAATTTGGTGAAGGCAAAGGTCGAGGTCTCCAGCGCATCCGACGGAAGCGAAGAGGTATGCAGGCTCAATAAAATGGCCCGCGACCTGCTCGCGGTGAATGTGGGAGAGGAAATCGAAATAATTCCTCCTGAAAATCTCATTTTGCTCATCGATACATCGGGGAGCATGGGAGATTTTATATCCGGTATTTCCAAGATCGATGCCACGAAGAACGCGGTACGTGAGTTCATCAGAAGTAAGTTTCTCATGGGTCAGGATGATCGAATCGGTATCATCTGTTTTGGTCAGTTCGCAACAATTGTGGAACAGCCCTCTACAAATTACGAGTATCTCGAACATAGATCAGATACCCTCGTTCCAAACGGCGCAACCGCTTTGCACGAGGGTATGAACCTCGCGATCGACGTGCTTTCCCTCTCAGATGGGGCAAAGCGTATCGTGCTTCTGACCGATGGCGTTCCCACCACTACAGGCAAGCTCGCAATTATCACTCTTGCGAAAACTGCCGCTGAAAAGCGTATCGTCATTGACACTGTAGGCGTTGGTTCGCCCTTTGACTTCATGGGTTACGATGAAGGGCTTCTGAGACGTATCGCTGCGATCACTGGTGGGACCTTTCGGAGGGTGCTCGATATACAGCAGCTTACCGGTCAATTCAGAGAGCTTGCTGAGGGGAAAAATTATAAATATCTCCTTCCTGAAAAGTGACCTGGATAAAATCCCGATGAGCAAGATCTTTCGGGATAATTTACCCAAGACAGAGGGGACAATTGACATGAATGAAGAGAGAAGAAGGTTCATCCGTCACCCTCTGAGCTACCCCCTGAAGACGAGGGTCATTCAGCCGGGAGAAGAGGTGAGCCATATTTCGAGCGAGTCCGAAAACATTGGGGCCGGCGGTTTACTGTTCACCTGTAGTCGCGAGTTGCAGGTTGAGTCAGAGGTTGAAATAGAGCTGATAGTGGAAAAACGGACCTTTGTGCTCGATGGAAAGGTGGTACGCTGCGTGAAGAAGCCCGATGGGGAAGGGTACAGCATCGCAATCACCTTCCACAATCCGAACGAGCTTCTCAAGATGCGCATGATGGAACAGGTTGTTAGAATAGCGATGTTTAAATACCGGGTGGAGAGACGGTTTAATGTGAAGCTCGATTTCGGAAGAGTTGCAAAGGAGTGGATTAAGCGGTACTCAGAGGCATTCGCCAAGCGCTATGACGTCTGAGCCCGTATGGTTTACAGAGTGTACATCTGAACATCCTCTCCGATGTCTTTTAATTCTCCTTCTGTGGAGAATTGGAAAGAACCATGCAGAAAGTATTTTCCGTTGTACTCTTAAAAAGTGTATTTCCTTCACTTGTTCTTCTTTTTCTCTTTCTCCTGCCAGTCCTGAGCCGGGCGCAGAATGTAGATATCTTCAATGAAATGGAGTTTGTAGAGCACATCGTGATGCCTGAGGAGGTGATGTACCGTTTAAAGGGAGGCGTCTCAAATTTCCTGATCATCGACGTACGGGAACAGGCTACCTTTTCGGCGGGGCACATCATGGGGGCGCAGAGCCTTCCTCTCAAGAGTGATGCCTTTACCCGAACTGCAGCTTCTATTCCAAAGGACAGGGATGTATTTATCGTCAGTGAAGATGGTAAGAACGGTTTCACTGCCCTGCGATTTTTCCTGGAAAAGGGTTACACCCGCGTGTACAATGTGGAGGGCGGCATGGAGAACTGGCTCTACAAGGACCTTATTAATGAATGAGCGTTTTTCAGCCTTTCAACTTTCTGCCCGCCTTCTCATCCTTCATCAGCTTGTAAGAGATGGAATCCACAAGGGCGATCCAACTCGCTTCCATGACGTTTTCTGAGGCCCCTACCGTGCCCCAGGTCTCCGTACCGTCGCTGCTCTGTATGAGCACCCGCACGCTCGCCTCTGTGGCCCTGTTTGTTTCAAGTACCCGGACCTTGTAATCCACGAGCTTCATCTCTTTGAGGGTTGGATAGAACCTGAGAAGAGCTTTGCGGAGCGCTCTGTCAAGGGCATTGACTGGCCCCACACCTTCACTCGCGGTGAGCTCCTTCTCCCCGTCAACCGTTACTTTGATCGTTGCCTCGGAGAGAACCGCCTGATTGGGACCTCTCTTTTCTGTTATGACTCTGAAGCCTTCGAGGGAAAAGTAGTCTTCGAACCGTTTGATCAGCTTTTTCATCAAGATTTCAAAGGAACCTTCAGCCCCTTCGAACTGATAACCTGCGTTTTCGAGCTCTTTAAGCTTTTTTAATATTTCGACTGTTTTTTTCGAATGATCATCCAGATGACTGATATCAACCCCAAATTCCGAAGCTTTGTAGTATACGTTACTTTTTCCCGATAGATCTGATATAAGGACCCTCCTGCTGTTTCCTACGAGCTTCGGATCAACATGCTCGTAGGTTGCCGGATTCTTCATGACCGCATTCACGTGAATGCCCCCCTTGTGGGCAAAGGCACTCTCGCCAACAAATGGCATGTGTGCGGCATGATACATGTTCGCAAGCTCGCTCACGTATCTGGAGAGCTCTGAAAGTTTCTTGAGGTTTTCTGCAGGGATACATTCCTGTCTCATTTTGAGCTGAAGGATGGGAATAATGGAGCAGAGGTTTGCGTTTCCACATCGCTCGCCGTATCCGTTTATGGTTCCCTGCACGTGCTCGGCACCGCACCGTACCGCCTCGATGGATACACCCACGGCGCATTCGGAGTCGTTGTGTGCGTGAATGCCAAGAGGAAGGTCTACAACGCGTCGTACTGCTTTCATGATAGGTGCAATTTCATGGGGAATAGTCCCTCCGTTTGTATCACAGAGCACGATGATCTGTGCCCCGCCCCTCTTGGCAGCAGCCAGGGTCTTGAGGGCGTAGGATGGATTTGCCTTGTAGCCGTCAAAGAAATGTTCCGCATCGTAGATCACTTCCAATCCAACGGTTCTGAGAAACGCAACACTGTCCTCGATCATCTGAAGATTTGCCTGAAGGGTAGCCCCGAGGGCGTCCTTCACATGAAGCTCCCAGGATTTTCCGAAGATGGTCGCAACCGGTGCTCCGGTTTCAATAATGGCCTTCAGGTTTTCATCCTCGTCTGGTCGTTTCCGCATGTGTCTTGTACTGCCAAAGGCAGCAATTTTGGTGTTTTTAAGAGATACACGATTGATTTTCTTGAAAAAGGCAATGTCCTTCGGGTTCGAGCCAGGCCATCCACCTTCTACATAGCGAACACCAAATTCGTCCAGGGCCTTTACAACCTTAATCTTGTCATCACTGGAAAAGGTAACCCCTTCTCCCTGGCTGCCATCCCTTAAAGTGGTGTCAAGAATGCTTATCATACTGTTTCCCTTTCGGTGTTTTCCCCCCAAGCTAAGTTGATATTATCGCTCAAGATTCTGTTTATGGCATTGAGGAGTGCGTGGGCGCTCGCTTCGATCACGTCAGTCGCCACACCGTAGCCTCTGTAAATTTTATTGTTTCTTTCTACCGAAATTGAAACCCCTCCCATGGCGTCTTTTCCGTGGGTAACTGCATTTATGGAGTAACTGATCAGCTTCACGGGAGTGTCAGTGATCTTCTCGATTGCCCGGTACAATGCATCCACAGGACCGTCTCCAGTGGATGCCTCCTGCAGCAATTCGTTTTGCCTCTTCAGCTTTACCGTTGCGGTGGGTATGACCTTGTTTCCGGTGACTACACTGAAATAGATCAGTGAAAATACCTCCGGGATGATGTTCAGCTCCTCCTCCATGATTGCGAAGATGTCTTCATCGAACACCTCCTTCTTTTTATCGGCAACCTCGATGAAGCGATCGAACACCCGTTTGAACTCCTCATCCTTGAGCACAAATCCGAGCTCAATCAGCCGCTGTTTCAACCCGTGTTTTCCAGAATGCCTGCCGAGTACCAACATCGATTTCTGCCTACCGATCGATTGTGGAGTCATGATCTCGTAGGTCATGTGGTGCTTGATCATGCCGTCCTGATGAATACCGGATTCGTGGGCAAAGGCGTTCTCCCCGACGATTGCCTTGTTCGGCTGCACCGGAATCCCGGTGAAGTTCACGATTATCTTACTGATGTGATAGATCTGATTGGTCTTGACATCACAGTGCAGATCGAAGAGGTCCTTTCTCGTGATCAGGGACATCACAACCTCTTCAAGGGATGCATTTCCGGCACGTTCACCGATCCCGTTCACCGCAACTTCGGCCTGGCGCGCTCCCGTTTTCAATGCGATCAGGGTGTTGGCAGTCGCAAGTCCCAGGTCGTTATGGCAGTGAACGCTGATGATGACATTTTCAATTCCCTTCACATTTTTCTTGAGAAACTGGATGAGACGCATGTACTCCTCTGGAACTGTGTACCCTACGGTGTCGGGAACGTTTATGGTTGTTGCTCCAGCCTCGATGACTGCCGTATACACGTCTTTCAGGAACTCCCAGTCGCTCCTCGTGGCGTCCTCGGCAGAGAACTCCACGTCGTCGACCATAGACCGGGCAAGCTTTACCGCATCGGTTGCAAGCTTCAATACCTCGTCCTTTGACTTCTTCAGCTTATATGTCATATGGATATCACTTGTAGCAATGAAGGTATGTATACGCCTTCGAGGTGCCGCCTTTACCGCTTCGTAACAGGTGGTGATATCCTTTTCGAGGGCACGTGCAAGCCCCGCGATCACAGAACCCTGAACAATTTCTGATATGCGCTTCACCCCCTCGTACTGTTTCGGCGAGGAAATGGGAAAGCCTGCCTCTATTATGTCAACCCCGATGCTTCCAAGGAGCCGCGCCACTTCCAGCTTCTGTTCGATGGACATGCTTGCCCCCGGTGACTGCTCACCGTCTCTCAGTGTTGTATCGAAGATGTATACCTTATCCATTTACAATACCTCCCGCCCTGCTCATTCCCCTGGCGATCGAGACCCGTCCTGTTCGTGCGATTTCCTGAATTCCGTAGGGTTTCAGTATCACTATGAATGCCTCTATCTTTTCTGTGATACCGGTGACCTCCACGGTAAGCGAGCTCTGTGAAATATCAACGACCTTCCCCTTGAAAACTTCCACAATCTGAAAGATTTCCTGTCTTCTGGCCGGCGGGGCCTTCACTTTAATGAGGATGATTTCCCGGTGCACCGATGGTGTGTTCGTGAGATCGATGACCTTGATGACATCGATGAACTTGTTTAGCTGTTTTTTAATCTGTTCTATGAGCGGATCATCTCCCTTTACCACGATGGTCATCCGTGAGTACTCCGGATTCTCGGTCTCACCTACTGAGAGCTCCTTGATGTTGAAGCCCCTTCCACTGAAGAGTCCTGCTATGTGCGCGAGCACGCCGCTTTTGTTTTCCACAAGCACCGCAATCGTGTGTTCTCTATCCATGTTTCCTCCTTAGTCGCACGCTTTTAATCGTCCAACTTTAGTTGTCCAACTTTAGTTGTCCCGGTCAGGCGAGAAGGAAGTTCTGTGCATCCTCCTTGCTGCTTATCATCTTGTTCAGTGGCGCCCCTGCTGGCACCATGGGTGTTACGTTTTCTTCAGGGCTGACGATGAAGTCGATGAGTACCGGTTTCTTTATCTTTACCGCTTCATGGATTGCTCCCTCCACGTCGTCCTTTTTCTCAATCCGCATTCCCACGGCTGAGTAAGCTTCTGCGAGTTTCACGAAATCAGGGATATAGGGCGGACAATTCTTTCCAGGATTGTTACAAACACCGGGACATCTTCCGTCCCGCCTCAAGCAGGTGGCCGAATACCGCCGGCCGAAGAAAAACTCCTGCCACTGTCGTACCATACCGAGGTATCCGTTGTTGAGAATCGCAATTTTTACGGGAAGGTTA
>Ga0209427_10007300_pt1 | contig 12520 bp, 8 predicted proteins | sample DeeMarSWOR136_30_FD_187465 | JGI IMG/M metagenome (GOLD analysis project Ga0209427, IMG submission 187465) | Marine sediment microbial communities from White Oak River estuary, North Carolina - WOR-1-36_30 (SPAdes) (version 2) | ecosystem: Environmental > Aquatic > Marine > Intertidal zone >... | reverse complement strand
GCTCACCTGGCGTGACAGCACGATCACATGCTCAATCCTATGGGCAAGTTTATCCATTCCCTCCTCGCGCGCCCTCTGAAGCCACTTTTCATTCTCCTCGATGTGCTCCCTGTTGTGATTCACCCAATATTCTATCAATATTTTCAGCTTCTCCAATGTGTCGCTCATCCGGCCTTTCCTCTTTCGCTCAGTATGATATAATTCTTCAAGAGGTCGATCTCTTTCACCGCATATCCCTTCAGGACTTTTCTCTCACCAAAAAGCGTATGGACCTCTATCTCGCCGTTCCTGACGATGAGCTTCGCTGCCTCCTCGACAAGGGCTGAACCTTGTTCCGCACTTTTTACAAATACTTTTGAAAGACACATACTTCCCATCTCCACATATATTTTAATTTTCTTACTATCAGGGCTCCCACATTAGTAAAAAGTATACCTCTCAGGATTTTTCTTCGACAGGGAGAACGATCCATGCCACGATATAGGTGATCAAAAGTGGAAATATGCCGGTTACGAGCCATACGAAGATGAAGGCTAGTCTCATAAGCTTGGGATCGACCTCGTAGGCTTCACCAATTCCACCGCAGATACCTCCCAACACTTTATTCTGGCTGGATCTGAAGATTTTTTTCAACCCGTTTACCCCCGATCATATCCAGTATAATAATAAAAAAAGTCAAAAATGAATACCTAGAAAGTTACGCAACGGTTTGATATTCGACTCTTAGGAATTATATTATGGAATCGCTGGATTCTGCAAATTAAAATATATTAAAGCATCATGTCGACCTTTCTCTGTCTCTATTCCATCTTTCTCCTTGCATTAAACAATCAGGTGTTTCCCTCTGTACTGACACGACTTGGGGGAAGCGCCGCCCGGCAGGGACTGTTTCTCTCATTTCTTTTTCTTCTTCTGCCGCTCTCTTCCGTATGCGCCGGTCTCCTGGCTGACAGAATCGGTAAGAAAGCCGTACTCATTGCAGGCTCCCTGTTCCTCGTGATTCCCTTTGCAGCATCCGCCTTCCTGCAGAGCTACTGGGCCCGTCTCATCGCAGTCCTCTCCTTCGGGATCGGCCTCGGAACGGTTGAAGGGCAGGCTTCTGCACTGCTCACCGATCTTCATCCAGGGAAAGAACGTGCGATGATAAACCTGTCACAGGTTTTCTTCTGTGCAGGAGCCGCGGGCGGTCCTTTCTTTATCTCTCTCTCATACCGACTCGTCCCCGATCTCCGCCTCAGGACTCTTCTTCTGGTAGTCGCCCTTTTCACCTCAACCGTTATGATCGGCTTTTTCTTTTTACAGACAAAACACGCAGTTTCAGAATCAGAGGGCTCTGATCCGGGATATCATAGGGTAGAGGGCCTTTATCAGGCCGGCCATAAGCCGGTTAGCTATCAACCGGCCGGTTTTCAACCGGCTGGTTTTAGGAGGATTTTATCAGACAGAACGGGAAGGCTCCTGCTCCTGTCTATCTTCATCTATACAGCGCCTGAAATGGGAACGGCTGGCTGGCTCGTTAAATACAGTGAGACGGTGATCCATCTTCAGCAGGTGCTCGCTCCACTGGCGCTCACTTTCTTCTGGGGTGGGCTTGCAGCAAGCAGATTCCTTGTTGTTTTCTTCTTCCACTCAATAAAGGATACGAAGCTTTTAACCGCTTCGCTCATCATAACACTTCTCTTTCAGGTCTTGGCATTTCTCGTGAGGCTCCCTCTCGCTGCACTCCTCTGCTTCTTCTTCCTCGGATTCGGCATGGGGACAGTATGGCCAACTCTCATTTCAATGGCGGGCAGCAGGTACAGGAAATCTACCGGATCGGCAGTCGGGATCATGGTTGCATCAAGCGCATCAGCCATACCAATTATTCACCTGCTTATCGGTCTGTTTTCCCAGGAAGCTCTATTTGGGCTCAGGTACACCCTTTGTGGCTTGCTCCTATTTACTGCAACAAACCTCCTGATTGTACGGAGAATCGAAAAGATACAGAGAGACACAACAGGATAGGCTGGAAATACCGAAAGAGGTTTTATTACCTCTCCCCATAGACCTCTTGCAAGATCTGGAGCAGAACCTTCCAGAAGGTTTCCACGCTCTCTATATCCACCTTCTCCTGAGGAGAGTGCGCTCCCGTTATAGTAGGCCCAATGGAAATCGCGTCCATCCCCTTATACTTCCTTTTGATGATACCGCACTCGAGCCCTGCATGTATAGCCATTACCCTCGCCTCTCCCCCGCTCACCTTCTTCACCACCTCCTTCGCGTACTTCAGTAGCTTTGAGCCTTCATCAGGGCTCCAGCCGGGGTACCCCTCGTTCTGTTCTATTTCAGCGCCTGCCATTGCTGCAATCGCGCGGTGGACATCGCATACCCAGTTGAGCGCACTGTCCACGGAGCTCCTGTGGCTAGCCGCAAGATGCACCGCCTCTGTACGGGTGCGTACGGACGCGAGATTGGTCGAAGTCTCCACAAGCCCTTCGATGATGGGGCTCATGGCAAGTACACCGTGAGGGATTGCGCTCAGGAGGTTTACAAACATCTCACTTGAGTCGGCATCCAGTAGTTTATCGGTGTGTTTCTCATCCTGCATCGTAAAAGCGATTTCAGGCTCGACCCCATAATACTCCTTTTTCAGAGCCGAGCAGTGGGTATCGAATAGCTTATGTGCACGGACCGTATCCTCCTTGCGCACTGCAATGAGCACGGAGGCTTCCCTCGGGATCGCATTTAACTTGTCTCCCCCTGTAAAGGAGACGACCCGGATAGAGAGCTGGCCTTTGAGATGGAAGAGAATCCGTGCCAGAAGTTTTATTGCATTCGCCCTTCCCGAATGTATATCGACTCCGGAATGCCCTCCTCTGAGACCCCGAACAATGAGCCGCAGACTACACTCCTCTTTGGTGGGGACAGTCCATCTGATCGGCAGGGTGATCTCACTGTCTTTGCCGCCCGCACACCCGATATAAATGGAACCAACTTCCTCGCTATCCAGATTGACGAGCATCCTTCCTTTGAGGAGCGAGGTGTCAAGCGCAAAGGCTCCCTTCAATCCAATCTCTTCATCAACTGTAAACAGGCATTCCAGCATTCCTGCTGGCAATGAAGGGTGCTCGAGCAGGGCGAGCATTGCTGCAATCCCTATTCCGTTGTCCCCACCGAGGGTTGTACCCTCTGCCATCACCGAACCGGCTTCAACCTTCATTTTCACCGGGTGATTAGTGAAATCGTGAGTGCTGTCTGAGTTCTTCTCGCACACCATGTCGAGGTGACTCTGAAGGACCACCACGGGAGTTTTTTCGAGACCGGGCGCTGCAGGCTTTATCACAAGGATGTTCGATGCGGAGTCCTTCCTGTGTGCAAGACCGTGTTCCCGGGCAAACTGCAATATGAAGTCGGTAATCCCCTCCATGTTTTCCGAACATCGTGGAATCTTCGATATCTCCTCAAAATAGTACCAGACCCTTTCGGGTTTCAGATTTTGGAACACACGTGTCATTTGTATACACCTCCTTTAGCAGCAGAGTTTATATATCGATAATCATACGTTTTTTCTTCCATTTCAAATCACCATCCCTATAAGGTTGGTATGTAAACAACCTGCTCTTCCATCCTCTTCACCTCCTTTCAACATGGACAGGACGGAAGAGGATCAGGTCAAGTTGCTGAATTGGAGGCGGAAGAGCTTGTGATATATGCCTTTCCTCGCAAGCAGTGTTTGATGATCGCCCTCTTCAACGATCTTTCCTTTGTCGAGCACAATGATCTTGTCTGCGTTTTTGACTGTCGATAACCTGTGGGCGATGATAATGGAAGTCCTATCCCTTGTTAGATTCAGGATTGCATCCTGGATGAGCCGCTCCGTTTCAGTATCGATGTTCGAGGTTGCCTCGTCGAGCACAAGGACCGAGGGATTGAAGTAGAGCGCCCGGGCAAAAGAGAGAAGCTGCCGCTCCCCCGCAGAAAAGGTCGCCCCCCGCTCCATGACCGGTTCCTGCTCGTTCTGGGGAAGGTTCCGGATGAAACCGTCCACATGAGTTGCCCGGCAGACGGTCTCGAACCAGTCCCTGTCATAGGTTCTTCCGAGGGTAATGTTCTCCCTGATGCTCCGAGAGAATAGAAACACATCTTGCATAACCGATATGAAGTTTTGTCTGATTTTCCAGTGAGGAATCTCTCCTATGTCAACGCCATCAATCAGTACCCTTCCCTTCTGCACATTGTAGAATTTGGAAAGCACACTGGTGATGGTTGATTTGCCCGCTCCCGTTTCGCCTACAATGGCAAGGGTCTTCTGCGGTCGCACCCAAAAACTCACTCCCCGCAAAACCCACTCGTCGGGCTCATAGGAAAACCACACATCATCAAAATATATCTCTCCCGTAAACCTCGAACCGTTTCCCTGAGCGCGGACCCCGTAGCTACGGAGGTCCTCAGGAGGGATTTCGTGGGTTGCATTTTCGTTAAAGATCGATATGATCTTCTCCCCCGCAGCATTTGCGCTCTGCATGAGATCGAACTTTTCCGAAAGATTCTGAACAGGAGAGAAAAATCTCTCTACGTAGGCAATGAACATCACCAGTACGCCGTAAGATACTCTGTCGATACCGATCCCGCGGGCCGCGAAATAAATAACCGCAGCAATTGCAAACCAGCGCAGGAAGCTGACAATCGGCCTGAAAAGTGCATAGACGGTAAGCTGCTTCATCTGAGCGTTAAACACTGCAGTATTGAGACTTGTGAACTTCAGAAACATTTTCATTTCCCGCACGAATATCTGAATTACCCGTATACCAGTAATCGCCTCATTGAGAAAGCTGTTCAGGTCCGTGATCTTTGTACGAATTTTTCTGTACGCCTTTCGCACCCGTATCCTAAATAACACGGTGATAAGAATAATGAACGGAAAGGTGAACGCAACCACCGATGCCAGGTACAGGTCAGTAAAGAACATGACGATCGCGATTCCCAGCATCATAAGCAGGTCCTGAAAGAGGTGTACAAGCACAGAAGAGAAGAGTTCGTTGAGAGTCTCGATGTCGTTCGTTACCCTGTTCACGAGCTTTCCGATACGGTTTCGATCAAAAAAGGAAACCTCAAGGGTGATGATATGGGAAAACAGATCTTTTCGCAAATCCTTCATCGCAAACTGGGAGAGCTTCATGAGGTACACGATCTGCACATAGGATGCTCCAAACTCGACGAAGAGAATGGCGACAATTATGAGTACATACAAAACCAGTTTGCTGAAATCAGCCTGCCTGAGCCTGAGTATTTCCTCGAGACTGAATCGCCCGGTGATACCTGTTTCGAAGAGGTAAAATCCATCATAGCTGAGTATCTGTCCGGTAGCCGAAAACTGCTCCACCTTTTTCCTGAGCTCTTCCTGTATTATGGGTGATTCTACGAGCAGGTATGTTTTTCTGGAAATCATACCAGATTTCTCGAGCTCATCCATTTCTCTTGTCGTCAGGTATCTCAGCTGCGCCTTGAAAAGAAAGTAAAAATCCTCTTCAAGCCTCACCGCGTTCCTCAATACCTTCCTGTCCAACGACTGGCCTGAAAGCAGCTGTATGAGTCTGCCCTGCTTGAAAATGAAGCGATCGACCATGGATCTTAGAAGATAAGGTATGTAGAGATTTGAACCGGTGATGAGCAGCACAAAGAAGAGTGCACTCAGCAGATATCTCCTGTATCGGAAGACGTATTTAAACAACAGCTTCAGCACGTCTCTGTTATAGAGTCTTCCGTTCTCAGTCGTTTCCTCTGCGTATTCATCCATACATGTACCCAAGAGATGGGTCTAATTGGACACTCAGGAAAGACTCTCCTCCCCTGAAGAGCGGTCCAACCGGACGCTCAGTTAATCCTCTCCCCCCAAAGTTCGATCCAACCGGTCTATCAAGCAATCATTTTATCCCCCTGAGTTCAGTTCCACCCGACGATCAGGCAATCCTCTCCTCAAGCTTCTGAAGCTCGTAGAGCCTGCTGTAATAACCGGCCCGCCTGACAAGCTGCTCGTGACTTCCGCTCTCAATGATTCTTCCCCTTTCGAGGACAATGATGTTGTCACAGTCTTTCACCGTGGATACCCTGTGCGAGATGATGATCATGGTCCTCCCTTTCATCTCTCTTCGAATATTTTCGAGAATTTGTGTTTCCTTAGCGGAATCAACTGCAGAAAAAGCATCATCCAGGATGAGTACTCTCGGTCTGATAACGAGCGCACGGGCAATGGAAAGACGCTGCCTCTGACCGCCGGAGAGGGTAATCCCCCGCTCTCCCACAAGCGTATCGAACCCGTCGTGAAATGCCATGATCTCCTCATGCAGGGAAACGAGCCCTGCGACTCTCTCTATGTCCTCAGTATCTATACAGCCGTTGTCAAGACCGAAGGTGATGTTGTTCCTGATCGTATCAGAGAAGAGAAAGGAGTCCTGCGGGACATATCCGATTGAACCTCGAAGTACGGGGAGAGGAACCCTGTGAATCTCCTCCCCATCCAAGAAGATCCTGTTCTCCTCAAACGGAAAGAGCCTGTAGAACAGAGAAACGAGCGTCGATTTTCCGGAACCCGGCTTGCCCATAATACCGATGGAGGTCCCTTCAGGGATCACGAGGTGAATATCCTCAAGCACAGGCTTTCCTCCAAGGGTATAGCTGAATGAAAGGTTGTCTATCCTGAATTTTCCCCTGATCTGCTTCACCGATCGGTCTGCCTTTGGAGAATCGAAAACATCGGGTTCGGTGTTTAAAAGTTCAAGTATTCGCTTGGAAGAGGCAATTCCCCGTTGAAGAAGATTGAATACCCATCCTATGGCTATTACCGGCCAGACAAGCAGGTTTATATACATTGCAAATGAAACAAACTCACCAAAAGTGAGGGTATTTTGAATGACGGACCGTCCACCTATAAGGTAGAGAATCGTCAGGGAGAGATTGGCCAGGATCGTCACGATGGGAAAGAAGAGTCCCCAGATTCTTATGAGTTGGAGGTTCTTGTCAACATATTCTCCACAATTGCGCTCAAAATCTTCTATTTCCTTTCCTTCTTGAACAAAGCCTTTTACCACACGTATTCCGGAAAAAGATTCCTGGGTTTGGGCGGAAATCTGGGCAAAAGATTCTTGCACCGCCTTAAATCGAGATTGAATCATTGGACCGAACTTGGCAATCATCAACAGTATGCCTGGAAGTGGTAAGATCGAAAAAAAGGTGAGTTTCGTGTTAATCGAGAACATGAAAAAGAGGGAGAGGGAACCCAAAAAGAGTGCATCGGTCAGTGCGATGAAAGAGGGACCGGTTGCCATCCGTATGGCATTCACATCATTGACCATGAGTGCCATAATGCTTCCCGTCTGGGTCTTGTTGAAATAGGAAAAGCCGAGCCCCTGCAGATGGGAAAACATGTCCTGCCGGACTTCCCTCTCGATCCTCCGCGCGGATCCCATGATAAGCATCCGCCAGAAAAATCTGAGAATGATCATGGCGAAGGCAAGGGCGAGGATAATTCCTGTGTTTCTCGCGATAAGCTCATTGGAAAATGCTTCCATTCCGAGAATATCGATGGTGCGCTGTACGATTTTCGGTATGATAAGCTGGACGAAATCCACGAACATTAACAGGAGAACACCTGAGAGAACACTCGGAATATGCCTCTTTATATAGGAGATTAAAAACCGGAATGCATCACGTTTGAGGGGTTCTGCCCCGCCCGTAGAACGGGGACGATTCGACTTCACACTCTTCATCTTCCCACTTTTCCAGCACACAATCTATGAATTAATATACGTGAGAAGCACAGAAAAGACAGAAAAAAATCGATCCACGATGTGCTTTGATTTTTCAATATTCCTCTGTATCTTATTGGATTCAGTACATTTCAAAATTTTCAAAGATATACTTAGAAGAGTTAATATAAATCATTCCCTTAACACAAGAGTGAGAGAGGGCAGCAGTGGAAAAGAGAAAAGTTCTCTTTCTTGGATGCATGCATTTTCTGCTCGATGCGTACATGGGATTCTTTTCTATCTATCTGGTTATCGCCCGTCTTGATCCCCGCAAGGCAGCCCTTATCATCACCGCCACCTCCTTTGCAGGAAACATCCTACAGCCCTTCACGGGGTATACGGCGGACAGGATACGCGGAAAGCTGCCCCTGTTCATCGGAATGGTGGTTGCTGTCCTTGCCATGTCCGCGATCGGGAGTACGGTTAACTATCTGATTCTCTTCTTCCTCGTTCTCTCCGGGCAACTTGGCTCTTCACTCTTCCATCCAGCAGGAGCTAATGTTTCGAGCTCGGCTGGAAAATCAAAGAGAGATGCGAGCTTTGCATTTTTTTCAATGCTCGGTACACTTGGATTCGCGATCTCCCAGCCGCTCTTCTCTATATTCACGCAGAGGTTCGGAACTACATACTCGTTTATACTCGCCCTGCCCACACTCTTCATTGCGGTGCTCTATCTGTTGCGCAGCGACATAGAGATTGAAAGCCATCTGAAAAGCCTGCACTTCAAGGAGTTTAGGCTCCTGCTCCTGAAAAAACTTATTCCTATCTCCCTGCTCTTCCTCATTATGGTGTTTCGATCTGCCTTTGTATACTCAATGAACTCCTTTGTCGCTAAAACCTTCGAGGAGTGGGGTTTTTCCCGTCCAATCTACAGTAGTGCAAATGCAGTGTTCATGATCGCTGGTGCACTTGGAATACTTGCTGCAGGACACCTTGCAATCAGGGTGAAGCCGAGTGTGCTGGTACGCATCTCTCTCGTTGCCTTCTTCCCCTCTTTCCTGCTCTTTCTCTACTTTGGAAACCGTGGACAGACATACCTTTCATTTCTGTTTCTTGCCCTCTGCGGATTCTTACTGCACGGCGGTTATGGAACGAACATTGTGATGGGACACAGGATCGCACCGGAAATGATGTCCACCATCAGCGGTATTCTCATGGGCTTCGCGTGGGCTGTGGCGAGCTTCGGACCGACCCTCTGCGCCTATTCACACGGCCTCTTTCCCCGCATCGGCGGCTTCTCATCCGGTCTTTTTCTGTTGAGCCTCTTTCCCCTGGCCGCCACTGTCTTTTCTCTCTTCCTGCCCAAAGAGGTAGATAGAGAGAGGGAATAGATATTAAAAGTGTTCGCATATATTTGAATTTCACACACAATTGGTCTAGAATTTAAAAGCAAAGAAGTGAGGCACATCAAGGAATGCCCATACAACCGGTGAACAGTCCTGAGGAGTTGGCCGAAGAGAGTAGTTCCCTGAAAGAACTGGCTGACAGACATAACATGGAGTGGAGAACTGTCAGGGAACAGCTCCTCCGTGAAATAATGGAGCACAAAAAGACCGAAAAGTCTCTCAATGAAACGAACAAGCTCCTTAAAAGCATACTGGATAGCTCTTCATCGATATCCATCATATCTACTGACCGGGAAGGAACGATCCAGTTCTGGAACCCAGGAGCTCAGAAGATATTCGGCTATACAGCGGAGGAGGCTATTGGAAAGTTAAATATTTCCGCCCTCTATACAGAGGATATGGAAACCCGCGAAAAGGTGCAAGAAGTCAGAAAGTACATTTACGAAAAAAAGAAGGAGACGAGCATTGAGGTAAAAGAGCGGACCAAAGACGGGCGTACGCTCTGGATCACGCTCACCGCATGCCCGAGATTCGATGATGAGGGAAACATCATCGGTATCCTTGGTATCGGGGAGGATGTAACAGAAAGAAGGCGGGCTGAGGAGGAGCTGAGAGAATCGGAGCGTAAATACTCTACCATTGTTGAAAGGGGGAGCGATGGTATCGTGATCCTGCAGGACTTTGTGCTCAAGTTTATCAATGCGAAGATGTGCGAGATCACGGGTCGATCCCTTGAAGAAGTTGAGAATCAGCCTTTCATGGACTTCGTTGCTCCGGAGTACAGACAGATCGTCAAGGAACGTTACGAGGCACGGCTTTCGGGGCAGTCTGTGGATAACAAGTACGAAGTCGATATTCTGGCCGCTGATGGCCAAAGAATCCCTGTAGAGATAAACGCAACGGTCGTGGAATACCAGGGAAAACCGGCGGATATGGCAATCATCCGCGATGTCACAGAGCGGAAGAATGCTGAGGAAGAGCTTCAGAAAAGCCTCTCAAGGCTCAAGAAGACACTGGAAGGCGTCGTTGAAGCCATGGCGACGCTCATCGAAACAAAGGATCCCTACACCGCGGGGCACCAGAAGCGAGTAGCTCGTCTCGCCTCTGAGATCGGGCGTGAGATGGGGCTTTCTGACGGACAGATCGAAGGCCTGTACGTGGCAAGTATCATTCATGACGTGGGAAAGATTTATGTACCCTCGGAAATACTCAGCAAACCGGGCTGGCTTACGGGAATCGAGATGGGGCTCATAAAAACGCATTCCCAGGTTGGATACGATATACTCAGAAAGATCGAATTCCCCTGGCCCGTGGCTCAGATCGTGCTCCAGCATCACGAGAGGCTCGACGGCTCAGGTTACCCCCACGGCCGTAAGGAAAACCAGATACTCCTGGAGGCCCGAATCCTGGGAGTTGCTGACGTGGTCGAAGCAATGGCGAGCCACCGTCCCTACAGACCATCCCTCGGTAATGATAAAGCCATGGATGAGATCGCAAAGAATAGCGGAATCCTCTACGACCAGATTGCGGTCACTACCTGTCTGAGGCTTTTCAAAGAAAAGGGTTTTAAATTCTAGTTTTGATTAAAAATCCCGTTCCAGAGAAAATGAGCGATACCCCTTTCTGAAGCCGAGTGCGGACAGGGTCCGACTGTAAGGGCTCTTGTGCACTGCCTCTCCGTTAATTTGCTCCACCTTCACGCTGGTTTCTGGATGAAAATCCCTGCTCACAAAGGTCCTGAAAAGCCCCAGATATTCCTTCAGGCGGGTATCCTCCGGCGGGACGAAGATCTCGAGCTCTTTTCCATTCCTCCTGGAAATGAGCACCACCTGTGTTCCCCGGTACACGATGTGATTGGATGGTATCCTGCTCGGGAGGTGGGGATCAAGTCCTTCAAGTTTCACACCGCAGAGCGAAGCAGGATCGCAGGCATTCATCCAGTACACTGCATCCTCACGCAGTCCCTTCTGCAAGAGACGGAAGGCCTGATGTGAAATAAATTGCAGACCGCGTATTCCCTGGAAGAAGTGCCCACCAATGAGCTCTCCCGAGAGCTCCATGATTCGAAGTGTCCTGAAGAGACGGTTCCAGCGCAGTAGGGGAAGCTCATTTTCCATGAGCTCACGAAAGAGCAGGCCGTACCTGAGAAGAAGCTGACGGACTTTTTCCTTGTTCATTTCCAATTCCTCAATGGCGTCGGATACTCCTTCTTCCCACTGATTCACATACCAGTTTCCCGAGTAAAACCGGCCGGTTTTCCACCGGCCGGTTTTCCACCGGCTACTATTCCACCGAGCACTCTGAATCCTGCGCGCATGCCGTTGATCTGTTAAAAGCTCTGTTTGATCGTAACTCCTACTCCGTATGGCGCTCCAGGAGTCGTTGAAAACCCTTCCATTCCAGAGCTCCTCCCAGAGACGCTGCCACAGGTGCGGGCTGTCCAACGGAGATCGAGCGAGCAGGTCCTGAAAACTGTACTTACCCCTTAAGTCTGGAAACAGTCTGTTGAAGGTATCAACCTTATCATCGGTTTCGTTTCCGGAAAGGAGCACACGCTCCGTAATAAAGCAAAAGGATGCTCTCCGGGTACCACACCCAAACCACATCAGGTCGCTCTGGCTGAACAGGGAATCCAACCATGAGGCAACATAGCGCTTAAGACGTGCAGGAAATATTTCGCTTTCCCACAGCTCAACATGCGCAGGATAGCCAAAGAGTTGCTCCAGAATGCCCTTGAGATCATCGGGAGAGCCACCGGGGTCGACGAGGCCCTGTATGTGTGCGAGGAAGAGCTGCAGATTTTTTACCGCGAGTGCCTGGAAGGAGGGACGTGAGGCTGCTCTCGTTAGACGCAGGAGCGATTCCAGGTTCTGGGCGTCGCAGACCTGATCGATCTCTACACCCTTTATGAGCCTTCCGAGCACAACCCTCTCCTCTCCGGCAAGTTCTGCCATGAGCTCCTGGCACACTCGTTCCTGTACACCGAATACGCTCGTGATATAGGAAATCTCCACAGGTCCGTAGGAATAGAGCCACTCCGCCAGGAGCTCAACAAGGCGACCGTGACCGGAGAGCCCGTCTTCTCCCTCCAGTTCCTCCACCCAACCGACTAAATCCTTGGAGGAAAAGAAATCTGGGACATGTGGAGCAGGAGTAATGTGCAAGTTTTCGAGCCTCATCTGGAATGCCCGGAGAACTCTGGGTATCGATTGTACTGCAACAACGGAAAAAAAGGCTGCACCGGGCAGCCTGACCCCTGCGATTTTATGCTTTATGGGTGTAAGAAGTTCGGATGCAGTAACTCCGTGGTCCCTTTCTATCGCTGCAATGAGTCGATCCCACTCCTTAGGTGGGATGAGAGTTCGTTCCTTCACCCACTCGAGGAGCTCC
>Ga0209427_10007298_pt1 | contig 12521 bp, 11 predicted proteins | sample DeeMarSWOR136_30_FD_187465 | JGI IMG/M metagenome (GOLD analysis project Ga0209427, IMG submission 187465) | Marine sediment microbial communities from White Oak River estuary, North Carolina - WOR-1-36_30 (SPAdes) (version 2) | ecosystem: Environmental > Aquatic > Marine > Intertidal zone >... | reverse complement strand
AATAGATTATGCGAGCGCTGTGAAGGAGGTAGAATATAAAATTGTTGAGGGTGTAAAAATTCCAGTGGCAAACAAGCAGCTCTTAATCAAGATGAAAGAAACCTTCAGAAATAGCGATAAAGTGGATGTTGATTACTTAAAATATCGAATAGATGCGGATAAGAAAAAAGATTAGCTAAATATTAGCTTTGCCTCTTGCGGAATAAAGATGAATATTCTTCGAACCATAGAGACCTTTTATCCCTATGTTACTGGTCCTACTAATCAAGCCTTTAATATTTCTTGGGAATTGGAGAAAAGAGGTTTTCACTCTCCCATTTTAACTACCTATTGTGATGTTGACAGTCAACTTCCTTGTAGAGAGGATTACCTGGGTGTTGAGGTTTTCCGCTATAGAAATCAATTCCGACTGATGAGGTATTGTATCAGTCTGGGAATGATTAAAGGATTTAGAGATTTTGATCTGATTCACAGCCATAATTATCGTAACTTTCAGGCCGATTTAGGTCTTTTTTTTTCTAAACTAAGGAAAAAACCTTTTATCCTAAGCACTCATGGTTCACTACTAGGCTACAAGAGATATCTTGAAGGAAAGCTTTCTCTATTACCCTACATTCTTTATGATCTTTTAACCTTTAAACTTACAGCTAAGAAGGCTGACCTGTTGATTGTTTCAAGTCAGGTTGAATATGAGGATGCAATTGAGTTTGGTATTAAGGAAGAGAAATTGAAACTGGTTCCGGAAGGAGTTGATATTAAAAGATTTGAAATGACTAGTATCAAAGAGAAAGATAGTGTGACCTTGCTCTTTGCAGGCAGAATTGCGAGAAATCGCAGAGTAGAGAATATAATAAGGGCGTTGAAGGAGATTAATGATAGGGTAAGGCTGATGGTAGTTGGATCTGAGGAGAAGACCAGCAGTGTTTCCCGAGGAGGTTATCTGGATGAATTAATTGCACTGGTAAAGAAGTTAGGAATTGAGAAGAGGGTACAATTTGTGGGACCTAAATTTGATGATGCATTAGTTGAGTGGTATCGTTCTGCTGATATCTTTGTGTATACATCAAAGTATGAGAGTTTTGGACAGCCTCTACTAGAGGCAGCAGCTGCAGGCCTACCAGTCATTTCAACACCGGTTGGAGTTGCTAAAGAACTGATTAGAGATGGTGAGACCGGATATCTGGTAGAATTTGATAATCCCTTAATGCTTGCAGAAAGCATTAAGGCTTTACTTAATGAACAAGTAAGGAGTAAATGTGGCAAGCGTATTAAAGAACTCGTAAAGAAAAATTTTTCGTGGGATGGTATTATTGACAAGTATATGAATATTTATCAGGAATTAATCTAACTACCTTTAACATTTAGAAAGTAGTCTATGATATACCTTCTTTAAATTTTTTATTGGATCTGCTTTGGGCAGGATAAAGGAAAAAGATTTAGTTGTTTCCAAAAAAATTTAATTATAAGATTGTTTTCATATATTATTGTAAATGGCTATTTAGTTTAATCCGAATGAATTATACCCCCAACCCCATCCCTTCCCCTTGAAGGGGGATGGTGAAATGTTTTGAAAAAAAAGTCTTTGTTCGGAGTTAACTCAATAACCATTTTATTGTATTATTGCAGGTAATATAATAATCACACTATCCATTGTTTTTTTATACCCTCGCTTCTCTTTTATGATAAGCTACTGGGGTGCATCTGAGAGGGAGATTTTATTAACCCTCAATTTTCCTTAGCTCAAGTCTATAAGATATTGCTGCCCCGTAAGGTACAGTTTTTAAATTCACGAGATGTAAAAAGATTCTCCCAGCTTGGCCTAAAAAGGAGGGGGATACCTAATTATTTTGTCTTTACAAAGGAAGATAAACCTGATTTTTGTAGAGAGTATTCCATTATATGGGATGAGAGTGGATGGGGAATATACAAAGTATAGAATTATTTATCTATCTCTGTGGTCTCTGCAGTGAATATTATAAAGATTAAAGAAACCCTTGACAAATTCCGATATTAGGGATATAATGTTCAAATATTGAACACTAAATTTATATTATAAAAAGCTAAATTTTGGACACAGATAGACATAGATTACCAAGATTTAAAAATATAAATATCTAACTGAGAAGGTTATTAATATCTTTTACAAAGTTTGCAGTAGACTCTCAACCGATAGTGAGATCGGACTTCTACTTGATTTTAGTACTAAAAGCTGAATTAAAACATAAGACATTTGATAATTTAAAGAATTTTTTCTGTGGGTATTGGTGTAAATCTGTGTCCTAATTTGATTGTTTTTGGAAAATGAACGAAATCTTTTTCAACAAAATTCAACGTTTAAAAGAAGAAGTTAGATACCTTGATGACAACAAATCTAAGCTTTTTAATACATTAAGGTCTTCTGTTGAAACAAAAAAGATTACTGAACGTAGTGTTTACCTCTGTGCTGAGATAATACTTGATATTGCTGAACTTCTTATTATCAAGAAAGGTTATCCAAAAGCATCCTCATACAGCGATTCTATCTATAAGCTAGGAGACTATGATATCATACCAAAGGAATTTGCACATAAATTTGTTTATATAGCAGGTCTCAGGAATTTTCTAGCACATGACTATCAATTAGATACCATCCCAGAGCTTGAGAAATTTCTAAAACATGGTCTAAAGGAGGTAAACCATTTCATAAATATAATCGAGAAGTTCTTATGAGAAATGATGTAGCTAAGCTGATTGAAACACTAAATAGAAAAGCATTTATAGCTTTTGCATACTTGTTTGGTTCGAGAGTTAAGAGTCACTATAGCAATAGGAGTGATTGGGATATAGCAATATATTTTTCAGATTCACCTGAAAATTTTGGTATCTGGATTTCTTTTGAGCTTGAAGCTGAACTTTCAAGAGCCTTGGACTCGAATGTTCAAGTAATAGTATTAAATAAAAGGCTTCCATCTCCTGTCTTTGGGTTTCAGATAGTAAGTGAGGGTATTGTACTTATTGAAAGAGATGAAAACTTAAGGTTAGAGTTTGAAAATAGGGTATTAAGGCAATACTACGATTGGCAATATTTCTTAAAAAGACAGATTGAAGCGGAAAAAGGTACTTAACCACGAAGCATGCAGTAGCATGAGGGAAAAGGAAGTGGGAACTTGAGTCTTTATGACCTTGCGGTTAAGTCTTTTTCGTGAATATAAAATGAACTTGACATAAATTTTTTTAGTAGTATTGTTCAATAATTGAACACATTTAAATAACGGAGGATAAGAATGGAAAAGGCCCTCATTACTGGTATTACCGGTCAAGATGGTTCATATCTTGCGGAGCTTCTTTTATCAAAAGGATATGAAGTTCATGGAATTATAAGAAGGGCAAGTACGTTTAACACGGGAAGAATTGAACATATATATGTTGATCCTCACATGCCAGACGCAAGACTTTTTCTTCATTATGGAGACTTATCAAATGCTGAGCAGATTACTAATATTATTTACAATATTGAGCCAGATGAAATATATCATTTAGGTGCACAAAGCCATGTTCGGGTGAGTTTTGATATGCCTGAGTATACAGGAGATGTTTCAGCTCTCGGAACCACAAGATTGTTAGAGGCTTTAAGGAGAAGCGGTACAAAGACAAAATTTTATCAAGCCTCCTCCTCAGAGATATTTGGTACCTCCTCTCCTCCGCAGAATGAAAACACCCCTTTTAAGCCAAGAAGTCCTTATGCATGTGCAAAGCTCTATGCCTATTGGATGGTAGTAAATTATAGAGAAGGATATAAAATGTTTGCCTGCAATGGGATACTGTTCAACCACGAAAGTCCAAGGAGAGGTGAAACTTTCGTTACCAGAAAAATTACAAGGGCAATAGCTAATATTCTGGCTGGGAAACAGAAAAAACTCTACCTAGGCAACTTAGAGGTTAAGAGAGACTGGGGATTTGCTCCAGAGTATGTTGAATGTATGAGACTGATCTTACAGCAAGATGAAGCTGAAGACTATGTAATTGGCACGGGTGAAAGTTACTCAGTAAAGGAGTTTGTGGAGCTAGCGTTTAGTTACGCAGGGATTGAGATAGCATGGCAGTCAAGCGGGCTTGATGAAAAAGGTATTGTAAAAGAGGTAGAAAATGAGGTGTCAAATATTAAACCTGGGGATGTTGTTGTTGAAATTGACCCCCGCTATTTCAGGCCTACGGAGGTGGGGTATCTCCTTGCCGATGCTTCTAAAGCCAAAAAAAGATTGAATTGGGAACCTAAAGTAAAGTTTGAGCAATTGGTAAAGATAATGGTAGATGCAGATATGGAATTTGTTGGTCTTACTCCTAAAGGTGATGGTGAAAAGATAGTGCAGGAATATGGCATTTACTGGACAGAGAACAGGTTGATCAAGGGATAGTCTCACGTCTCTGTGTTATCTATAGTAAAGTTTTGACAATACTTGAATACTTAATAGGATAAAATATGGACTTTTGGTCAAACAGACGAGTTCTTGTAACCGGAGGTGCTGGTTTCTTAGGCTCTTTTTTGGTAGGGAAGTTGAAAGAAAGAGGCTGCGACCACATATTTGTACCCAGAAGTAAGAATTATAATCTGGTTGAAATGGAGGCAGTAAAGAAAGTTTATAGAGATGCAAAACCAGATGTGGTTATCCACCTTGCAGCTAAGGTTGGTGGAATAGGTGCAAATCGTGCTAATCCAGGAAAATTCTTCTATGATAATCTTATGATGGGTGTGCAGATGATGGAGGAAGGAAGGCAGGTAGGGATTGAGAAATTTGTTGCCATTGGTACTGTTTGTGCGTATCCCAAATTTACCCCTGTTCCCTTTAGTGAAAAAAACATCTGGAATGGATATCCTGAAGAAACCAATGCTCCTTATGGACTTGCCAAAAAGATGCTCCTTATCCAGGCTCAAGCATACCGGCAGCAATATAACTTTAATGCTATTTACCTCCTTCCCGTGAATCTCTACGGACCAAGAGATAACTTTGACCTGGAAACCTCTCACGTTATTCCCGCCATTATCCGAAAATGCGTGGAGGCTAAACGCAGGGGCAAAGGGGAAATTACTGTGTGGGGAACAGGTAAACCCACCCGCGAGTTTCTCTATGTGGAAGATGCAGTTGAGGGTATCCTCTTAGCTGCAGAAAAGTACAACAAGCCTGACCCAGTCAATCTGGGGACCGATTTCGAGATTTCTATTAGTGAGTTAATTGAGCTAATTGCTAAGCTTACTAATTTTAGTGGTAAGATTATCTGGGACACTTCCAAGCCTGATGGCCAACCCCGGAGATATCTGGATACCTCCAGGGCAGAGAAGGAATTTGGTTTTAAGGCAATAACCTCTTTAGAAGGGGGGTTAAAAAGAACCATAGAGTGGTTTCAAAAGGAGTATCGCTACAAGCAATGGAATACTTAAAATAGGAAAGGCGATTTACAATGGAGGTATTCTTTTATTCCTGAGTTTTATCAATACCTCTGGCATTATTTGTTTATAGTGTTTGGTCATTATTTTTGAAGCTCTGACTGGTGTTGTTACCCAAGTATTTCTTTTCTGGAGAGCCACCACTTGACTTCCTCCATTTAGTTGTGATTTTACACATTAATTTCTCGATAGCGTGAGGCATGAATAATTATAACATGTTGAGAGATAAGCATTTTTTACAACAAAAAAATGAAGCGGAGCAAACCTTATCTGAAAAAGTAGTCCGGGGTGGTTTTTGGGTATTTGCGTTAAGGATAACTCAGCAGGTTTTTGGCTTAGTTAGATTAATAATCTTAGCTCGTGTCCTTTCACCAAATGATTTTGGATTGATGGGAATTGCTCTTTTGACTATGGCGACCTTAGAGACCTTTTCGCAAACGGGTTTTCAACAAGCTTTGATTCAAAAGAAAAAAGATATAAAATCACATCTTGATGCTGCTTGGACTGTTTTGATTTTACGAGGATTTATTCTATTCGTAATTCTCTATTTAATTGCACCTTATGCGGCGATTTTCTTTAATGTCACAGAAGCAAAACCTATAATCCAAGTTGTGGGGCTTTCAATACTTCTCAGAGCATTTACCAATATTGGCGTCATTTATTTCCAGAAAGAGTTGGAATTCAATAAAGAGTTTTTATATCGATTTATGGGAACATTAGCAGATTTTATCGTAGCGATTTCTGCCGTTTTAATATTGAGAAATGTTTGGGCTCTTGTATTCGGCTCACTTGCAGGGAATGCGGTAGGATGTTTTGTGAGTTATTTAATACATCCATATAGACCTCATCTTGATTTTAATTTAAGGAAAGCAAAAGAACTTTTTAGATTTGGTAAGTGGATTTTAGGATCAAGTATACTTGTATTCCTACTTGGCCAAGGAGATGATATTTTTGTTGGGAAGTTGCTTGGCGCAGCAGCTCTTGGCTTTTATCAAATGGCCTTTAGGATTTCTAATATACCAGCAACAGAGTACTCTCATCTTATTGCACGTGTGACATTTCCAGCATATGCAAAATTGCAGGAGAATATTCCGAGGTTAAGGGAAGCATATTTGAAGGTTTTACAACTCAGTGCGTTTTTAGCTATTCCTATAGCTGGAGGTATATTTATATTAGCTCCTGAATTTACTAAAATTTTTCTGGGAAAAAAATGGATTCCTATGATTCCATCAATGCAGGTTTTGGCTCTATATGGGATGCTTAATTCAATCGTAATACCTGGGCCTTTATTCATGGCTATGGGCAAACCGGAATTAAGGACAAAACTGCAGTTTTTTTGCCTGATAATTATGGCAATTTTCATTTACCCATTTACCATGTGGTGGGGAATAATGGGAACGGCCTTAGCAGTAACAGTCAGTGTTGCCATAGCTGGTTCTATAGCAATTATTATAGCTCTCGGGAAAATTAAATCTGATTATAAAAGGCCGATGAAGGCACTCTTACTTCCTTTGGTCAATACTTTAATCATGGTTCTGGTAATTTTTACTTTGAAAACTCATATATTTAATATTGTTGGTTTTGGTTGGCTTCTTTTGCTTGTTACCATTGGCGTATTAGCTTATGTATCGATTGCTCATTTCTTTGATTTTTTCTTTGATTATGGAAGTAAAAATCTTATTAGAGATCAATTCATTGCGTTTCGAGGATAACTGAAGAATCATGGTGAAATTAAATTTTACATCTGCGTAAAAGAGGGTCATGAAAATGTATTTAATAGTGGCTATAGAGATTTTTATGAAGAGGGATAATAATGAATATATCAATCCCAGAAAAACTTAAGGTTAGTTTAGAAGAAAAAAGACTCATATTCACCATAAATGCAGGTCGTAGTGGAACTGGTTATTTAGCAAAATTGTTGCATATTGTACCCAATGTCGTGGGTTATCATGAACCAGAGCCAGATTTTGTTGATGTTATGCGTCCAGTTCAGCAAGATGCAAGTATAGCTTATAAGTTTTGGATTAACAGAAAGCTTCCTCAAATTTTAAACGAGCAAGTGCCGATGTACATAGAGACTAGCCATCTTTTTTGTAAGGGATTTGTCGAACCTCTGCTAAAGCTGGGTATTACTCCAGATTTGATCATCCTGACTAGACCACATCGAAAAGCTGTAACAAGTTTGTATCAGCTAGGAAAAATCCCAGGACGTACAGAAAAGGGTCTTAGGTATTTTCTTAGCCCTGAGGATCAAGGTGTGCTTCTTTTGCCTGGATGGCAAGCTTTAGATGACTATCAGTTATGTTATTGGTATTGTCTCGAAATAGAACGTCGATGTAAGGAATATAAAAAAATGTTTCTAAAGAAGAACACTTGTGTAGTCGAGGTTTCACTTAATGAACTCAAAACCATACGCGATTTTAATAAACTAATAAAGAAACTGAATTTACCCAATATCGGTGTTTCCAGCTGATTAAAATATCTTTTACACAGATCAAAAAAAGTAAATGTAAAAGGTAATAAGAAAAATATGCAATTGGATATTTTGGATGATATGAATTTTCTGGAGCAAGAAGTTTTAAATATAGCAAAGGAGAACTTAAGTGAGGAAAGAAAAGTAAGAAGAGAATGAATGTATCTAAGTTTTTTAAGAAATTTTTAGATATAAGCTATCAACGTTATCAGAAGATTAAGATTGAGAGGAGATTCCCATTTTTGCACAACTCTAGTCAAAAATTCAAGGAAATGACAGCTTCGATAAAACCACAGTATGAAGAATATATCAGAGAAGTCTTTACTCCAGATATGGCAGTATCTCTCAGGACTGCTGTTTTTCTGCGTGTTTTTTGCGAGGGACTAAAACCAAAGCGCATATTAGATCTTGGCTCTGGTTTCAGCTCATTTGTTCTAAGGACATATGCTGCAACTCAAAATGACGTTGTTGTCTGCTCGATAGACGATAGTCCAGAGTGGCTAGACCGTACAAGAATTTATTTGGCATCACATAACTTATCTACCGAGCGGTTGATTCTATGGAGTCAATTTGAACAGTATTCATTTGATCGTTTTGACTTTATTTTATATGACTTGGGAAACATGAATTTGCGTAAAGATTCACTCCATTTAGTATTGAAGATAGGGGAAGAAAAGGGAGTTATTTTACTTGATGATATGCATAAAGCTTCTTATGAACAGTATGTACACAATTGTTTAAAGCATTACTCATACTGCTATTTTGATTTGAAATTATATACCTTGGATGAGTTCGGGCGATATTGTGGGCTTATATCTGATATACATAAGAATTCGAATAAATAAAAGTAATATCAATGCTTAGAGCAACAGATAAAAATGTGAATATTCCTCTTGTTTCAGTAGTAATTATTACACGGGATAGAGAAAAAGAACTTCATCGATGTATTAAGTCAATCCTGAACAATACTTACAAAAATATAGAGATAATAATTTTCGATAATAGTTGCAATCTGTCCGGGGAGATCACGCAAGATTTTTTGTCATCTCTGAAATGCAAGTGCAATATAAAATATATAAAATCATCTCCAAAAGGTTTTGCGGAGATGAGACAAATAGCTATCAATAATTCTAAAGGGAGAATAATAATGAGCATCGATGATGATTGTGTTGCGGAAAAGGATGCCATTGCGCATATTGTTAGACGTTTTATCTCAGATGAAAAAATAGGGATTTTAGGTGGACAAATAATTAATGTTGGATTTAAAGGTGAGGAGGAATTTAAAGGTAGGGGAAGGATTGGCATAAACGGGAAATATGAGGTGGTTCGAGATCCTAAAGACGCTGAAGTTTTTGGAAGTGGTAATATGTCGATAAGGAGAGAGGCCTTCGACGAAGTGGGAGGATACGATTTATTCTTTTCAGGAGGGTTAGAGGAAGCCGATTTGACATTGCGTATTAAGATGAAGGATTACAAGGTAATATATGAACCATCTGTAAAAGTGACTCATTTTCATTCCCTTTTTCGTTTTAAACATAAGTGGCGTAACTTAAATGTATTAAGGATTTATCTATTTTTTAAACATTATATGCCAGATAATATTATAGGATGGTATAAATTTTTTAAATCAGAATTAAGTATGTTAGCTGAGGATATAAATAAGCTTTTACCAAAACTAAGATTGACACCCAGAGGGAAGAAAGATCTTATCCACATTACTCGTAGTAAGCAAAGTTGTTTAATCTATCTTAAGGTATTTTATAATGTGTGTTTGGGACTTTTGAAAGTTATAATTGCTAGGATAATTATACCTTATCTAATTTATAAGGCATACAAAGTTAGAAATTCATAGGAAATTAATTGGAATAGTAATCAAAAATAGAATAAATATGAAAATAAGCTTTGTTGAACCACATCTTAAGATATACGGAGGTATTAGACGAATAATAGAAATTGCTAACCGACTTGCAGCGAGAGATCACGATGTCACTATTTTTCATTCCGATGGAAGTCCTTGTAAGTGGATGAGATGCAATGTTAAGATTAAAAGTTATGCCGAGGTGCTTAAAGAGGAGCATGATGTCATCATATATAATGACCCAAATCCTATTGATTACAATCTAGTGAAAAAGGCTAAAGCAAAACTTAAGATATTTTATATTCTTGAGTTGTATAATAAACAATTACTGAAAGAAGTAAACTTAAAAATCTATCTTCCCAGGAACAGAAGAATGCTGATATTAAAAAAGAGTTTGTACTCCCCTTATCTAAAATTATCAAATGCTACCTGGGGAAAAAAGTGGCTTAAGGAAAATATGAATATTGATACAAGTCTTCTACTAGGTGGAGTAAATACTAAAATGTTTCACCCTGTTAAAGTAGAGAGGTACCCAAATGAGATTAGAATTTTATGTTCAGGAGATAGGCGGGAAAGGAAAGGAACTAAGACCATATTAGAAGCAATAGAAATAGCTAAAAAAGAGGAGCCAAGAATAGTATTGGATACCTATCATAACAAAGAAATACCTCAAGAAAAAATGGCAGAAAAGTATTCTTCGGCAGATATATTTGTTGAAGGAAGTTGGCAGGCAGGTTGGAACAATCCAGTAGTAGAGGCTATGGCTTGTAAAATACCTGTAGTTTGTACAGATATTGGGGGAGTTAAAGACTTTGCATTTCATGAAAAAACCGCTTTATTAGTCCCTATTAAGGATCCAAAAGCCATGGCAACTGCTATTTTAAGGTTGATAAAGGACGAAAATTTGAGAAATAAATTAAGAGAAAATGCTTTCAATCACATTAGGCAGTTTGATTGGGATAAAAGCACGAAGATCCTTGAAGGAATTCTTAGTTCTGAATTAAATGTCATTGATTTCAATCGATCATATATTGGTAAAAGGGATGATATTTTAAGTTTAATTCCTAATAATGTAAGTAAAGTCTTAGATGTTGGTTGTAGTACAGGGGTGCTTGGAGAACAAGTAAAATGGAGGAATAATAACGCTGAGGTTATAGGCATTGAGGAAAATGAACAAATGGCTAAAGTTGCCAAAGAGAAGTTAGACAGGGTGATAAAAGGAGATGTTGAAAAGACTAACTTAACAGACTATTTAGTACATAATTATTTTGATTGTATAATCTTTTCGGATATCTTGGAACATTTGAAAAACCCGGGGGGTATATTGAAAAGCGCTACCAGTTTTTTAAGTACAGATGGAGTTTTAATTGCAAGTATTCCAAACGTGAGGCATTACACTACTATAATTAGCCTTCTCTTTAGAGGATATTGGCCATATCGAGAGAGAGGAATTCATGATAAAACTCACTTAAGATTTTTTACCTTAAGAAATATTGAAGAGTTATTTCATCATGCAAATCTAAAAATCTTTAGAATCGAAAGAAACTTGAGAATCATTGAAAGGCCTCATCAAATTAATAGATTTTCTAAGTATTTTGCGTTCCCTCCGTTTAAGGAGTTTTTTACATTTCAATATCTGATAGTTGCTAAAAAGAAAAAGGTGCTATAAATCATGAAAATCTCGATTTTAGCTCCTGATTTATCCAATAACTGCCTAGGTAGAGCATATCTGTTAGCTAAAATTCTCCAAAGACATTACGAAGTAGAGATTGTTGGACCTATTTTTGGTGAGGGGATTTGGGAGCCTGTTGCAAGTGATGTAGGCATAGCATATAAATCTGTTAAGATTTGCGGCAAGTTTAAACCTTATTTTCAGATTATGAAATTACTCAACAAAATAGATGGAGATGTAATTTACGCCTCGAAGCCTCTTTTTACAAGTTTTGGAATTGGGCTACTTAAAAAAGTTTTTAAAAAGAAACCACTAATTTTAGACATAGATGACTGGCAAGAGGGATTTAGGAGAGAAGGTTATAGTAATCTGTCTTTTCTTACCCGTCTTAAATTTTTAGTTTCTTCTGCCCTTTATTTTTATAACATAGGTTCTTACTGGAATAGTTTAATTAGTGAGAGGTTAATTAATTTTTCGGATGGAATTACTGTTTCCAATGCTTTTTTAAAGGAGAGGTTTGATGGAACAATAATTTATCATGGAAGAGATGTGGAAACCTTCAATCCAGAAAAATTTAATAAAAATTTAATAAGGGAAAAACACAAAATAGAAAGAAGTAAAAAAGTTGTGATGTTTTTTGGCTCTCCAAAACAGCACAAGGGCATAGAAGATTTAATAGATGCTATAAGGTTGATTAAAAATAAAGATATAGTTTTGTTTTTTGTAGGAATAGAAGAGAGTCAATATTGCCATTATTTGATTAAAGTTGCAAAGAATAAACTAAAGGAAAGATTTAGAGGATTTGGTCTCCAACCATTTGAAAAGGTACCAGAATTTCTAACCATGGCTGATATAATTGTGATACCCCAGAGAAAGAACTTTGCAACCATTGGTCAGCTTCCTGCAAAGGTTTTTGATGCAATGGCAATGGCAAAACCAATAATTGCTACCAATGTTTCTGATCTTCCTAAGGTTTTAGAGGGTTGTGGCTGGATAGTGGAATCAGAAAATCCTGAACAACTTGCGGAAACGATAAAATATGTTTTAAATGACTCTGAAGAGGTGAAGGATAAAGGAAGAAAAGCGAGAGAAAAAT
>Ga0209427_10007296_pt1 | contig 12522 bp, 14 predicted proteins | sample DeeMarSWOR136_30_FD_187465 | JGI IMG/M metagenome (GOLD analysis project Ga0209427, IMG submission 187465) | Marine sediment microbial communities from White Oak River estuary, North Carolina - WOR-1-36_30 (SPAdes) (version 2) | ecosystem: Environmental > Aquatic > Marine > Intertidal zone >... | reverse complement strand
AGATAGGTGCTACGAAAGAAGGAGATGTGCACCTTATGATACCAAGGCCATCGGATTTGCTGTGTGAATACACAGTGCTAGCTAGCTAGCTAGCTAGCTTTCTACATCAATTCCAGCCTCGAAAGCCTGGATAGCAGCTTCCTCGCCGTCATGTGCGGTATGATGAAACGTCTGCAGTCTCCTCACGGCGTTATAGTCAGATACCACTAGGCCCTCGAACCCCCATTCACGTCTCAGAATTCCCGTAAGCAGTTCACTCGACGAGGCGCAAGGAACGCCATCAATCTCATGATACGCGTTCATGATGGAGAAGACGCCTGCTTCCTTGACAGCGACCTCGAAGGGATAGAGGAAGACTTCACGCAGCTCTCTCATGGAAACATGCACTGGAGCGCTGTTCCGTCCACCCTCAGAGAACCCGTGGGCCACAAAATGTTTTCCGGTAGCAATCACGCCATCTTTGGGAGACATGCCTTGAAGTCCTCGTATGTAAGATCCGCCAACCCTGGCAACAAGGTAGGGGTCTTCGCCAAAGCTCTCCTCTGTCCTTCCCCATCTTGGGTCTCTAGATACATCAAGAACTGGCGCTAATCCTTGATGTGCACCGATGGCTCTCATTTGCTTTCTTATTGTTGCTGCCACGTCGCTCACAATGGCGGGATTCCATGTGCTAGCTAAACCTATTGCTTGTGGGAACACGGTTGCCCCATAACCCATCAAGCCGCTGAGGCATTCCTCGTGCATAATAGCGGGTATTCTTAGCCGAGTCTTTTCCGTCAAGTAACTTTGTATTGCGTTTGCTATTTCCGCAGCTCTTCTTGGTTTCACTACGAGGTGTCTGTTACCCGCGATTCTCGTGATCTGACCGATTCCATCTTGTAGATACCTCCGCATTCGTTCAACTGAGAGGTCGCCGTTCTCAAGAAGATCTGACGCTTGGATTGAGACCAACTGCGCGATCTTCTCTTTCAACGTCATGGATTCCAGCAACTGTTTTACTTTTCTATCGAATCTTGATCCAAGTGAGAACGGTCCAGCATGTTCACTCAACAAGACACCCTCTTAGCTAGCTGGCCTTCTTACATTCTTGCCTGTCAATTGCAAATATAAGATTTTGTATCACACCAAAAGGAGCAAATGAACGGGTATACAGAACTAAGTATGTTCTCAGGATCTAAGCTAGCGACATTGATGTTAAGATAACCAAGCACTAAGCGTCGAGAAGTCTGCTTCTCTTAGCGCACAGATATTCACGAGAACGTGTTCTACAATATGAAAAAGGCAGGTCCTCAACGTGGGCTACCACCTGTGTGCGATCTGTCGGAAAATTCGCTAGCGAGATAGCGTCATCCCTCAGGAGAATGCGCTTTATATGTAGTAGAGACGCTATGTGTACGTATGAACTCTGAGACGGGAAGACTGAAGCTCGTCGTGTTTGACATGGCCGGAACCACCGTCGACGACGTGATCGACGGCGCCCCGCTGGTTCTGAAGAGCTACGATGACGCCTTCAGGAGGCATGGCATAATCGTTCCCATGGACGTGCTAAACGACCAGCGGGGGAGAGATAAGCGCACCGTCATAGAAGAGTTTGGAGGCTCCCAAGCCGAGGAGATCTATGAGGTCTTCGTGGACGCCCTCCTCCAGAATGTGGAGCGCATCAGGGAAATCGCGGGAACGGAGGAGGTCTTCGCGTACCTTCATGAGAGAGGCGTCTATGTCGCTGTTGGAAGCGGCTTCCCCCTCAGCGTGTCCCGGGCCATCGTCAGCCAGTTAAGGTGGGAGGAGAGGGGACTAATCGATTACTGGACCTGTTCGGAGGCCGTTGGCAAGAGTCGACCGGACCCCGCAATGATACACGCGGCGATGAAGCGTCTCCAGGTAAGCGATCCTCGAAGCGTTCTGAAGGTTGATGACACGGCCAAGGGCGTGGAAGAGGGCGTCAACGCGGGCGTAGTCACCGTAGGCGTCCTCACCGGGACGCAGAGCAGGGAAAAGCTCCAAGCAGCGAAGGCAACGGCCATCCTTCTAAGCGTCAAGGACCTGCCCGCCTACCTGAAAACGAAGGGGCTGGTTTAACCGGTACGACCCTTACAAGTAGAAGGGATAGCGGGCTTATTCGGGGACACCTTTCCACGAGGATCGAGGGGTAAAGAGCGTCTTTGATGGCACTCAAAGCGCCCGCTGATTCGGGAGACCGGGAACGGGATGAGAAGGGCGGACCATTACGCGTCTTGGGGCCCAGATGGGGCATCACTGAAAGGATGCCCCCGTTTTCAGCGAAGCCTATTCGCGGTGATCTTCAGGAATGTTCAGAGTAAGTAGATACAGGTCTTCCGCTCCACTATTACGATAGCCATGTCGCATCCCAGCCTTAACGAAGGTGACATGCCCCCTCTCCATTCGGTACACGTTTTCGCCTAACACGCCTTCACCCGTTCCCTTGAGCAGATAGAAGAGGTGGGAGTAGGGATCGACGTGGGGCGGGAACTCCCCGCCCGGCGCGACCTTCATTAATTTGATTGTAAACGTCTCGATGAATCCAGCCGGATCCAAATCCTTCACGTAAATGCCTTTGGCATTGTTTTTCTCAAATTTAGCCCAGTCTACATCCGTGAGGTTGAAGGACCCAGTATTCAACATCCTATGCTCATCTCCCCGTGCCTTCAGTGAATAGTTATTAAGTGCAGCAATGGTGGTAATAACTTAGCGGAAGGAGTATTGAGGTGACGTTTTCGATAACGAGTTGTCTGCGAATTAATTGAAGATGTGTTGTTTTTTCAATTTGTCGTTATAATTCTTAGCTTGCTAAGTCGTTCGCAATCAGCTCGAATAGATAGATTACATCTTGTTTGCGTATGGGAGTAGACATAAGACGCCTAGTTATTAGTCGTCGTAGCAGTGGATTAAAATATACTCCCCAAACCCAATTTCGTCCTATACACCCATCGTCTACATGATTAGTCTTTACGAATCATGAGAAAACATGCGTAAATACTTTGAGTGAATTTGATGTCATCAACATGGCTCTCTAGTTATTCATCACACAAGTTCTTTTCCATGAAAAGACAGTATGGTCGATACCATTCAGGGGTTTCAACATCGGGGTATTCATCTATTTCTTTAAATCCCGCGGATCGGTAAATATGATGCGCCGTTGTTGAATAATCGCCCGTTTCAAGTCGAAGGGTTGCGTATCCAAACGTTTTCGCTTTCTGGATCAGTTTCTGTAACATCGCTTTTCCGAAACCTTGTCCTCGATATTTTGGACGGATGTACATGCGTTTGATTTCTCCTACGCCATCCTCCAAGTGTTTTAAAGCGCCCATACCTGCTACTTCATCATGAATTTCAAGAATATAGAGTATGCCTTTAGGCGGTTTAATGGCTGTGAAGTTCTCAAAAACCGTCTCAACATATTCTCGGACGGTCTGTCCCATTATTGATACGGAATCAATATTGTGATATACACGCATTTTTTCAGATATCCAAGTAATTAACTCTACATTCAAATCAAAGAATTGCGTTCGATGTCTGTTTTTATCATAGGGAACTAACTTAACCAAGCGGTAAGCCTTCTTAAAGTACTGTGTGGTTACTTTTTATCAAGTCTAGATTATCATTCTGAACAATAAAGTCTAGTCCCCAACCCAAACGACCACTCACACGATTCCAAACCATAGCTCGCTTTAGGGTATCCTAGGCTTTGCGATGATCTCTCTAATCTCGAGGTCAGTGAAATTCTTTGAGTGCGAAGGCTTTACCACGATAGCAGTGTCAGTACCGCTGCTTGTGCCCCCCAGGGCCATGACCTCTCTGTCAACGTTTATCAGCCCGGCATCCGCCGCCATTAACACAATCTCTACGCACACCTTCATCCCTTGGCTGAAACGATAGAGGGTTTCTCTCACTATGGCTTCAATGGATACGCCACCAGATTTTTCGGTAAAGGCAGTAGCCACGTTGTCGCCCAAAGAATGAAGACACGTGAGCACTGTAACGCCTTTATCCTGAAGCTTCTTTCGCTCCTCTGCGGTCATGACCCACCCCTCTTCTTGGAAGGCTTCGGAAATCGTGACCGCGACAAGGTTAACCTTCATATCGCCGAAGACGTCAGCGGCTTTTAATGCAGTCCCGCCGTGGGTTGTCGCCACAACAACATCCCGTATTCCAAGCTCTTCAGCTCTTTTTCGAGCTGCTTCAAGCGTCTTAGTAGTATTAACTCCGCCTTTTCTTTCAAAATATATTATGTTCTTCTCCAAGTTACAGCTCACCGCATGCTACACTGAAGGACGATTTGGTTATTAAATCTAATCACACCACTACGACTGACCTGAGAGCACCGGTACTGTCGGTCAGGAAATAACGGCGAGGAACGGAAACCTGAAGACGCGAGCTAGGGGGTTATGGTTCAAGCACTCTTGTTTCTTCTTCAGGTCGCAATATTCTGGAACTGAGACGGAACAGAAATCGCGGCCGCAAACCACCGCTCACCTTTTACCTGATTTCAGGGCTCCCAACTCAGGAGCAGTTTACAATCAGGGTAGAAGTCAGTAGCTAGCTAGAGATAGGCCTTTTGACTTGGTTAGTGTTCCACTCATAACTATCAACATAACCTATTAGTACAAACCAAAGTACCTACATAAACCCAAAAATAATGAGAGCGAGGCTATACAAGCTGAATTGTAATCCCCATACCCTACTTGTTATGTTTAATGGTTTTTGAAACGTGTCTCTGAATCAAGGTCACGTTCTCGGCGTTGTGTGTGAAGATGATCCCGTTCAAATACGCTGGCCAATCAAAATGTTCGTTTGGAACCGGCGCGATCAAGTCTCTGACCGCAAGAATGTTCAAGTCATGTGTTATGTGGATATCCATCTGCGTTTCAACGTCAGCCTCCATCAAGGCGATCACGCCGTGTATCGTTTTTGAAGCCACTTTTTCAGGCTTTTCAATGACGCGTTCATCGAAATGTCCTTTTAGCCATCGATAGCCGAATTGTTGATGGCCTATTCTGTCGAGTATCCGCACCATCTCTCGTTGGTCTACAAGATTGATTCGTAAGAAGTCTTGGTCTCCCATTACGTTCGCTGAACCACCTGTCTGTTGAAAGCCTTTCCGTACATACTCCGCGGTCTCTTTACATCGGGGGATGGGGCTGTGAAACAGTCGTATGGAATACGAGTGAGGTAGGCTCTTCCCAAATTCACGCGCAAGGCGTCGGCCTTTCATTGTTAAGGGAACATTCTGATGTTCGACTACGCCTTTGGGGATGGGATACCGATGAGCGTGACGGATCAGTACGGCAACGTGTCTGGGCTGGTTTTCGGTTATCCAAGCTATGATATCGTTGTTCACTTCAGGACGACCTATTCAGGGGAGTGGCAATCCTTGTGCTCATTTTTTTCACAGCTAATGAGCGTAAGTCAAGGATCTATTCCAATTACATGGTTGGGCAGTGGGATTACGTTTTTGACTTGGGGAAGGTATTGGACTGTGTTTTTGTATCTCAAGGATCCTTCTCCGTTCCTTTCATTGTTAATAGGCTCGCTGTTGACCAGTGTAAGCTTTTACGATATGTGGTGTGCGTGCGGTGTAAGGCTAGCTAGCGACGATCTCAATGGCGATCTCATTTCTCCGCATGAAGCCTGGTGTATAGGGGGCATTGTACCTCATGAGGAAGGGCGTACCCACCGTCTCGACGCCCTTCGCCTGGAGAACGGCGATGAGCTTGGCCTGTTGCTTCTCCACGGATTTCTGCCTCGCCCAGCCCCGGAACCTGATCACGGCGATCGTTCGTTCCGGCACCTCGTGAATTCTGACGCGCTCGTCAGTCGGCATGGGTACGCTCTCCAGATTATACTCTGCGGGCACGATGAAGGACATAGAGGCGCCCCCACTGATCACGGGGGCCGTCATGTCGATCCGCTCCGGTGTGATCACCGGGGCGGTCATCGAGATCTTACGCCTCCCAGAATTGTTTCCCGAGATGTACTCGAAGAGGATCCTGAAGGGCGCTCGCACATCGCTTCCTGACACGGTGGCCAGGATCAGCTTGGGGTATGAGCGTATCTCTACGCCGTTGATCTGCCCTGTGACCTCGTAGGAGGGTGTTTCTACCATTGGTCTACCCCACGAGAATCCATAGCATGATGCTATATATAGTTGACCCGAAGCCCGTCGAGGAGGCGGAGGACGCAGGGTTACGCCATCGCCGTACGACGCCTACCCGCGATTGTTTGAGCGCTGAACAAGCTGATACAGGAACTGAGGAAATGAGTCTCCAAGGAGGCGACTTCCTATGCACAACAGCCATCTTCAACAGCATAGAGGGGCTCGCTAGCCTTTAATCGGGAGCCAAGGGCGTGCCAAATGTTTTATAGAGGAGGGAATTTCTGATATGGTGACGATGAAATGTCTCTCGACTTTTGGCCCGAGCTCGATCCCGCCATGGTATCGATGCTGCTGAAGATCGCCGTCGTGGTCGTTGTGGTCTACCTGGTGAATCGGAGTTTTTCCTGGGTTATGCGGACATTGCAAAAACGTAGGGATGCAGATCGACGGCTGTACCGGCAGATCCGCGTAGTCTTCACGTACGTGGTGTATGGCGTTGGATTCATTCTGGTTCTGAGCATTATTGAGGTGGATGTCTCGTGGATCTTTGCCAGCGTCGGATTCGCGGGGATCGTGGTGGGGATTGGGGCGCACGATATTATTTCGAACTTTCTGAGCGGCATCTTCCTGATCTTCGAGCGGACGTATCAGGTGAGCGACGTGGTCAGGATCGGCGAGGTCTACGGCATCGTGCGGCTGATTAAGGTGCGATCCACCGAAATCCGCACCTTTGACCGGAACATCGTCAGCATCCCCAACTCCATGATCGCCTCAACGAACGTGGTGAACATGACGTCGGGCTCAGACAAGATGATTACCTCGATTACCGTAAAGCTGGCATACGGCGAAGATTATGAACGGGTGAAGACGCTGATGAAAGACGTGGCCTCGACCGTTGACGGCGTCTTCATCGATGCAGCGCATGACGTCAAGTTTGAGATAACGAACATTGGAGAGCGGTATCACGGCTTGAATCTGATCATGTATTTCTATCTTGAGGCCATCAACGAGCCTTGGATCCGCTCCGAGGTTCACGAGAAGATCAATAAGGTGCTGGTGACGTCGGGCGTTGAGTTCCATCGGGACTCACCGAAATGAGACGGGTCCTCAGCAACCTGACAGTGTACCGCGTGCGGTACGTTGAGGCGTGAGATCCCAGGGCCTAGGAAAGAAAGAGACTCATCATCATACTTCGTACTGAAAGGCGATGGCCTTGACCCGCGGTCAGCGGTGCCCCCGTCTCCAAATGAAGGACAGCCACGGCTACTTCACGCTCTGTCCAGAACCGTATGGGGCTGGGGATGGATCTGCTAGCAAGGGGAGGACGCGGATTCTTAGCTGAAGTATCGTCCCATGACGTAGGCGCCGAGGAACATGGTCGCAACCCCGAGGAGCACGGGGAGGTTACCGACGCCGATGCTGGCGATCGAGGACCCGGGACACTGCCCGGAGAGGCCCCACCCGACCCCGAAGACGGCGGCGCCGATGATGGTTCGCTTGCTGAGCGTCCGCTGTCGTCTCGTGAATTCGCCGCCCAGCATGGGGTGGGTCACCCATCGGGGAACGAGGTTGATAGTGATAGCGGTCACGAGGGCGGCGCTGCCTAATAGTACGAGCAACCCCAAGTCTTTGAGCTGTAAGAAGCTGAGCACGATCTCTTGGTGCGCCATGCCCCCTATGGCGAGGCCGAAGCCGAAAAGTATGCCGCCCACGAACACGACTAGATACCGTGTTCTCATGGGATCACGCCCAAGGTTTGGACGAGCACGGCGGTTGCGATGCCCACGCCGAGGAAGGTGATGACCGCGTACAGTGAGGTGGTGGAAAGCGAGGCTAATCCGCTGATCCCGTGCCCCGAGGTGCATCCTTGGGAAAGCCGTGTCCCGAAGCCGACGAGGAAGCCACCGACGAGCAGGCGCCACCATTGTACCGAGGTCACGAAAAAGCCGTCGGGAGATAGCGTGAGGGTGTAGATAAAGGCGCCAACGAGCACCCCTGCGGCGAAGATTAAGCGCCACTCTCGCGAGGCAAGATTCGTCCTTCGCTGGAAGTAGGGGATCTTGGACACGTAGGAGAGAGTGGTACTGAGGAGGCTGCTTTGGGTGGCGTGGATGCCGGTGAGGACGTAAACGAAGCTCACGCCGAGCCCGATGAGAAGGCCACCGACGAGATAGGGCAAGACACCTAAGGGAAACATATGATAACTAGAAAAGAGATAAGTTGATAAAGATTGTCTTTGTAACCAGCTCGCTACCAACGCATGAGGCGAGATTGAAGATGTTGTACAACGTACTGAATATGGGGTTCCTGATCGCTTTGGCCTTTCTGCCAGCCGTCGTGGACGCGTCCCTGGGCATGGGATACGGGTTCACGGTCACGCCCCTCCTCCTGCTCTTGGGCTACGACCCCGTGCAAGCCGTTCCCGCAGTGCTGCTCTCCTCCGTGGTCGGGAATCTCCTCAGCTCGTACTTTCACCACCAGTTTCAAAACGTGGATTTTGGCGTGAAGAGCCGTTCGTTTAAGATCGCGGTTCTGATGGGGGGATTGGGGTCCATCGGGAGCTTATTCGGCGCCTTAGTGGCCACGGGCATCTCCAAGATGTACCTGAGTCTATACATCGGGCTCATGGTGATCGGGGTTGGCTGTTTTATCATCCTCAGCCGCAAAATGACGATCACGTTTTCCTGGCCGAAGATGGTGGCGTTCGGCCTGGTGGGCGCGTTTAACAAGGGTATCAGTGGCAGCGGCTTCGGACCCATCGTGACGACAGGAGGCCTCCTGGTGGGGCTGGACGCAAAGGCGACGGTCTCCGTGCAATCCCTCGCCGAACTCTTTGCATCGTTGGTCGGGTTCCTCACCTTTGTGCTATCCAACGTACCCATCGACCTCGCCCTCACCCTCGCCATGATGCTGGGAGTCGCCCTCGCGTCCCCCCTCGCAGCATACATCGTCCACAAGCTGCCAAGTGAGAAGCTCCGAGGGCTCATCGCAGTGACCGCCATCATCCTCGGGGCCTCAACCCTCCTACAACTGAGGACCTGACCCCGGGCCCACGAAAGGTAACCATTTAAGACAGGTGCCTGCATACTATGAGTAGACCCCTAGGACGTTTCTGATGGATCGTGAGAAAAATATGATCATCGAAAGAGTGAAATCGAGCATTGTGGCGCAGCTCTCCTACTTCATCGGCTCGCAGACAGAGGCCATGGTCGTTGACCCCCGACGGGACGGCCAGATCTACGTCGACCTCGCCCGCCGGGAGCACATGAACATCCAGTATGTCTTTGAGACCCACCGCAACGAAGACTACGTCATTGGATCGCGGGAGCTGGCCGCCAGGACTGGCGCCGAGATCTACCATGGGCCGTGGCCTGACTTCACGTATGGGCACACCCTTCGCGACGGCCAAGAATTCGCGGTCGGACGCTTACGCGTGACGGCCATCCACACCCCGGGGCACACGCCCGGGTGCGTGTCCTACGCCGTCGCCGACCTCGACTCCGGGGAAGACACCGTCCTCGTCTGCACCGGGGACACCCTCTTCGTCAACGACGTGGGCCGCACCGACTTCGGCGGCCCAGCGAAGCGCCGCGCGTGGTCGGAGGCCCTCTACGCCAGCATCGTCCACAAACTCCTCCCCCTGGGCGACCACGTCATCCTCCTGCCCGCCCACGGCGCGGGCTCCGTCTGCGGCGGGAACATCGCCGACCGCGAGTGGAGTACCCTCGGCCTGGAGCGCCGCATGAACCCCCTCCTACAGATGTCTAAGGAGGACTTCATCGCGTACAAGGTCACCGAGCACCACGAATACGCCCCCTACTTCCGCCAGATGGAGCAGTACAATCGGGAGGGCGCGCCCTTCGTCGAAGGCCGCCCCACCCCCACAGCCCTCACCCCCGACCAGCTCCAACGCCGCCTCGACGCGGGCGCCCTCCTCGTAGACACCCGCGCCCCCACCGCCTTCGGCGGCGCCCACATCTCGGGCGCGTACAACATCCCCGCGAGCCGCCTCTCCATCGCCGGATGGCTCCTCCCCTACGACCAGCCCATTCTGCTCCTCACGGAGGACACCGCCGACCTCGAGTACGCCACCCAAAGCCTGATCCACATCGGATACGACAACGTGGAAGGCTACCTGGCGCAGGGGCTGAGCGCCTGGTTTAAGGCCGGCTTCCCCCTCGAATCCTCCGGCCTCCTCACCGCCCAAGCCCTCAAGGACCGACTGGACGCCGGCGAAGCCCTGACTCTCCTCGACGTCCGCAGCCGCGACGAGTGGGCCGCCGGCCACATCCCCGGCGTCCAGCACATCTACCTTGGCCTCCTAGAACCCCGCCTCGACGAGGTCCCCTCAGGCCTCCCCATCGTGGTCATCTGCAAGACCGGCACCCGCGCCAGCGCGGGCGCCAGCATCCTCCTGCGACGCGGGCGCCGCGACGTGTACAACCTCCTCGGTGGCATGGACGCCTGGAAAAAGCGGAACTACGCCATCACCACATAGACACCCAGCGCCTCCACCGTGCCAAACACCCTTCATCAACCACACCAGCCCAACCCAAAACCTCTCCATACGTCCCGATACATCGCGCCAATTCGAGCCCATAAAAGGTATATATCCCAGATTTTCCATAATACTTTCCACAAGATACAATGAGGAATATCCATGGTGAAAATCGGATTCATCGGGTTAGGCGTAATGGGCAACCCCATGGCTAAGAATCTTCTCAAGGCGGGACACCACCTCATCGTCTACGATATCATCAAAGCCAAGGTCGAGGACCTGGTGCAGGCTGGCGCCGAAGCCGCTCAAAACTGTCGCGACGCCGCCAGCCGAGGCGATGTCATCATCCTGATGCTCCCTGACTCCCCCGAAGTCGAGGCCGTCATGCGCGGGGAGGAGGGGGTTCTGGCCGGCGCGCGGCCCGGCGCCCTCATCATTGACATGAGCAGCATCTCGCCCCTCGTGGACATCGCGCTGGAAAAGAAGGCGCGGGAGCAGAACCTCCGCATGATCGACGCCCCCGTCAGCGGCGGCGAGCCAGGCGCCATCGCGGGAACCCTCGCCATCATGGTCGGCGGAGACGAAGCCGCCTTCGCGGAGGCCCAGGAGATCCTCCACGTCATGGGGAAGAGCGTCGTCCGGGTGGGCGCAATTGGAGCTGGACAATTCACCAAGCTAGCGAATCAAATCCTAGTCGGGGTCCACCTCCAAGCCATGTCCGAGGCCCTGGTCTTCGCCCAGAAGGCGGGACTCGACGTCCAGAAGGTCTACGAAGCCGTGCGGGGCGGCCTCGCCGGAAGCCACGTCTTGGATGCCAAGACGCCGCTGGTGCTGAAGCGGAACTTCGCCCCCGGGTTTCGAATCAGACTCCACATCAAGGACCTAAAGAACGCCCTCATCGCCGGTAGGGAGTTAGGGATTCCCTTGCCTGCCACCTCCCTCGCCCAAGCCTTCTTCGAGGCGTGTGACGCCGCTGGAAGAGGTGACTTGGACCACGGCGCCCTCATCACGGTGACCGAGGAACTCGCCAAGGTCCGGGTGGGAGAAGAAGCCTAAACGCCCTCTCGCCCCCAAGCGGACCACAGGAACCATCGCGCTAGTCCAGCACTTGACGTGAACCATCCAAGGCCGATTTGTCGCGCGCTAGGGGGAGGCAAAACGAGGAGTCAGGCTGCGTCCTATTATCGTTGGATACCGACCACGAAGCCGATGACGAAGCCCAAGGTCACGGGTAACACCGTGGTCAGCCCCACGATAATGAGGAGGGCCTGGATGACGGGATACACCTTCGTCCATTGAAGATTCAGGCCTCCCACTATATCTTGGAGGGTCCCCGACTGCCACACGTTCAAGAACACCCCCACGATGAAGATGGCTAATAACGCGATAATGTACTTCGCGACTTTCACCGATAAGTAGCCCAAGCCTATACCCAGAGCAAATTCGATGAAGAAGGTGATGAGGACCGTGGGACTGGCGAACAGGGACGCGATCAGAGATTGAAAGTCCCCATTCCCATCCTGCCCATGCACCACTGTTATCTGGGCGAGAAGGATTAACACCCCGAGGAGCAACAAGGCGCCTTTCGTCTTCACCATTCGTCGCCACGTAACCGGTTCGGTACCGTCTTATCCACCTCTCGTCTATTAAAGGGTTTACACCGAAGCCTTAGACCGATTCCTTCGTTCAGCGGAAGCAGACGAGCAACGAGAAGAAGATAAAAGCGTCTCGTGCGTCTCGTATAAAGCCTATTGTTGGTTGAAAAAAGGGGAAGACGGGGTATTAGAGTGTAACCCCGTTAACTTTTCCGCAGGAACATGCCGACAGCACCGACCAAGATCCCGATGACCGCCAAACCAATCGCCGCATAGACCATCGAGTTCAAGCCCGCAAGCTCCGATTGCAGGCC
>Ga0209427_10007292_pt1 | contig 12528 bp, 11 predicted proteins | sample DeeMarSWOR136_30_FD_187465 | JGI IMG/M metagenome (GOLD analysis project Ga0209427, IMG submission 187465) | Marine sediment microbial communities from White Oak River estuary, North Carolina - WOR-1-36_30 (SPAdes) (version 2) | ecosystem: Environmental > Aquatic > Marine > Intertidal zone >... | reverse complement strand
CCTCGAACCCCCTCACTGCGCCAATGGCCATGTCGCCCTCACCCAGCTCCAGCGTTTTGTCCAAAATGGAACAGGCCTCCATTCGGATGATGTTCATTTCTGTCTCCATTTCAGGATCTAGGGGCATCTTTCTATCCCGGACTATTTTAATGGCCATCTTTGTGGCCCGGACCCCTTCTGCATTGGCCTCCTTGGTGGGTATGCCCACAGATTCATGGGTTGTCTTGGTGATGACTTGTGTGGCTCCGGCCAGGGCCGCAATGATCCCGCCCATTGTGATCACGGCAAAAGCCCTTGCCTCATCGGGCGGAAAAGCCTGCATCCACTGGTGCGAGGCTATGGAAACAAACATATCCTCGTAACCCAGTCGTCTCAAATAGAGGTGGCAAACCTCCTCCAGGACCTTCAAGGCGGCCACATCTTGAAGAAGGTCCAAGTTCTGGGTAAGCCCTACACTATAATGCCGCAGTCCCTGGCCTGCAGCAAGCACGGTCTCCATGACGGCAATGGCGATCCCGATTCCGGGCGGGATAAGGGTCCCTGTCAAAAATCCCGGTTGCTCCCTATGTATGGGAATTCCATGGTCCCAGTAAAAAGAGGCCAACCGATCCAGGTATTGGTAGTTCTTTATCCCATCTTCGAAAGTCATATTTTTTATATAGGAGGCAGGATAGGAGATGCCCGCGCCCAAAAAGGCCGAAAATCCAGCAGCCAGCGTTACTTCAGCGGTCAGTCGAGGGAAGGGTGTTCCCGACAGGACGATGACAGGGCGATCCGCCGCCTCGATAACCCTTCTCACGTTGTTTACACCATGGTTCACAACGGGCAGCCCGTTGAGCATGGACCTGCCCGCCTTGATGCTCGCATCAATTCCATTTTGGGCCTCATTGAACTTCAAGTTCCTGGTGTAGGTATCCGTGGTGCAGGGCAAAAGATCAGCATCGCCTTGCTCCTGTAAACATCTCAGAAGCTTAATATGCTCCTCTACCAGTGCCACACCGCCTCGAGGTTGAACCAGAGTCCTCCCCTCTGCTTTTGCCTGGGTGACCACTTTTGCATAGTTCTTAGTGGCGGGCAGGGTTTTGTGGAATGCGATGGCTTCATCCAGATCAATGTCTTTGCCTGTGGGCCAAAGGGCCAAGACCTTTTTCCTCTCCTTTTGGAACTCCTCATCACTCCACCTTTGATTTGTCACGTTCATTTTTTGAGATCTCCTCTAAATCTTTGTCAGATGTTTTTTGGCCACCCTCAGTGCCTTTTCAGGCTCGATTTCTGACATGAGACCAATGGCATACAAAAGATACGCCTTATCCAGATAGAAGTCAGGCCTTTTGGGTTTCAGAGAGAAGGGGTTCGTTTCAGAAAATAGCACGGCCTCCAGGATTTTCTTAGGGGCAGGGCTAAAGACCAACGGGCCACCCGTGCCGATGACGGTTCTTATTGCTGTTAAGTCCTTTCCGTACTGAATGAGAATCTGGCCTTGGGGTCCGTATGTGGGCTCGATGGTACCCGCATGCCTTTGCATGGCCAACCGAGCTGCGGTGCGGGCCAACTCAGCATCCAGTCTCCATGCAGTTGAGGATTCTGGCAGGCGATCTGTAAAATGGGAGAGCTGGCCCACTTCTTTTTCCACATTGAGGTTTGAATTCCCCATTTCCCTCCTGAAGTGATCTTCTCCAACAGCATGAAGAATGGACGAGGCATTGTAACGCATGCCTAAGTCCCCTTCCACGGTCCTCTTTACAAAGGGCTCAGGCAGACCCTTTTGTACCACCCCAGATTCCGTCGGTTCGCCCCATCCAATAGAGTGGATATCCGTGGTGGCCCCTCCGATATCTAAAATCACCAGTTCTCCGAGACCCTCTTCCTTCTCTGTCCCTTGGGAAAGCAACTTTGCAGCAGTGAGGACAGCCGTCGGTGTGGGCATCAGTATCCCGTCCACAAATTGTTCCGCGTTTTTAAGGCCCTTGGATTCTATGATCCTGTTAATGAAAACCTCTCTGATGATGGAACGGACCTTGTCAACCTGCAAGACGCCTATTTCAGGCAAGACATTATCCGTGATGACATATTCCTTGTTCCCAGAGTCCAGAATATCTTGAATGTCGTCTGATGCCACCTTGTTGCCTGCCACAACGATGGGGCAGTGGAGGTTGCAGTGACTGAGGCTTGTGGCATTTTTCAGAATGGTTAATCGGTCCCCACCATCTGTTCCTCCGGCTAGCAGGATAATATCAGGCGCTATGTTCTCCAGCTCCTGGAGTTCTTTTTTAGTCAGTTGGTAAGAATAGACGCCGACCACCTTTGCGCCTGCGCCCAATGCCGCCCTCTTTCCTGCTTCCACAGTGAGTTCCGGCACCAGCCCAATCGTCACCATCCTCAAACCTCCTGCTGCACTGCTGCAGGCTAGCTTGTGTCGAAAGGTGAGCGCTTGGCCTTGTAATGCGCTGATTTGGTCCAAAGCGGTGTTGAGTCCCACCATGATATCCGTATCTACAGTGGATGGACTCTGTGTCCTGCTGATAATGCGCTCCGCATCCAAATCTATCCATATGAGCTTTGTAAAAGTGCTCCCAAAATCAATGAACAGACCATGGTTGGCTGTCTTATTCATGGTCCTTTATTCCCAAGTCCAGTTTTAGGTCCTCTGCCACGACTTTTGGAGAAATTCCGGGGGGATAGACACGGTTGAAAGCCATCTGCTTGAATTTTTGCTCCACCTCCTCCCAATCCTGTTTGCCCACGACGAGGTTTCCACCAACAACCAGGTGAATGTCTCCTTTGCCTGCCTCTATGCAGCTATCCCTGAAGCCCTTACAATCCAGCTCCCCATGGCCACACAGTGTGCCCACCAGAATGGCATCCGCATTGGTCTCAATGGCCGCCTTGATGAACTCCTCCTGGGTCACAAATACGCCCAGGTTAACCACTTTGAAGCCCTCTTTTTGCAAGGCATACTCCATGATTTTGTTTCCAACCACGTGGGCGTCTACTCCCAGGACGCCTAAAATAACCGTCTTCTGTTCCATGGCTTTCCCTTTCCTATCCAATCAAGGGAAATCTCAATATCCTAATTTTTCCCCTGCGATGATGACAGACAATGTCCCTATTCCCTTGGTTTTTTTCTCAATAATGGATGTCACACGACATAACCTGTCCGGACTATTACAGTCCGGACAATCTTTTCCCTTGGCGCACGGGGTATCGTCTTTCCTCCTTTGGCAGTTTAGGGGGGCGGCTGTCTCTTTTATCCTCTTCATCCCTTCCTCCACGGTCTCTACAATCTTGTTCGTGCCAAGGACCACGATAACGTGTTCGGGACCAAAAACTAAGGCAGAAACCCTGTTTCCCGTGTTATCCGTGTTTACGAGCTTTCCATCCTTTGTCAATGCATTCGAGCTGGAAAGGAAGTAATCGGCGCTTACGTGTTTTTTGGCTACGGCCAACCGTTCCTCCTTACTCAACCCAGGTTGCCAATGGTCATATACCTCATTACCTCGATTACGTAATGCTTCTATTAGCCCCAATTGTCTTATCGTGATTGAACCGCCTATTCCCACCTTCGCATTCATTGGAATCATGTCCAGAACCTTGGCCCTGGCCTGTTCCCCCGTGGGAACAAAAAGGGCATCCATACCGTTCTTTTTTAATGTATTCAAGAGCTCATCCATTTTTCTCCTCGCCCGCAACTGTCTTGCCGTTCACGCGCCGTCCTTAAGCTATATCGTCCTCCCCATTTATCTCAGGGGACTGCACTGCCTTATAAGTTGAACCAAACTGAACCAAATAATGGAGTATGTCACAAGGATAGGAAAGCGTATCGAAATGTTTGAAAATGCGGGTGGTTGCGGCCTTTGTGCCCACTTGTATGACAATTTGCGTTTCTTGTGCCCTCCTATTTAATGAGGGCAACGAAAAATGAATTTATATCATAAAACCCAGGCCAATTACCGACCGGCAGGGGCACATAGAGCAATTTTACAAATACGATGAGGCTCAAGGCATAAATGAGTAGCGTTGTACCCACCAAATGGACCAATCGCCGTTCCCCCAGCAATACCATGTACCCCGCGATAAAGAGGGGGGTTAAAATGTAGAACCCCGCCCGAGGCATCAGAAAAAGATAAAGAAGCGGTACAGCAAAGCTCCCTAAACGTTTCACATAAACCCAGGCACCGGTGGCTGAACGTGAATGAGACGTATCAGACAACGGGACCTCGCCCGGATCTGAAGCGCCTTGCCTGCCTGATAGAAAGATGCTCCATAGAGCATTAATGACAGCAAAAATGACAATGCCGAGGATGAGCGTCCTGGGCCATCCAGATGCGCCGTAGCGGTAGTGCGCCAATGGGTCATTGAATTTATACGTAAGCACGAAGGCCACGCAGGCGATCGTTATCCAGACGAGCCCCTCAAAGATTTCAGAGCTTGATCTACGCATCCCGTATCCTTGGATGTCCATGGATGATTCGGGCCCTCGAATAGGGCCCGAATGGTTAACAAAGTCTATCTCTTATTACTTCTTCTTCTTGCCTACCCCTAATTCTTTATAAACGACTGAATAACTGGCTATGGCATCTTGGATAAGCTTCTTGCCATCCTCCATATTTCTATAGCTGTTGATCAGATGCATGTATTTGCTGCGATTGAACTTCTGGAAGGAGTCGCTTTGCCAGGCCTCATGAAAAGCCCACTCGAGATACTTGAGGCGATCCTGGGGCACACCTTTGCGAGCAAAGAAGCCCCTAAATCTCAACAATGGCTCCATTTCAAGTCCAATATCTTTTATGGATGGAGCGTCAGCAAAGGCTTCTGGTCGGTCATTGAGCAAGGTTAGGATGGGCTTCATATCATTGGATTCGATATAAGCCCGCACGTCTCCCGGCTGTTCGAAGAGGGCATCCACATGACCACCCACCAAGGCTCCGTAACGTTCGGCGGGCTTATCGAAGCTGACCTGAGTCACCTTGAATCCCAGGGGCTTTTCCAGAAGATACATGGTCACCCGTTCCATGGATCCCTGATGGGCCACATTGGCCACCGTGACCTTGCCCGGGTTGGCCTTGGTGTATTTCATAAAGGTATCCCAGCTGGAAAAGCGTTCATCCTTGGGCCGCACGTATATCTGGCTAAAGGTCACCTGCGCGATGCAGATGGGGAACCAGTCCTCCGCTGGATTCTCCTTGATGACCCCAGCAGCGTACAGTGTCGCTGCGTCATCAATATGTTCAGTCAGCGTATAACCATCGGGGCGAGCCGCGAAAAAGTCTGTCAAACCCGCCACACCGCCTCCACCAGGCTTATTGACCACAGTGACCGGAACCTTGATGACTTTCTCGAGGGCTACGGCCATGGCCCGAGTCAGTTGATCTGAGCCCCCACCTGCACCATAAGGAACAATGATGGTAATAGGCCTGTTTGGGAATCCACCGGGCTTATCCATGGCCAGAGGGATCGAAGGGAGAAACAGAGCGGCAAATAGGGCAAGCCCAATAGAAAATGTTAAGACCTTCCAAATCTTACAGCTTTTCATGATAGCACCTCCTCGTAGAAGGTTAGTCTTTTGCGAGTCAAAGCCCCCAAGCATTGACCTTCCCTTTGCCTATTTTTCTTTTTCCACAGGTCGTCCGTAATCCATTTACTTTCAGCTACAAGTGGTCTTGCCATCCCCCCTTTCTGAAAAAAATCTTAACTTTTGTCAAATTTACATAATGTATCGCCTAACCAAAGTGATGTGTCAAGCAGAAATAGGCTCTCCAGCGCTCCGAGCCATTTCCCAGAGTGGGTTAACCAACGTCATGAGTACATACAATACGGGACTTTTTCTTAGCTTAGAGCAGTGCGTGGGACAAATCGCTCAGCTTACCTTGTTATTAGACGGGGTTTTGCTTGACCTTTTCAAAGGCGAGAGGTAACGTAAATCCAAATCTCATTACATGGGAATTTCGCTTTTTGCGTCCTGCCTTGAACCGCGGCGGGACGTTTTATAAAATCGCGAAAGCGATTTTATTTCTTGTCTTATCTCTTTGAGGAGGAAGATCCTGCCATGCCCTTAAAACGCGTTCCGAGAATTGATTTTATCGTTCCACGTTGTACAGAGGCTTGCCCGGCGGGTGTAGACGTGCCTAGGTATATCCGTGCTGTCAAAGATCAAAAGTATGATGAAGCCGTGGCGGTTTTGCGAGAAAAGATCCCTTTCCCGACGGTATGTGCAGATGCCTGCTTCGCCCCATGTGAAGATGTGTGTGCATACAAACAATTTGGGGACCCCATTGCGATTCGAGCCATCAAGCGTGCTGCTGTGGACAAGGGTGGAAAGAGGTGGAAGAAGAATAAAAAGGTAGCGGCTAAAACGGGCAAGAAGGTTGCTATTATTGGGAGTGGCCCTGCTGGTCTCACGGCCGCTTACTATCTTGTGAGTAAAGGCCATGAGGTGACGGTATTTGATTCTTTTCCCAAGCCAGGTGGCACGATGCGCTATGGGATACCCAGATACAGATTGCCTGAAAAGAGGCTGGAAAAAGAAATCAATGAGATCTTAGATCTGGGTGTGACGTTCAAGGGGAACACGACCATTGGAAAGGACGTCAGTCTGGATCAATTGGACGAAAAATTCGATGCCATTTTTGTTGGAAGCGGAGCCAACAAGAGCATAACGATCCCTTTGGAGGGATCTGAAAAGACGGGCGTCCTATGGGGCTGGGATTTCTTGCGAGACGTTGGACTCGGGAATACATTTCAATTTACGGGTGATGTGATCGTGGTTGGCGGTGGTAACGTGGCTATTGATGTAGCCCTAACGGCCAAAAGGATGGGTGCCAAGAATGTACACCTATTTTGTTTGGAAAAGCGCGAAGAAATGCCTGCTCATGAGTGGGAGATCGCCCGTGCTGAGGAGGAAGGTGTCTTTATCAACAACTCTTGGGCCCCTAAGAAGGTCTTAGGCGAGGAGGAGGCTTTGGGTTTAGGATTAATAAGGTGCACCTCCGTCTTTGATGATGCATGTAACTTCAATCCAACCTATGATGAGGAAGTTACCCATAGGATGGAGGCAAAGCAGATCATTTTGGCTGTCGGGCAGACGGCAGATCTGGGATTTCTGAATAAGGAGAAGAACATCAATACGGACGGTGGGCGGATTGAAGTGAAAAGAGGGGACCTCACCACGGGCAAGGAGGGTGTTTTTGCTGGCGGAGATGCGGTGAGTGGGCCAGATTCCATCATCGGTGCCATCGCCCACGGAAGGAGAGCCGCTGCGGCGATTGATCAGTATTTGGGTGGAGATGGAGATATCAATGAAGTGCTGGCCACACCTGAAGAAGAGGTGCTCCTCCCTGAGTTTGTCCTAGAGGTGAAGCCACGCAACGACCTAGCCCTTTTAAAGCCCAAGGAAAGAACCACAGGGTTTGATCATGTGGAGCTGGGACTGACAGAGGCTCAAATTACTGCTGAAGCGAGTCGTTGTCTGAACTGCGATGCAAGAAGATTCGAGGTGACTTTAAATACCGAGTACTGCAAAGAATGCGGGTATTGTGCCGAGGTTTGTGGCATGGAAGTGTTTGGACCTGCCGATTCTTTTAATACCAAAGGGTACAGACCTGAAGAAGTGAAGTCCTCAACCTGGTGTTGCGGTTGCTTCAAATGCTTTTTTGCCTGTCCGGACTTTGCCATTGATGTGAAAGAGGCAACAGGATGAAACAGAGGAGGTTTCTCGTATGAAGAGGTTTTTGGAAACAGGGAACTTTGCAATCACTGAAGGGGCGATTTTGGCAGGATGCAGATTTTTTGCTGGCTACCCCATCACGCCCGCCACGGAATTGGCGGAGTCCATGAGTCTGCGTTTGCCCCAGGTAGGAGGGGTCTACTTGCAAGCGGAAGACGAGTGTGCTGCTATGCACATGTGCATCGGGGCTGCCCTGGGAGGGTATAAGGCCATGACGGCCACTTCCGGACCCGGTTTTATCCTTTATGCAGATCCGTATGGATGGGCCCTTGGTTGCGAAACCCCTCTTGTGGTCCTCAATTCGGGCCGCGTTGGCCCGGTCAGCGGGATCACGGGCGCGCCAGGACAGGGCGAATTCTACCTCATGCGCTACCCCACGCAAGGGGGTAATTTCGAGACGATCTGTCTGGCGCCGAACTCAGCGCAGGAATGCATGGCCATGACCGTTGAGGCCTTTTATTTGGCAGAGAGATTTCGTATGCCCGTATCTGTTTTGGCGGATCAGCTCATCACCGACGGGTTTGAGGACATCAGCGTTCCGGAAAATGATGATGAAATGAAGGAGATGGGCTTTCGCGTCTGGCCCAGAGAGGTCTGTCAGGGACCCGATTTCTATCCTGCCACAGACGAACTGGATATCCCCCCTGTGGTGCTTGGCCACAACACGGGCGCCCTATGCTCGGACTGGACCCCCACCGAGGAGGGATACGATATTGAGGAAGTGGAGGCCCATCACAAGCATGCATATCGCCTGATCTACAAGGTTCGCAATAACAGGCATATTTTCAATCATCTCTTTGAAAAAAAGCATATGGATGATGATCCAGACCTGGTTGTGGTCTCCTATGGGACCCCTTCCCGTGTGGTCAATACAGCAGTCATAAAGGCGAGGCAGCAGGGACTGAAAGTGGGTGCCCTTCGCCTCATCAATCTCTGGCCGTTCCCGGATGAGCACTTCAACCGAAAAACCAAATACCTGGTCGTTGAGCTCAACTGGGACGGCGAACTGGTGCGCGAGGTGCAGCGTGCAGCGCCCAAGGACTCGAAGATTCATTTCTTGGGGAGCTGTGGGGATCTGCCGACGCTTGCATCCTTGATTGAAGCCTTTGAGAAAATACTTAAGGACGAGCCTCTTGCCCGGAAGGGGTGGGAACTGGAGGAATGGTAGATGGAATATCAATCGAGCCAACTCACATCAACGTATTTGCGTTCCAGAAAGATTCCTAGCACAGCATGCTCAGGGTGCGGGCTGGGGATGAACCATAAGATCGTGGTACAGGCCGTAAAAGACTTGGGATTGGAAGTGGCCGATATTGTATGGGGAACGTCCATCGGGTGTGCGGGGCGTCAAACCTTTGGGACCTGGAAGGGGGACGGGTTTGCTGGTACCCATGGCAGAGTGTACGCCATTGCCAGAGGACTTCGCATCGCATTGCCACCAGAGAAGAAAATTATTTTGACCGTTGGGGACGGGGATGCCTTTGGAATCGGGCTGAACCACCTTATCCATGCTGCGCGTTCCAATGCGGACATGACCGTCATTGTCAATGACAATCTGGGTTATCAGTCGACGGGTGGGCAGTATGGGTGGACCACCCCTCAAGGCAGCAAGACAGATAGCAGTCCCTATGGCATGTTTGAACCCAACTTGATGAGCGGTGTGATGGATGTGTTGGAGATCCTGAGAGGAGCCGGTGCTACGTTCTTGGCGCGCCACGTGGCCATGGATGGGGCCTGGGCCGTTGAAACCGTAAAACAGGCGATACTAAACAGGGGCTTCTCACTGGTTCACATGCCCTATCCCTGTCCGACCAATTTTGCCTCTAGAGAACTGGGTTCAAGGAACCAGGTCAATATCTACAGATGGATCAAAGAACGCGCTGCACCTCTGGGCCAGGAAAAGAAAGACACCATCTGGGCCACCGGTATCTGGCACGATGCGAGCAACTCCAGGCCTGAGTTCGCACAATTGGTGCACGAGACGGTAGAGAAGATCAGGAGGACGGGGACGCTATGAAAGATAGAATCGAAATCGTTGCAAGCGGATTTGGTGGGCAGGGCGTTGTGAGGCTCGGGCAGATTATCGGAGAGACTGGCGTAAAACAGGGCCTACACGTCACGATGCTCAAGAGCCATGGTACCGAAATGCGCGGCGGATATGTGAGAAGTCAAGTGGTCCTGTCAAAAGATATCATTGACAGTCCCATGTGTGAATCCCCGGACTATCTCATTGCCCTGTCGAGTGCTGCGTACAACAGATTCAAGGATTCTGTGCCGGATTATGGCCTCATCATTTATGATCCGGCGTTTGTGGAACAGATAGATGAAAGCCTCCCTTGCGCTCAGAAGGCGATTCCCGCCAAGGAACTATCTGTACAAACTTTTGACAATGCGCTTTTTGCAAACACCCTGATGCTTGGTGTTGTTGCCAGGTTCGTGGATGTATTGGACAAAGACATTGTTTTGGAAAGCGTTTTGGCCATTATTCCCAAATTCCACGATCGGAACCGTCAGGCTTTTCAGTTGGGATATGATTACGTGGATTAGAAAAGTTGGATTTTTTTGGGCTCGCCCAAAAAAATGAGGAGTTCACCCGAGTGCGTACCATCAGACACTTCATCGATTTGAGAGCCGAACAACAGCCGGACAAAATTTATATGATTGCCCCCGAGGCTGGCCTGACTTTGAGCTATAGCCAGTTAAAGGAGGATTCGGCCAGTTTTGGGAAGCATTTGCTCAAGAGAGGTCTGTCAAAAGGGGACAAGCTTTCGTTTATGATGGACAATGGGTATCAGACTAATAAGATCTTCCTGGGGGCCATGTATTCCGGATTCGTTATTGCACCGCTTAACCTGAAGGCCCAAGCCTCCCACCTGGAATATGTCCTGGACCATTCGGATGCCAAAATGATTTTTTTCACCCAAGACCAGAAGAAGAGGCTGCTCTCGGTGGTCAAAGGTGTTAAGCGAGATATTGAACTGGTCGAGATTGATAACGACGCCCAAGCCATTTTCCCGGAGCACGAGGACCTTTCCGGCTTTACCCTTCCAGAAGTCAGTGAGGATGACGACGCTCTTCTGCTATACACCTCTGGCACCACAGGACTCCCGAAGGGGGCGATTCTAACCCACAAAAACATGGTTGCAGGTGGGCAATATACGACCATGGCCCATGGGCTGACGCCTGAGGACAGGGCCCTTTGTTCTCTGCCCCTTTATCACATCAACGGTGAGGTGGTGACATCGGTTACGCCATTGGTGAGCGGGGGCAGTGTAGTGATGCCCCATAAGTTCAGCACATCTAATTTCTGGGAACTCATCTCAGAGAATCGTTGCACATGGTTCAGCGTCGTTCCAACGATCATTTCTTATCTATGCAGTGCCACAGAACTGGAGGGGAAAGACTATAGGCTCGATCAATTGCGATTTGGCCGCTCCGCGTCTTCCGCCCTGCCACCCTCACTCCACAAGGCCTTTGAGGGAAAATTTGGCGTGCCTATCATCGAGACTATGGGCTTAACAGAGACGGCCGCACCCGTTTTTTCTAATCCAATGGATCGGGAAAAGCGAAAATATGGCTCGCCTGGAGTCGCTGTAGGCAATGAGGCTAAAATTGTGGACAAAGATGGAAACGAGGTGCCCCAGGGTACACAGGGTGAAATCATGATCCGTGGGGACAATGTCATGAAAGAATACTACAAGGACCCGGAAAAAACCGCAGAGGCCCTGGATCCGGACGGATGGTTTCACACGGGGGATTTGGGATACATGGATGAAGACGGATTCGTTTTTGTGACGGGCCGAATCAAGGAGCTTATTATTAAAGCAGGAGAGAATATAGCGCCCAGGGAGATAGATGAGGTTATGTACAAGCATCCGGCGGTGTTGGACGCTGCCGCAGTGGGCATTCCTGACGAAGAATACGGGGAGGAGATCATGTGCTGCTGTGTCTTGAAGCCGAACTGTTCATGCACCGAAGAGGAACTTCTGGAGCACTGTATGCAGCATCTCGGTGCGTTCAAGACACCCAAAGTGATAAGGGTGATGCAGGATCTTCCGAAGGGACCTTCTGGAAAGATTCAGCGACTAAAGCTGCGTGAAATGGAGGAATAGCTTCCCTTCTCTACTCTTCCACCACCTTGTAGACCTTGTCGTTCTCTCGCACCCTCTCTTTGACCTTTATCCCCACAAGATCACCCACCTTGGCTTCTTCTATGGGTTGATTATCAAGCTCCATACTGGCAACTTCTTCGGTGAAATCCGTGGTATGACCTTGATACTTCAAAACATCTCCTATCTTGATGTTCCCACTGGTCACCTCGATGGCGGCTACACTCGGCTTGGCAAAAAATTTGACGATGACACCTACCTGTTCTTCCGGCATTTTGTTCCCCTCCTAATTGAGACCTTTTTGGAAGGTCCCAGTTCAGAAATGAATAATCAAGCGCAGAATGAAGATAGACTGACTCCCCCGCCCACCCAATTAAACACAGGTTAATAGAAATTAGCTAAACATATATGGAATTTGCTTATGCTTGTCAAGAGATAGTTCAGCAGCACTGCATCTGCTGTTTCCATTACTCCAAAACTCCAGTACTCCAATACTCCATTCTTTTATTATTGAAGCAAAGGATCAATTGGTTTAGAATCGCTCCCATGGAAGATTATAAGAAAAGCCTTGCCATAACTTTGGCTGAAACCGGGGCCTTATTCTTTGACAAGAACCTTGTTTTGAAAGATGGCCGGCCTACCCCATACTTCGTCAACATGGGGATGTTCAGGACGGGCCGCTTGAGCATGGAGTTG
>Ga0209427_10007291_pt1 | contig 12528 bp, 8 predicted proteins | sample DeeMarSWOR136_30_FD_187465 | JGI IMG/M metagenome (GOLD analysis project Ga0209427, IMG submission 187465) | Marine sediment microbial communities from White Oak River estuary, North Carolina - WOR-1-36_30 (SPAdes) (version 2) | ecosystem: Environmental > Aquatic > Marine > Intertidal zone >... | reverse complement strand
CCAGTGAAGGTCCATGGCCACAACCGGTGGCCTCACTTCATCGAGGTAATCCAGGAGGGAAAATGCCTTGTCCTCGACCCATTCCACTCCCAGGTGGATGATGCGTGAGGGAAACCCATTTCGACAGAGGAGATCACAGAGGGCAAACATCCCCATGGGGATGAGATTAACAAACATGTGATCATCGATGGGTTTGTAGTGGTTATTGAGCTTGGGGCAGTGAATGAATAGGCAATCGATTCCCTGGCTCATATCACGTTTTTCCTGAGGGTTTCTTCATTTTACCCTTCATTCAGTTGGGATTCAATGGATAACGGAAAGGGATTGGGACACGATATCGATGTTGTCGATTGTACAATGACTCCAAATTTCCCGCCCCCACTTACAGCCCTCTCAAAACCCTCTGAAGGGCAGCGGTATATCCATGATGCCTTCTTACCACCTGGTTACATGGGTCAATTGAGAGTGATGGTAAAGGAAAAAGCCAAATTAATTTGTCCGATACGTAAGGGAGGGTTTTAATCCGTCTAACATTGGTTGACAATAGACCTGAATGTTTCTATAGATGAGGCAATGGATGCAATGAGGGAAAAAAGAATATGGTGCGAGGACAAATACAATAGTGGGTTGTTTAGGTATAGTGGGTTGTTTATGTATAGTGGGTTGTTTATGTTTTGCACCTTGTTTGGACTATATTTGATCAACGCAGTATTAATAATAAATCACGAAATTGACTCCGCTTATTAAAAGGAATGGGAGTTATTTAAGCTGCCAGGGGACGTTAATGGATTTCTTATAATACATTTCCCCGTATTGTTTTTTATTTTGTATGGATTGATTTTAGTATATAAACAATCTTTCCCAGGTTTGATATTTTCATTACTTTTATGTTTCGGTGGTATTTTTGCTTTTGCAATCCATACATATTTTATCAAAAAAGGTCGAAGTGAGTTTAATAAACCCATGTCGAAGTTGATACTCTTAACGATGGTAATTGTATCTATAATCCAATTAGTTGCTACTGTTTATTTGATTATCGCATAACCAACACATGGAACTGATGACTTCATACGGGGGGAGGTATTGATTTCAGTCGTTTTGCATCCCCTTTTCCCTTTGGGTTTTTCAGTTTTACTTCGCCACAGCACACCTGTGCGTTAACTTTCGGACGGAATTGCAATAGAGGAAGACAACATATGATAATCCTGAAAGATTCACGAGCAATAAAAGCGACACCAGAATTCGATCCTTCTATCAATGCATTCCTAACAAATCGCTCTTCCTGACAACTTGATAGTTACAGGTGAACTCATCGTTAGGGGTTGTTATGAAAGTCGAAAAATGTGAGTTGACGAATGGGATAATTACCGTCCGGCCTCACCGATCAAGCGACGTTCGGCCTTGCTTTGAAGCAGTCATAGAGTCAATTAATGAACTTTCTCCGTGGATGTGGTGGTGCCATGGCGCATATTCCCTTGAAGAAACGAAGACATGGATCGAGTCACGTCCCGATGCATGGGAGAATGGGATTGAGTTCTCCTTTGCTATAATAGATTCTAAAGACGGGTATTTTTTGGGGGGCTGCGGACTGAATCATATTAATCCTACGGATAGAGTTGCGAATCTTGGATACTGGGTGAGGACTAAGCGATCCAGACAAGGTGTAGCAAGCGCAGCAACATTGCTTGTGGCCCAATTTGCATTCAATGAGCTCAGGTTAAATCGAGTGGAGATGGTAGTTGCAACGGAAAACAAAGCCAGCCAACGTGTAGCGGAAAAAGTTGGAGCTCTCCGCGAAGGAGTATTGAGAAAACGAATCACTGTCCGCGATCATATCTATGACGCATTTATGTTTTCACTCATTGCGGATGATCTGGGTGGGAACCCGGAAAATGCAGACAACACCTAACATTTCGCTTGAGACAAATGCGTCAAACCGTGCCGCTGATCCCGTGTGTGTGCCGTGAATGGCACAGACCGATTAGGCAGCCTCACCCATAGTCATGAGAAGAGGAAGATAGAGAGATATGAGCGCACGAGAGAAGGTCTTCGAAGCATATTCGTACCGGACAAGCTCCCGTTTCGGGAGCCGCGTTAAGGTATCGATAGATGAAGGAATGGTTGCGGTCACCGGCCCACGGGTGGGGGTATTGATCTATCGACTTTGGATAGTGGTTCAAGTGATCGTCTTCTGGCTGATCGTTCCAGCCCTGCTGGCGGCAGCAGGACTGTGGGATTGGCGTTATCTGATTCTGGCACTGGTGCTGGCAGTAATACATTGGGCTGTCGGGACTTTCGGAGCGGTGTCCCTCTGGGAATTGGCGAATGTAAACGCCTTTTCAGAAGGTACAATGGGCACGACCGTCGAGTTCCCGGTGAGTGCCGTCAAGGGGGTGAAGATCGGTCGTGGGTGGGCTCGGAACGGTTTGTGGTTGGTGATCCCACTCTATATGCCAGGACTTAACCGAATGGCTGAGGGATATTGTGTGTCGTTCGAGGCGCCAGAGAGGGAAACAGGCAGAGATGCAGTATATGCGTTGCACATGCAGACGAAGGGGATGGCACAATCATTAGCAAATCTCCTGGGAGAGCATAAGTTACCGGATGAGGAGAGGGAGACTGCCTAATAACTCACTGGAGCCGACCGTTTAATCGACAGCCCTTTTGTTGCCCATCTCGTCTCTATGTGGTCATTCCACTTATTGGGCTTGTCGTCAAACCCGGTGGTGGTTAGGGAAAATGGGGCCATGGAGCGGGAATTAAAATTCAAGGGTGAATGTCATCCAGCCAGCTTCGAAAGGATCAACTTGGCAGCGAAGGAACCCGAGATAGCAGCTCCGACAATCCCGTGGGCAGGGCGAGTGTAGTGACCAGCCAGGTAGAGCCCCTTGATGAAGGTCCGATTTGGGGGCCTGTGGCGGCCGAACTGCATCGGGGTATTCGCCAAGCCGTACATCGCCCCCCGCTCATTGCCCGTATACCTTTCCAGGGTGGTGGGGGTTGCTGCCTCATGAAAGATGATCTTCCCCGCCAGCCCGGGGAATACCCTGGATTCCACATGGCCGATGAGCCTTTGGGTCATTTCCTCCTTAAGGGCTTGATAGGACCGGAGATTGGTCCTATTCCACCCGTTTCGATACCCATAAGGGACAACAGAGAGTAATCTGACCGCATGGGTTCCTTCGGGGGCAAGTGAGGGATCGATCAGAGAAGGGATGACCATGATCAACGTCGGGTTTTCCGGGATTTCCCCCATCCTGAGCATCCTGTATTCCTCCTCCAGATCAGAGATGGACCGGAGATACGTGAAAAAGGGGAGGGCGTTCATCTCGTTATCTGCCCTAACTCCCAGGTAGACGATGAAATTGGAAAGAGAATATTCGAGGCGATTCAGCCTTCTCCCAAATAAAGATGGTGGTGCTTCAGAGAGGAGCCTTCGGTAGGTTTGAGGGAGGCTAACATTGGAAATGACTGTTGGCGCCTCGATCACCTCGTTCCCACCGGTGACTACCCCCGTGACCTTATTGCCCCGGGTCGTGATCCTTGCGGCCTCAGTTCGATACCTGATTCGCCCCCCCCTTCGCTCAATGGAGTCTGCTAAGGCCTTGGAAATGACCCCCATTCCCCCCTTGGGATAAAAAGCTCCCTTCGATACGACCTTATTGAGGAAGGTTGCAACGAAGAGAAAAGAGAGCTGGGAAGGCGGAACCGTAACCGGAAGGGACGAAAGGGCAATCTTGAGCTCGTGTCCCTGAAAGATGCTGTCGAGGATCGCCTTGTGAGTGGTTCCGCTGAAGCGGACCAAATTCCGGAAGAAAAAGGGGAAGAGGGCCTTTTCATACCACTTGATCCGGGAAAGCGCCTCCACTTCCGCTCCGATCATCGATATGATCCTTTCATACTGTTCTATTCCCCGTTTCTCCTCGGGGAACATCGCCTGGAGCCTCTCGATATAATGGTTAAATCCCCCACTCCGGAGGGCGATCTCAAAGCCGGGATAGACATTCCGAATGGTATCGATCTTTTTGAATTCCAGCTGAATGCCCGCCTCCTTGAGGATGGCGTCGAATTCCCCACCCGGCTCACAGCCTCCAACGAAAACCCCGGTGGCGTCGAAGGTAAATCCATCCCTCCGAAAGGAGACTACATATCCACCGGGTTGGGTTCCCTTCTCCAGGAGCAATATCTTCAGCCCCGTTTTGGCTAACAGGGCACCGGCGGTAAGCCCTCCCATTCCTGTTCCTATGATTACGACGTCATAGCCCATCGTTTTAGTTTCCCCTTTGCCCGGGTTTCAGGAAAATAACCAGCAGTGGCGGCAGAAGGAAAAGGGAGGTCAATAAACAAGACCCGATTCCCACAATGATGATCCACCCCATGGAGGAAAGGGCACTATACTGGGCTATTACCAGGGAACCAAAACCAACCATGGTGGTCAACGAGGTCATGGCTACCGCCCTCCCTGTGTATCGTACTGCCCCATGGATATCGTATCGCGATTCCTCCAGGTATCGATGAATGATGTGAATGCCGTCATCGATGCCGATTCCGACGATCATGGGAATGACCACTCCATTGATATAATTGATCTTCCATCCCAAAAGGGACGTCAACCCAAGCATCCATGTGATGCCCACTAATAAGGGGACAAGGGCCAAAATGACCACCCTCCACCTCCGGAAATGGAGGTAGAGGAGCAAGACCACCGAAAGAATGGCGAGGGGAGCGATTACGAGCAGATCCCTCCTCACCATTCCGAAGAGGTCGATAGTAATCAAATCGAGACCGGTAACCCCTGCCCGTTGGTCAATTTCCCCCAAGTTTCTCTCCAACTGGATCAGATCCAACCGATTCCGGTCGTAGAGAATTGTTAGGACGCCTTTATAGATGTCCTGTTTTTTTACGAGGGAACGGTTGACCCATTTCCCCAGGGGGGAGGATTGCAACCGATGGAGGATAGTCTCGGGCATCACGGGAGTGAAGTCATGACTGGAGTTGGACAAGCGGTCTATCCATCGGAAGGTCTGCTCAAAGGGATCCAGATTGAACCCCTGACCTCTCAGTTCGCGGATGAGGCTTTGCCGAACCCTGGTGAGATCGATGGATTGTTGGATCAGATCTCTCCTTTTCCGTTGTTCCGCGGTCGAGGGGATGAGATGGCTGAGGGAGGAAATGGAAAGGATTTGCCCCCTCTCTCGGTATTTCCCTATCCGATCGACCACCGATTCTTTCCTTCTGAGGAGGGCCTCTAAATCGCTGTCCTCTAAAACCACGAATACTTCCCGGTTCCCCCTGGGAAATATCCGTTCAAGATGGGTATAGACCTCCATGGCCTCGATTCTCTTCGGACCCAGGCTCTGTAAGTCTCCCTCGAAATCGATCCTCAGGGCGAACACGAAAAGGGTGGCGGTGATGAAGGAGAAGGCTGCGATGAAGGGATAGGGGTGTCTTTGTAGGAAACCGGAGAGGCCCTTTAGCCCGAAATCCCTAAGCGGCCGATATGCATAACGATCATCTTTCCTCAAATCCGTCCAGGCGAGAAAGGAGGGGAGAACGAAGAAGATGCTGATGAGGCAGAAAAAGAGGCCCGCCGCTACCAACCCCCCGAGTTCCACGATACCCCCAACCCTTGCCAACAGAAGGGTGCAAAAGGCCAGGATGGTGGTACCTCCACCAGTTAAGACCCCAGCCCCCGTTTCCATCAGCGTCTTTTCCATAGCCTGCGGGATATTCAGGCCAAGGGCCCGTTCGGAATGGTACCGGTCATAGAGATGTATGGCGAAATCGATTCCCAGGCCGATTAAGATAGCCGCGAACGCACTGGTCAAGATGTTCAATCGGCCGATGAGGAGGGCCGCCATGGCAAGGGTTATTTGCACCCCTACCAGGAGAGGAAAACCCACGAAGAGCAATGTGATGGGGCGGCGATAGGCGATGAAGAACAAGGCCAGGACCAGGACAAAAGCCGTAACCATGGAGGATTGCATGTCCAGGCGGAGGCCTGTCGCTCTCTCCAGGACAATGGGATAAGCCCCGGTGTATTGGATGGATACCCCCGGCCCCAAATCGAGCAACGGTTCTATAGCTTCCACCAGTTTGCGGGAGAACGTCAGGTCAGCCGCCGGTCGGATGGGATCGGCTATGATCAACAGGGACCGATGATCCTGAGAGAGGAAGTACCCGCTTCGATAATCGATGGCAAAGCCCCTCGTCCCATGCCGGAGATGGTCCATGAGGATCTCCCTAAGCCCAAGGGGATCAAGGGCTATGAATTCCTTCAAGGGGAAGGAGGCTTGGCTTACCAGGATGGCCTTGTTTTGGCGAACCTGCTTCCTAATAACCTCATCACTCATTCTTCGGGCAAGGGCCGGTATATCCTCCTGATTCAGGAAGAGCTCGGGATTCTCGAGAAAAAGTCGGAGAATCGGCTTGAAACCCTCGTAATCATCGGCCTCGAGGGTTCGGAATTGAATTCTTTCCAGGGCCCTCTCCCCATCTACCCGGACCTCCCTCAATTTTCCAACGAGGGAGGTGGCGGCCCCAATGAGGTCTTGGGTGGATGCTCCTTTCGGTCTCGTTATCATGAAAAAGAGGTGATCCAAGGTGCCGAAGTCCCTCACATTGTCCAGGAAGAGCTTGAGGGGTCCCTCCTTTTCCTTGATGAGGCCGAAGATATCCGTCTTAAACTCCAGCCTGCCCGTCATGAAAAAAGAGGCGATGAGGAATATCAGAAATACTGGCAGGACAGCTCGATATTTTGATGAGGCAATGTGAGCAATTTTAATCAGGTAGCTGCGCATAATTTCCTTCTTTTCCAGGCTGAGCGAAAGCCAATGTTCATGGGGCCGAATATCTGTATGGATCGATGCACCTTGAAGAGCCTCTTGAGGATGGAACGCCAGGAGAAAAAATTCGCATTAAGCCATTCATGCCCCTCCCTCAGTTCATCAACGCTCATCCCCCTGGGCCGAAAGGTGACATGTTCCATGTCATACCTATCCCAATCGTTGGTCAATATTCGTCCCTCTCTCTCCAGCCTTTTGCGGAGGGGAGAACCCGGGTAGGGAGTCAAAATGGGGAAGATGGCACCATCGATCCTTGTCATGTTACAGAAATCTAAGATCCGTTTGAAGCTATCCTTGGTATCGTGGTCATAGCCCAAGATGAAGGAAGCCAATACTCCGATGCCGTGATCATGAAATCTTTTCACCGCATCGCTGAAGGGGATTTTCATATTGCTGGGTTTGCCCATCAGAGTCAGGTTTTCCTGAGAAAGGGTCTCAAATCCCACAAACAGGGCGATGCAGCCGCTTGCATGGGCTAACTTCATCAGCGATTCATCCTCGGCCAGATGCAGAGGGGCATGGCTGGCCCACTTGAATTTTAGGGGTTCCATTGCCTCGAATAGGTGTTTCGCATAGGTCTTATTTCCAATGAGGTTATCATCCACAATGAATAAGAAGATGCTCTGCCTTTTCAGATCTGTCAGCTCCTCAATTGTGGTCTGGATGGACTTCGTCCGGTAGCTTCTTCCGAATAGAGAGGTTACTGAGCAAAATTCGCAATTGAAGGGGCAGCCGCGAGTTACCTGAATCGTATTGGTGAATAAATAGCCCTTTTCCCTTATCAAGTCCCTCCTGGGCGGCTTCAATTTCGAGAGGTCCACCGGAACACGATCTTGATACACTCGTTTCAGGCGATGATTGCGGGCATCCTCGATAAGCCTTCCCCAGATTCCTTCCCCTTCCCCTACCACAATGGCATCGGCGTGGGAGAGGGCCTCCTCTGGCATGTTGGATGGATGGAATCCCCCCAGGATAACTTTTACCTTCCTTCTTCTAAATTCCTCGGCTATCTGGTATGCCCGATTGGCTTGGGGGGTCATTGTCGTAATTCCCACTAAATCCGCGTAGTCTTCGAAATTGATCTCATCCAGGTTTTCATCGGTGATCTCCACCTCCACATCTTGGGGCGTAAACGTTGCCAAGGTCGTTAAGCTCAGGGGGGGAAACTTGAATCTGATTTGCCCCCACATATTTCCGGTAGACCAGCCCGGTACGATCAAATTCACCTTCATCTGGCCCTCATTCATGAATGAGATTTTCCCTCCACGATCCTTTTGAGGTTACCGAGCGCTTCCTCGGTGAGCTCGTCGTGCTTCGCCTCACCTCCCAGGAAGATCCACCCGAGTCGCAGGATGAGCGTATCTGCTGGAAAATTTCAGTTGATTCCTCGTGAAGGGCTTGAAGCGGAAACGATCGTTCAACCAATCGCTCAGCCATACCAACTTCCATACCTCTATCCCCCTTCGGGCCAATCGCATATCGATTCCCGTGTTGGCCGAGGGTTCCAGTACCATAAAGAGTTCCCCAATGATGCCGATCCGAAGGGGAGCATCATCGTTTCTCAGCGCAATTTTCCGAATGAGGGATTTTTTTGGCTAGATAGGTGAGCAAAATCAGCTGCTCATCCGAGGTATTGGATAAGAGGGCCAACGCAGCGGAGGTAAACTTCTCGCTTGAAAGCCTCTTGATGCGGGAGAGTAACGTTCCGTTACCTTTCATCATAGCAATACTCCCTATTATCCTATATCAATAAAGGGAGGATAAAGCAAGCAATTTTCCTTCCCTAAAACCACTTTTGGACCTGTCTCAATTTTCGGGAATCACCAATATTCAACTTGACATAATTAGCGTTTTGGTGAGATAAAGAGGCGACTCCAGTGTTAGCGAACTTCTTGAAGGATAAAGACCCTGGGTTGAGGATATATGCAACTGAGCTTTTGGGCTCTATCGGGGATAAAAGGGCTTCGAAGGAATTACGTGCAGTTGGAGAAAATGACGGGAATTGTAAGGTAAGAAAAAAAGCTAAAAGAGCACATGAGCAGATATCGGGAGAGGAATGTTAGGAGTAACGAGAAGAGCAGAGAACAAATCTTTGTCGCCATTGCACGAGCGAGAATGTTTTACTCTCTCACCAAGGGATGAAAGGGGGTTACAAGATGTTTTCGTATTCGAAGCCTATCATTGTGTTGTTTCTATTCATTTTTGGCGTGTTGTTTTCAGCGTGTTCCCACGTTGTATATCCAAGAGGTCCGATACCGGTAACAATGGATGTGGTGGGTCCGATTGATACTCCGAACGAAATCTCTTTGGTTAATGGCGTTGCTGATTCCGAGCTCATCCTCATAGCAACGTATGGCGCTCATAAGTACTTTGCAGATTTCAAGCATTGGACGGATCTCATCGTCGATCAACTGGAGACTGAGCTCGGGAGGAGAGGTGTCCGGGTCAAACCTGACGGTGGTGATATCTTTACCGTTTCGGTTGAGAACGCGAGGCTCTTCTGGGGGGCGTGGGCAATCCGCTGTATCGTCAACGTTCGGATGGAGAAGGTGGATGGGACATGGTCTAAAACATTCGAGGGGAATAACACCTCCCCCGCCACGCTATACAGAGCTATAGATGGTGCCGCCTATAAGGTTGTATTAGCGATCATAGAGGATCAGGACTTTAAGAAGGCAATATCTCAATGAAATGCGCACATGAGGCCAAGGCTGTTTAACGTCAAAACCCACTCCCGTATGTTCTTGTACAGGTGCACCTCTTACCTATCATGAACATCATGTTTCTGGCCTTTAAAATGGCGGTGAGCCTTTCTTACGGCCGGCCAGAGCCCTATGTTCATGGGGCCGAATATGATGAGGCTCCTTCTCAGGGAAAAGGGGTTAAAGATTCGCTTCACCATTGACGGGATGGAATAGAACTCACGATTCACCTTCCAAAATCCCTCCTGGAGCTGATCGACTGTCATCCGTTGAGGACGGAAAACCACGGTAGCCATATCGTATTGACTCCAATCCTCGGTCAGTATTCTCCCCTCCTCCTTAAGCCTCCGATATACCCTTGTCCCCGGAAATGGCGTGAGAATCGGCAAGAAGGCTCCCTCAATCTGGTTTCGCTCCGAGAAATCGAGAAACTGATCGAAAACGTTAGGGTCATCGTAGTCGTAACCGAAGACGAATGATGCATAAACCCCGATGCCGGATTCATGGAGCCTTCGAATCCCACTCTCATACTGGTCGATGTTGTTCATACTCTTGCCCATGACCTTCAGGTTATCGTGAGTGAGGCTCTCGAAGCCGATGAACATCCCGTGACACCCAGCCTTTGCCATCAAACGGACGAGTTCGGGATCTCGGGCGATGCTCACGGGTCCCTGGCTCACCCATCTCAACCGGTGATGCGAGAGCATGGTCAGCAACTCCCGGGCATAGTGCATATTTCCAACCAGGTTGTCGTCTACGAAGAAGATGTAGGCCTTGGACCTCTCCAGGGCATCGAGCTCCTCCTCTATTCGTTCGATGGGCCTCATCCTGTAGCTTTTCCCGTATATAGCCGTCACCGAACAGAATTCACAATCGTAGGGACAACCCCGCGTGGCCTGGATCAGATTTTCGAAGAAGTATCCCTTTTTATCCAAAAGGTCCCTCCTGGGCAATGGAAGCCGGCCCAAATCGGTCCTCGTCTCCTGTCTGTAAAAGGGTTTTAACCCGTTGTTTTGAACATCCTCCAGGATTTCGGCCCATATCTCATCGGCTTCCCCGATCACCACGCTATCGCAGTGATCCTTGGCCTCTTCGGGTAGCCATGTTGGATGGATACCCCCCATGATAACCGGTACCCCTTTCTGGCGGAATTCCTCCGAGATCTCATATCCCCTGGGCGCCAACGGGGTCATCGCGGTGATACCAACCAGATCCACCTCCTGCGTGAAATCGATTGGTGTTAGGCTTTCGTCGATGATGGAAACCTGGTGTTCCTCCGGGGTAAGCCCTGCCAAGAGGCTAGTGCTGAGAAGGGGGAATTTGAAGGTGATCACATCCCAAAAGCCATTCTTTGGCCACCTTGGTATGATCAATTTGATCTTCATACGCACTGCAATGATAAACCATATCGGGGAAAAATGCGAGGACCGTAGTCAACCAATTTTCCCAATGTAAAAAGACACCCTTGTCCCTTCGCTCCAAAGCCTCGCGAGGTGACCCTTTAGGGGTTCGCAGGCGGGGAATCCTCACCCCTTCCGGCCGATTTTGGGTGCTTCCATTTTGCGGTGCTGCAGTGCTGCAGCCAAACAAGGAATAAATCCTAAATCGACTCGGCCGAGGGCTTCGAGTGAGCCTCAGCCAAACTCCTCGTCGCGGGCCGAAACACTAAATACTGAACAATACCTAAATCCAAATGCCCAAATCCTAGACGTTTTAGTCATTTGATCATTCGTGCTTTGTATTTATTTAGGGTTTAGAAATGAGGATTTCGGATTTGCTTGTATTCTCTCATCTCCGCAAATACGTATGTGATCATAAACTCTTTGTGGGACAAAGTAGCACCGTACAGGCGCTCTTTGCAACAAAGCGGACTTCCCAATAGTTACCATTCTTTTCAGAGAGCGAAAGGGGATTTTGGAAACAGGTCCATGAAAAATGAGACTTTGGCCCTTCTACTCCTGGGAGAGGCGATTCCAGATCAGGTCCGAGGTAATCTCGCCCGAGGCAACAACGGCCGAAATTCCTCCACCCGGTGAGGTCCAGTGTCCCGTGAGGTAGAGATTCTCAATCGGGGTGGCCCGATTGAGCCGGTAGATCCCGGCCTGGCGGGGATATTGAGCCCATCCATAGGCGGACCCCCATCGATTGTTGGTCATTCGCTCAATGGTCATGGGAGTGGAGTCCGTCATCACTACGATGCGATCCCGTAGATTGGGGATTATTTCGGAAGCCTTCTGCAAAAGGTGCTGGGACAAATTCTTCCTTACATCATCGTCCCAGGTTCGACTATACCCATAGGGAACCTTAAGGCTCAAACAGAGGGTGCTCAATCCCTTTCCAGCATGGTCTGGGTTGACCAGTGACGGGGCCAAGAGGTAGAAGGAGGGGTTTGCGGGGAGCTGATCCCTGGAAAGGGCGTCGTATTCTTTCAGGAGGTTGTAATCGAAGAATATCTCGTTGTTGGCACAGGGGAGTTCTTCATCCAGGGAGTCCTCAATTCCTAAATAGCTTATATAGTAGGAAAAGGACGGTTTCATCCCCTGAAGCCTCGAAAGAAATCGAGGGGAAAGAAGACCTTTGTCCACGAGGCCACAGAAGGTTAAGGTGGCATCGCAGTTGGAGACGATAACCCTTCCGGTATACTCGACTCCCTTGCCCGTCCTGATACCGAATGCCTTTCTTCCCTCCACGAGGATTCGGGTGACCTCTTGGTTTGTCAGAACCTGGCCCCCCAATTGAACCATCTTCTCCATGAGAAGGCGAGGGAACCTCTCCACCTTCCCCTTTACGCAATATGCTCCACCCTCAAAATAGCTCATCTCAAGACTGCTCATGGCAACTAAGGAGATCCACTGAGGAGGCATAAGGGCATAGGAACTCCTTACGGAAAGGATCGCCTTCAATGTGGAATCCACGATAAACTGATCCAACAGATTCTGTAAGGTCTTATCCTTCCATCGGGAATAGTGAGGATATCGGGA
>Ga0209427_10007289_pt1 | contig 12532 bp, 10 predicted proteins | sample DeeMarSWOR136_30_FD_187465 | JGI IMG/M metagenome (GOLD analysis project Ga0209427, IMG submission 187465) | Marine sediment microbial communities from White Oak River estuary, North Carolina - WOR-1-36_30 (SPAdes) (version 2) | ecosystem: Environmental > Aquatic > Marine > Intertidal zone >... | reverse complement strand
ATAAGGCAAAGATCGGCATTGTCGCCATGAAGACCACCGGCAAAACGACCATCAGCAGATTCCGTAAGGAGATTGAAACCGAAGTGGAGAAAAAAATGGTTGCTCACTTTTTCGAGAGAGGTTTCACTCCCGAACAGGCCGCTATAAAACTTGTACTGTCCGATGAAAGGATAAGCTCAGCTCCTGTTCAGATGGAGAATACCACTATTTTAACCCAGAATGTCGCCGCTGTGATGGATAAGACTAAACTTACCCAGTCTGATAGAAATATCTTCAAGGAGTACGCTAAGGCGACCTGCAGTGGTTATTGTGCCGGCTGCTCGGAAATCTGTGATGCAGTTTTAGACGATGTTCATTATGTCAGTGACATTATGCGGTATCTGATGTATTATAACAGCTATGGTGATACCGACAGGGCAAGAGATCTCTTTGCTCAAATCCCCATCGAGGTAAGAAGCAAACTGCTCGGCACAGATTACAGTGCCGCTGAAGCTCGCTGTCCGCAGCATATGCCGATAGGCAAACTTGTCGCCGAGGCGGTCAGCAAGTTGGCTTGATATGTGCTACTTAAGCCCGGCTCAATTCGCCTTGGAGTATATGGTGATCAGAAAAAACAATTATTTTTTGCGGTTTATGCCTGTGCTACTGTTTCGGCCGATATTGTACCGCCAGCGACGATATTATCGTCACTGTTATAAAGCACAAGCCTTTGGCCCGGACAGGGTGCGAACTGGGATGCATCAAATTCAACTGTTATATTAATTTCCCCCACATCAATAAGTTTGCATAGCTGAGGATTACCGTAAGAACGAATTTTCCCAAAGAATTGCCTGTCCGTAACAAGCTCTTCCTCTATGAGGGCGTTAATCCGGTTTGCCCTGACGATACGGGTGCTTACTTCTTCTCTGGTACCCAGTGCAATGGTGTTTTTCCCGGCATCTATCTTACCTACATAAAGCGGTTTGCCGCCGGCAAACCCAATACCTTGCCTTTGACCCAGTGTGTAGTGTGCTATTCCTTTATGTCTGCTTATTATATTGCCCTGCATATCTGTTATATCGCCGGGAGTGTTGGCCTCAACATCATCCAAAGCTAATCGATAATCACCCTCTCCTGCAAAACACAACTCCATACTTTCCTGTTTATCGGCGACGCCCAGATTTAATTGAGCGGCAGTCGCGCGAACCTCATCTTTTTTTAATCCGCCTAAAGGAAGAACAAACCTTCCCAGCTTTTCTCTGGTAATTCCATAAAGAAAATAACTCTGGTCCTTGGCTTTATCCTTTGCCCGGCCAAGTCGCGTTTGGTCGGCAGTTTTGGAAACTTTCGCGTAATGACCGGTAGCGAGATAACTAATCCCGAATGTTTCCTCCAAAAAATCCCACAACAGCGAAAACTTCAGAAGTGTATTGCAGTCGATGCAGGGATTTGGTGTTTCGCCCCTTGAATAAGATTGACGGAATTGCTTTATTATAAGCTCTTCGAAGGCCGTGGTAACATCGACAAAATAATGAGGTATATCCAATTTACCGCAAACAAAGTCAGCATCAGCACCGCAGCATCCTCTGCTTTTTGTGTTGCACGAGACGGGTATCTTCATAGTGATACCCAATACTTCCCAACCTTGCTCTTTGAGCAGATAAGCTGTAATGCTGCTGTCAACTCCACCGCTCATTAGCACCGCAATTTGTTTGGACGGTTCCCTCTTAGGTTCCCACGGCGAGAGACTCGGCTCCAATAACTTAATGTTCCACTTATTGGCTGCCATTTGTTATTAATATTCTCACTCGAATAGTGCTGTGCTTATATATCGCTCGGCCGTATCGCAAAGAACAGCAACAATCAACTTGTCGGTATTTTCATTTCGCTTACCTATTTTAATTGCCGCCGCCGCTGCGGCACCGGCTGATATGCCGGTAAAGATACCTTCTTCTTTAGCCAGGCGTTTTGCCATATCAAATGCTTCGGCATTTGATATCTGCACAACCTCATCAACAACTTTCAAATCCAAAACATCAGGGACGAAGCCTGCTCCGATGCCTTGAATCATATGCGGACCGGGCTTGCCGCCGGAAAGGACCGGTGATTCCGCCGGTTCAACGGCAACAATTTTGACGGATGGTTTACGCGACTTTAGCACTTCACCAACACCGGTAATTGTGCCACCGGTTCCAACGCCGGAAACAAAAATGTCCACCCGTCCATCGGTATCAGCCCAAATCTCTTCAGCGGTTGTTTCTCTATGGATCTGGGGATTCGCAGCATTCTTAAACTGTTGAGGCATAAAGGCATCATCAGTTTTTTCTACGATTTCATTTGCTCTATTAACTGCACCGGTCATACCTTCTTCGGCAGGGGTAAGTACAAGCTCGGCACCGAATAACTGGAGTATTTTTCTTCGCTCGATTGTCATTGATTCGGGCATAGTAAGTATCAGCTTATATCCTCTGGCTGCCGCAACCCAGGCAAGGGCGATTCCGGTATTGCCGCTGGTCGGTTCAACCAGGGTCATTCCGGGCTTGATTTTACCGGCTCGTTCCGCAGACAATACCATACTTACGCCTATACGATCCTTGACGCTGCTGGCTGGATTGAAGAACTCCAGTTTGCCCACTATCTTTGCTTTACAATCTTTGCTTACTCTGTTGAGTTGGACCAGCGGTGTTTTACCAATCAATTCAGTCATATCTTTTGCAATATTCATTTAATCAATCCTCGAAAAAAAAATGCAACAATATAAACTAAAGAAAATTTATTTTTTTCGGCGCACTTTCACGCAAAAGTGATCACCGCTGTTTTTAACTTCCAAAACTTCCTGGCCCTGCTCGGTAAAACTTCCCGGCACATTTCTTACCGGTTCACCTTAGTCAAGCAATACGCCAAGAATAGCACCCGTTTCGAGCTTTTCAAGCTCAAAAACCGCTTTTAAGGCATATTGGCATTTCTTCGATATTTTCATTGTAGAAGTATCAAGAATAAACCTACAGGAATACTATGATATAAATATATAAAAGTTCATTGTCAAAAATTTTTTTTGAGAAAAAAACAAAAAAGCTCAAATTTTCTGAAAGATTTGCGATTTTTTATGTTTTTTTTGTTAACAAATGTTGAACAATTCGTATAATATTCTACTAATACAGTAGGAAATCATAGGAGACTGATAGTGAAACTATCAACTCGAACCAGATATGGTATACGGGCAGTATTGGAATTAGCTGAAAATTACGGCAATGGCCCTTTACAGCTGAAAATCATTGCTCAGCGTCAGAAAATATCCGTCAAATATCTCGAACAATTAATGGCCGTTCTCAGGTCAGCAGGATTTGTCAGAAGCATCAGAGGCTCCAAAGGAGGGTATCTGCTTGCGAAAGCTCCAGAGCAGATTAAACTTAGCGATATTTTTCATTGCCTGGAGGGACCTGTCGTTACGGTCGAGTGTGTTGAAAACGAAAATTACTGTACAAGAACAAATGATTGTGTCGCCAGGCAAATCTGGGCCGAGGTGCAGAAAGCAGTTATGGGGGTTCTGCAGTCGATAACATTGCAGAATCTTGTTGACAGGGTAAAACATAATAAAGCTTCGGATTATCAGATATAGGGTTTAAAAATGGAAAAGAACAAATTAACAACCGGAAAAATTGAAGAACTGATTAGTGAAATTGCCCATACATATAAGGGTGATTCAGGCATAAATTTTATTGACGCCTCTAATCTACCAGTTCGTGGCAAGATTCTGGAAATTCTTGATTTACTCTTTGAGGTGCTTTTCCCGGGTTATACCGGAAAAAGGACGGTTACAAAATCAAATATCAATTTCATCGTGGGTGATATCTTGTGTCAGGTATATAACGAGCTTTCCGAACAGATAGAACGGGCTTATCAATATCAGTGCAGAATAAAAAAATGCGACGGCTGTGACTGCCGAAAGATGGCCGAAAATGTAACCCGGCATTTATTGACTCAACTGCCGAAGATAAGAGAACTGCTAAAAGGCGATGTCGGGGCAGCTTTTGATGGAGACCCGGCGGCAAAGTCTTACGAGGAAATCGTGATAAGTTATCCCTGTATCACGGCAATTGCGACCTATCGCATTGCCCACGAGTTGTATGTAAAAGAAGTGCCGTTAGTTCCACGGATAATGAGCGAATGTGCACATTCCAGAACCGGCATCGACATACATCCGGGAGCAAAGATAGGTAAAAATTTCTTTATCGATCATGGCACCGGTGTTGTGGTAGGGGAAACTACTATCATCGGTGACAATGTCAAAATCTATCAGGGCACTACCCTCGGAGCTATGAGTTTTCCGAAGGACGAGAGAGGAAGAGTAATTAAGGGCGGTAAAAGGCATCCAACGATAGAGGATAATGTAACAATTTACGCCGAGGCAACAATATTAGGCGATGTAGTCATCGGGAAAAATTCAGTCATTGGGGGCAACGTCTGGATAAAGGAATCAGTGCCAGCCGGAGTTACTGTTTCAGTAGCCAATACGGATTTGGTGTACACAAAACACAAAAAGCTGAAAGCGTGACATGGGATGCGAGATGGACGAGCGTTTACTTGGAAAAATAAGAAAGTTAAAAGATGAAAGCAGGGCGGTGATACTTGCGCACAATTACCAGCCCGGCGAGATACAGGACCTTGCTGATTTTACCGGCGATTCTTTGGGTTTGAGTATAAAGGCGGCCGAGACTGATGCCGACGTAATCGTATTTTGCGGTGTGCAATTTATGGCCGAGACCGCTGCTATTTTGTCACCGGAAAAAACCGTTCTTCTGCCGGACAAATCCGCCGGCTGCCCGATGGCTGATATGATAACTGCAGAACAACTGAGGAAATTAAAGCAGGAACATCCCGGTGCCCTGGTTGTTTGTTATGTAAATAGCTCCGCAGAGGTCAAGGCCGAGAGCGATTATTGCTGCACAAGTGCCAACGCCGTTGAGATAGTGAGCTCTTTGCCCAAAGACAGGCGAATTATCTTTGTGCCGGACCAGCATCTTGGTCGGTTTGCTGCTGAAAGAACCGGCCGAGACCTCGTGCTCTGGCCCGGTTATTGCCACGTACACGTGGTGATAACTGTGGATGATATTAAGAACGCTAGGGCGAAATATCCGGATGCGATTGTAATGACACATCCGGAATGCACTGAGCCAGTCAAGGAACTATCAGACGAGATGCTTAGCACCAGCCAGATGCTCAAGTTTGCCGCCAGAAGCACAGCGAAACGGTTTATAATAGCTACCGAGATAGGAATAATTCATACCTTGAAGAAACAGGAGCCGCAAGCTGAATTTATTCCAGCCAGCGAAAGGGCTATCTGTCCCAATATGAAAAAGATTACCCTGGAGAAGATTGTCTGGGCACTTGAAGATATGCAATACAAAATATCCGTACCCAAAGCAATAAGGGAAAAGGCGAAAAAGGCCCTGGACAAAATGGTGGAGATTCTACCAGCGAGATAAGAATGATAGAGGTTGGAGAAAATTCTATTGGTGTCGTGCAGACTAAGACTATGCGGGTGGTCGAGCCGGAGCAGCCCTTAGAGCTTCAGTGTGGCAAGACATTAGCTCCTGTTGATGTAGCCTACGAAACATACGGCGAACTTAATGAGGCCGGGGATAATGCTGTTTTGATCTGCCATGCCCTCAGCGGCGATGCTCACGTAGCCGGGCTAAACAATCCTGATGACCGAAAGCCCGGCTGGTGGGATGTAATGGTTGGGCCCGGCAAGGGAATCGATACGAATAAGTATTTTGTTATCTGCTCGAATTTTCTCGGCGGCTGCAGGGGGACAACGGGGCCGTCTTCAATTAACCCAGCGACGGGCAAGCCATACGGCCTGGACTTTCCGATTATCACTATAGCCGATATGGTCAAGGTCCAAAAGATCTTGCTCGATAAGCTCGGTATTAAAGAGCTTTTGGCGGTGATTGGCGGTTCGATAGGGGGGATGCAGGTCTTGCAGTGGGCGATTGAGTATCCTGATTTTGTCAAATCTGCCATACCAGTTGCCACAACCACACACCTTGGAGCTCAATCGATCGCGTTTGATGCGGTGGGCCGGAACGCGATACTGGCAGACCCAAATTTTGAAGGCGGGCAATACACGGACGAGAAAGGCCCGGACAGAGGTCTGGCAATTGCCCGGATGATCGGGCACATAACCTATTTGTCAGAACAGGGCATGCGCGAAAAGTTCGGACGGCAGTTACGAAATGCTGACAGCTATAGTTACGATATTAACTCTGAGTTCGCCGTTGAGACATACCTTGACTATCAGGGACAAAGCTTCGTTGAGAGATTCGACTCCAATAGTTATCTTTATATAACCAAGGCGGCGGATTATTTCGACCTGGAAAAAGAGTACGGGTCTTTGAAGAAGGCCTTTGCAAATACCAAATGCAGATTCCTGGTAATTAGCTTTGCGAGTGACTGGCTCTTTACGCCCGCTCAATCCAGAACAATAGTTAACGCACTCGTTGCTAACGACAAAGATGTTAGTTATTGCGATATTACATCGCCATACGGTCACGACGCATTTTTATTAGAGCCGGAGGTGCTTGGCTCTTTTATTTCCGGCTTTTTAGAGGCTACACATCAGCCGGGAGTGAAAAAAGAAAGCAAGAGCGTAAGAACACCAAATGGTTACCGTATATATAATTTTGAACAGGCGAACCGAATCCGAGTTGACTATGATGTGATTGGGTCGTTAATAGAGCCAAACAGTACAGTTCTGGATATTGGCTGCGGCGATGGAGAGTTATTGGCAAACCTTATGACCGACAAGAACATAACAGGCGAAGGAATCGAGTTTGACCAGGACCGTGTCCTGACTTGTGTGAATCGGGGGCTGTCGATTATACAGCACGATATAGAACATGGATTAGAAAACTACGCAGACAAAAGTTATGATTATGTAATACTGTCGCAAACGGTTCAGACGATCAAAAATCCGGAAAAGGTATTTACCGAACTATTGCGGGTCGGGAGAAAGGTGATTGTGAGCTTTCCCAACTTCGCTCATTGGCGGTGCAGAGCGCAGCTGTTTTTTGGGGGACATGCTCCGGTAACCAAGCAGCTGCCCTTTGAGTGGCACAACTCTCCGAATATTCATTGTCTGTCACTGAAGGATTTCGAGCGATTCTGCAAAAGACTGGCCGTTAGAGTGGAAAAAAAGATACCATTGATTAAAACGAGTCTTAGCCCGGTAAGATTCGCACCAAATCTGTTTGCTGAGCAGGTAATTTACGTAACAAGTAAGGAATGAACTATGGATGACAATGTTAAATACCGTTTGGAGACACTGGCTTTGCACGCAGGTCACGAGGTTGATTCAGATACATTGAGCAGGGCCGTGCCTATCTATCAGACGACCAGTTATGTATTCAAAGACACCGACCACGCGGCGAATCTGTTCGCACTCAAAGAGTTTGGCAATATCTATACGCGATTAATGAATCCAACCACCGACGTATTTGAAAAACGAATCGCAGCTATGGAAGGAGGTGTTGGCGGCCTTGGCTTCAGTTCCGGCCAATCCGCAATATATGTTAGCATCTTTAATATCTGTGGCGCCGGAGGACATATCGTATCTTCGAATTCGCTCTATGGCGGCACGGTAACATTGTTTAGCCAGACCTTTAAAAAACTGGGTATCGAAGTTACGTTCGTTGACCCTAAAGACCCTGAAAATTTTGACAAAGCCATCAAAGATAATACCCGGCTGATCTATATAGAAAGCATGGGCAATCCCAAAAACGACATCCTCCAATACGAGAAAATTGCCGACATCGCTCACAAAAACGGTATGCCCGTGATTTGTGACAGCACTGTCACCACACCTATATTGTTCAAGCCGATTGACTTAGGTATTGATATCGTAGTCCATAGCTGTACTAAGTTCATCGGCGGGCACGGAACCTGCATCGGCGGCGTCATCGTCGATTCCGGCAAATTCGACTGGACGAACGGTAGATATCCCGAGCTTACTGAGCCGGATCCAAGTTATCACGGTGTTAAATATGTCGAGTCATTTGGCGAATTGGCATATATTATAAAGGCCAGGACCCAGTTCCTAAGAGATATGGGCTCATGTATGTCACCGTTTAATGCGTTTCTCTTTTTGCAGGGGCTGGAGACGCTGCATCTGCGGATGCCCAGACATTCTGAGAATGCACTGAAACTAGCACAGTGGCTCGAAAAGCAGAATATGGTCACCTGGGTAAACTATCCAGGATTACAATCGCATCCGGATTATGAATTGGCAAAAAAATATCTGCCTAATGGTCAGGGTGCAATACTTGGTTTCGGAATCAAAGGCGGCAAAGAAGCTGGTATTAAGTTTATTAACAGTGTAAGATTAGCCAGCCACCTTGCCAATATTGGTGACAGCAAAACTTTGATTATACACCCGGCCAGTACCACACATCAGCAGCTTAGTGAAGCCGAGCAGCTTGCGGCCGGTGTAACAGCCGATTACATTCGTGTTTCGGTTGGCACTGAGCACATTGATGATATAATAGCTGATTTCGACCAGGCATTAAAAGCCAGTCAGAGATAAGAATAGTGGATGGTGGATATTCGGATTTCGGATTTGTACGGAGTACGAAAATATGTGGGAATATACGGACAAGCTAAAAGACCATTTTTTTAATCCACGCAACGTCGGCGAAATAGAGGACCCGGACGGCGTCGGAGAGGTTGGCTCCTTAGCTTGTGGCGATGCCCTGAAGCTGACGTTCAAACTCGATGCCAAGGGCAAAATCGCCGACGCAAAATTCAAAACGTTTGGCTGTGCAAGCGCCATAGCAACATCATCCGTATTGACCGAAATGATAAAAGGCCTGACTCTGGATGAAGCTGCTAAAGTAACCAATAAAGATATCGCCGACTTTCTGGGCGGTCTGCCGGAACAAAAGATGCACTGCTCGGTTATGGGCAGAGAAGCCCTTGAGGCGGCCATCGAAAACTACAACAGCGGCGGAAAGAAAAAACATGAGCTCGAAGGTAATGTTATCTGCACCTGTTTCGGCGTAACCGACAAGGAAATCGAACGAGTAATACGCGAGAACAATCTGACAACGGTTGAAGAGGTTACGAATTACTGCAAGGCAGGCGGCGGCTGTGGAGGATGCCAGAGCGAAATCGAAAAGATAATAGAAAAGATACAGGGTGATAAAATAACAGAAGTACCGGTATCGGCACTTCGACGAGCAGGCAAACTTACCAATATCCAGAAGATACAGTTAATCCAGCAGACAATAAACGAGCAAATCAGGCCGGCCCTGCGAGCCCACGGTGGTAATATCGAACTAATCGATGTTGATGGGAATAAAGTTATCGTTGCATTCAGAGGGATGTGCGCCCGGTGCAGACTTACCGAGTTTACGATGAAGGATGTAGTGGAAGCCAAACTAAGAGAATTTATTTCCGAGGAGCTTTTCGTCGAAGAAGACAAAGAATCCGCACAACAGCCCCACAATCATAGGGAATAAGTAATGAAGACCATATATTTTGACAATAACGCAACGACAAAAGTGGCTGAACAGGTGCTCGAAGAGATGGTCCCGTTGTTTTGTGAGCTTTACGGCAATCCTTCGAGCATGCATACATTCGGCGGACAAATCGGTCGAAGAATCAAGCGGGCGCGTGAGCAGGTGGCCGACTTACTTGGTTGTGAGCCGAGCGAGATTATTTTTACGAGCGGCGGAACCGAAAGTGACAACGCCGCTATCAAAGGCACGTTAGCTGCGCTGCCACACAGACGCAAAATCATAACTACAAGAGTTGAGCATCCTGCTGTGTTGACGGTTTGCCGCGAGCTGGAAAATCACGGCTATACGGTTGTGGAGATGGCAGTGGATAAATATGGTCGGCTTGACCTTGTGGAACTCGAAGAACAAGTTGACGATGATACCGCTTTGGTTACGATAATGTATGCAAATAATGAGACCGGCGTGGTATTCCCGATTGAAAAAATCGCCGAATTAGTTACCGACAGGGGGGCGGTGTTCCATACAGATGCGGTGCAGGTGATGGGCAAGATACCGCTGAACCTCTCGAAAAGCAATATCGATTTGCTCAGTCTCTCCGGCCATAAGCTGCACGCCCCTAAGGGCGTAGGCGTTTTGTATGTCCGCAAGGGGACACGTCTGTCGCCGTACATGTTGGGCGGTCATCAGGAAGCAGGTCGAAGGGCCGGCACGGAAAATGTGCCTGGAATCGTCGGCCTTGGTAAAGCTTGTGAACTGGCAGCTAAGAATATCGAGCAGGAGAACAGCAAAGTCAAATACCTGCGGGATAAGCTCGAGCATGCGATATTAGAAAATTGTCCTGACTCCCAGCTCAACGGCGATAAAGAAAATCGCCTTCCCAATACGACTAATATCAGCTTCGAGTATATCGAGGGCGAAGCGATTCTGCTTATGTTGGACAAATACGGCATCTGTGCCAGCAGCGGCTCAGCCTGCACTTCCGGCTCATTAGAGCCCAGCCATGTATTAAGGGCGATGGGTGTACCGTTCACCGCCGCCCACGGCTCGATAAGATTTAGCTTAAGCAGATACAATACCGAAGAAGAAGTCGATTACACAGTCGAAAAAATGCCACAAATCGTAAACCAGCTCCGCAAACTATCACCTTTTGTAGCTAAGTAAGTGGTTGATTTTATGACTTTTCAAGATAAATATAATTTGCTCCAGCAAATCCTTAAAAATCTGCACAAAGTGGTTGTTGCATATTCCGGCGGTGTTGACAGCACTTTTCTCTTAAAAGCAGCGGTTGATACTCTCGGCTCTGAAAACGTACTGGCATGTATCAGCATCAGCTCATCCCTGGCAAAATCGCAATACAACCAAGCCGTCGAATGCGCCAAGATAATAGGAGTTCGCGTTGAGGAGGTTGAAGCACAAGAAGTTTTCGACACCAGGTACTCCGCAAATAATCCTGACCGCTGTTTCCACTGCAAATCACATCTCTATACGACTCTGCAAAGCATTGCCGAGGAGAAAGGATTTGACAATGTCGTTTGCGGCTGCAATTTTGACGATATGGATGATTTCCGACCCGGCAATAAAGCGGCCGAAGTCTATGGCGTTCGGTCCCCGCTGATGGAAGCCCAAATGACCAAAGACGACATCCGCAATATGAGCAGAAAACTCAATTTACCTACAGCGGATATACCTGCTTCACCATGCCTTGCTTCCAGAGTCATCTACGGCTTGGAAATTACAGAGCAACGATTAAAGCAAGTTGAAGAAGCCGAAGATTTCCTAAGAAAATTAGGTTTTGTTGAATTTCGCGTACGTCATCATGATACGATTGCTCGAATTGAAGTCCAGCCGGAGGACATGGAGAAGATTACCACAGAGCCGGAACGTTATAAGATAGTCGAGAAACTAAAATCCCTCGGCTTCAAATACATAACCGTTGACCTGCAGGGTTTCCGCTCAGGCTCACTCAATGAGTCACTTACAAAAGACCAGAAACAAAGTAATAGTTAATTTGATTCAAAATAATGAGATTGAAGTAGAATATCACGAGCGAGCAGTTTAAATGTGATACTCCAGATCGTCTCCAAGGACAATGCAAAGAATGGAGGACAACCATGAACTCATGGCTGAATCGTCGAAGGTTTATTAAGAAGTCACTCTTAACTTCTGCCGGCAGTGCATTAGCATTGCAAGTGAACCCAGGCAAGATACTTGCCCAAGACAAGGCAGAACAACTTACCACCGCCCAGAACCGGCTAACACCCAAGGCCAGGTTACCAAAGGGAAGGATTGGCAATCTTCGTGTCAGCCGACTGTTGCTGGGCGGCAATCTACTCACGCACTTTACCCACAGCCGCGACCTGAAATACGTCTATAATCTGACAGCACATTACAACACGGAAGAGAAAATACTTGAAACTATGGCACTGGCCGAAGCCCATGGGGTCGATACGCTCGTCATACATACTGCTCCTGGAATTATGAGCGTACTCAAGAAATACCGCTCCGAACGGGGCGGGAAAATGAAATGGATTATATGCCCCACAGCACCAGTCGAGGCCCAATTGAAAGCCTATGGCGAACAGGTTCGGCAGCTTGCTGATGAGGGTACCGATGCAATCTATCTATGGGGCGTCCATGCGGATCGCCTTGTTTCTCAAGGCAAAGTGAATCTAATGGCAAAGGCTGTAGAAATCGCCAAGGACTACGGCTTGCCTTCAGGTGTTGGTGCCCACGACCTGAAGGTAATAATGGAGTGCGAGGAGAACCAGATCAACGCGGATTTTTATATCAAGACGTTCCATCACCATAACTATCCCACTGCACCAAAACCAAATGAGCTGACTACAGTAGTTGCTGAGGTGCCGGGGTACTGGTGTAAAAATCCTCAGGAGGTGGTCGATTTAATGAAGGGCGTGGAAAAGCCCTGGATCGCCTTCAAGGTCATGGCTGCCGGTGCCATACCACCGGCGGATGCTTTCCAGTACGCTTTTGAAAATGGTGCCGACCATATCCTGGCGGGAATGTTTGATTTTGAG
>Ga0209427_10007286_pt1 | contig 12533 bp, 8 predicted proteins | sample DeeMarSWOR136_30_FD_187465 | JGI IMG/M metagenome (GOLD analysis project Ga0209427, IMG submission 187465) | Marine sediment microbial communities from White Oak River estuary, North Carolina - WOR-1-36_30 (SPAdes) (version 2) | ecosystem: Environmental > Aquatic > Marine > Intertidal zone >... | reverse complement strand
GCGATCTCTGTGGTGCACTATTACAAATTTTACAATAAATCAACAAGCAAATCATCATGGTAAGAATTAAAGCCCTAGCCTTATACTCCGGTGGTCTTGATAGTATCTTAGCCTGTCGGGTTATCATGAATCAGGGAATAGAGGTGAAAGCCGTCCATTTTATTACTCCCTTTTTTGGTTATGATAAAAAGGGCAGAGAGGATGAGGCGAGAGAATACGCCTTTAAGCACTATGATATTACGCTTAAGGTAGTTGATGTGAGCCATGAGTTTTTAGAAATCGTTAAACATCCACAGTATGGATATGGGAAGAATTTTAATCCCTGTATGGATTGTAAGGTCTTTCTGATATCTAGGACCAGGGAGTATCTTGAAAAGGAAGGCGCTTCTTTTCTCATCACTGGTGAGGTGTTGGGACAACGGCCTATGTCGCAAAGACGTGATACCCTGAGGATTATTGAGAGAGATTCAGGGGCTGAGGGGATTTTGCTGAGACCTTTGAGTGCACAACACTTGAAGCCCACTATTCCTGAAGAGCAGGGGTGGGTGGATAGAGATAAACTCTTTGATTTTAAAGGGAGAGGAAGAAAACCTCAAATGATGCTGGCTGAACATTTAGGTATTGAAGAATACCCTGCCCCTGCAGGAGGGTGCCTGTTAACTGATACTCACCTTTCTGCAAGGATCAGGTGGTTGTTTAATAGTCATACTGATGTTGGTGTTGGGGATGTTCTCTTGACCAAAGTGGGCAGGTATTTTGCACTAGCTGAACGAACCCTCTTGGTAGTAGGAAGGTTAAAAGAGGAGAACGAAAGGATTGCCCAACTGAGTCAAAAAGGAGATATCTTACTCGAGTTATCAGAGGGCCCAGGCCCTTTAGGTCTTCTGAGAGGGCCCATTACATCAGAAATTTTAAAGACTGCTGCCTCTATAACGGTACGATATAGTAAAGCTCGCGAGAAGAAACAGGTAGAGGTAGCACACAGAGAAGAAGGAGAGTGCCTTTCTCAAGTAATAAGAGTAGACCCCATTTCTGATCAAGATCTTAAAGTATATAGGATAGCTTAACAGTATAAACATTTCTTTTTGGACGCAGAAGAAAGTGCTATATAGTTGTGGGTATCGACTTTTTTCTCAGCGCTATTATTTAGATCTTGTGGCAAAGATTTAGTGGCGAATAGGACCTTAGATATTGATTAAAAAATGTTACTACCAGTTCTCTCTATTGTTCTTGGTCACTACATAATGTTTCGCCATGGTGAGCCTCTGGGATTAACTATAGTTCTTTAGGTTCATTAGCTGCTTCAAAGAGTTTCTTGATATTTCTTAGGTCTTTGGACAAGCTATGTTAATGAAGCTTATTCTTTTATTTACTATTATTCCCTTCATAGAGCTTTCCCTCTTAATTGAACTAGGAACCCATATAGGTACGCTCAATACCATTATGGTAGTAATCATTACAGGTATTTTAGGTGCCTTTATGGCGAGGATAGCAGGTTTAAGTGTGTTATTTAAAATCCAGGAAAACCTCCGTGCGGGCATATTTCCTGCAGATGAGCTTTTTGATGGAGTATTAATCTTAATTGGAGGCGCTCTCCTTATAACCCCAGGTTTACTTACTGATGCTCTGGGTTTTTTCCTCTTGCTTCCTCTTGGTCGAGCAGGAGTAAAGAAATGGCTGAAAGAGGTTGTAAGAAAAAAGATGAATAGGGGTGAAATTACCTTTTGGGGAGATGAGTTCTGAAAGGATCTCTCACTCTGTTTTACCTAGCTAGAAAAAGGAAGTAAAAAGCACTTCATTTCTAACGAGGTTTACCCTCCTTAGATTTTTGTATTAATTCTCTCAATAAGTTTTCCAGTGCCTTCTTTTTATCCTGCCTTTTATCACTATCTAGTTCTTCCTTTTTAAAGATGATATCAGCAATCATCTCTGAGATGTGTTGGATGGTCGAGGGTGCGGGTATAATTACTACCTCATCAATTGGTCCTTTAATGGCTAATGCAATCACCATCCATCCTCTTTCATCTCTAAAGTATTTAGTTAAGGCTTCATTCGCTATCTGCTCAGAAAGGTCGGGTGACAGTCTTATATTCAAGGAAAGATCTAAGTGAGAATCTAAGCCAATGGTTCCTTCAGGATAGAACTCAATTTCTTTACCTTTTAGGCTGTTTTCAGTGTGTACTAGACCATCTTTTATCTGGAAGGTACCTTGAGCTTGATCGATTTCGATTGTATCCAATTTATCCACTTTAATAAAGGAGGCAAGGGATTGCAGGGGCTTTAGATCGGATACTTTCCCTTCCTCAATGTAAATTTTCCCTTCACCTTTGAGATTTTTCTTAAATGTATCTGACGTTGTTCCTCTGCCTCTCAGATCCGCAGTAAGATCCATGGTCCCGTACATCCTCTCTTGAAGATCTGGTGCAAAAGAAGTCATTATGGGATTGAGCTGAAGGTTGTTTCCTACAAACTGTAAGGTATAATCCAAACCCTCGACTCCCAGGTTGATACGACTTTTGAGATGGATCGACCCATCTGCGAGCCTGCCTTCTAGTGGTACCAGATTGAGCACATTGTCCTGAAAAAGGCACGTGGCTTTTAAATCAGAAATGTGCATATTTTTATACATGACGCTTTCAAGGGAAATATCTGCTTTTATCTTTGCATGGTTTAAATTAAAAGGTCCGATTTCCCCCCTTTCTTGTTCTTTCTCTTCCTCCTGTGTAGTTTCTCTTTTGTCTTTATCTTTCTCCAGGCAGTAGATAAGATCATCAAGAATAAGGGAGGGTGAGTTAAGATGAATCTTTGCGGTGAGAGGTCCTTTGAGATAGTTGTCTATTCTACCTTTGAGGATAAGGGGTGAGTCTTGAAAGGTGGTTTTAAGGTGATCGATTATTATTTCGTGGTTGCTGAGTGAGATTTCCCCCTCAATTTGGGCTTTACAGTGAGGTATCTGCTTTGATTGTATTTTGAGCTTTTCGATAATTAAAGATCCATTCATTTCAAAATCTTCTGGGCTTTTAAGACTACCTTTAATTGAGAGGTGTGCTTCAGTTGTTCCAGATGAGGAGAGATCTCTACCACCGGGTATGAGGTCTTGAGGTATGGAGTCTAGGATGTTTTGAACTGAGAGTTTTCCTGTTTCAACAGTAAGATCAATGAGCTGATGGGTCTTACATTCTTCCATCTTTCCTTCTAGAGGAAGTTTGACTTTTTGTATGGTTGTATTAAGCTTCTCAAGCTTAAGAATATCCTCAGCAGACTTATAAGATAAGCGATGGTCAAGATCAATTGTAATGTTCCGTAGAGTATCAATGAAGGTGTCAGACAGTTCACCATCTGAGGTACTCACGGGGGATAGGGTAATATCTTTGAAGGATAGCAGACCTTGCGAATAAAGGTCTAAAGAACTGTTCGCAGTCATTTTGAGGTTTAAAGCGCAATAACCTTTGAGGAGAGTGAAGGGGAGATCCGGGAGATAAGGAGCAAAACGTGTTATCTCCAAGGGGGTAAGCTCGACTTTTGATTCTACTTCTTTGTGCAAGGGGTCTATGAGTGCTTTCAGCCTAATGAAAGATGGAGGAGTTGACACAATCTCTGCGGAGAGGTTTAAGGGAAAGGAGGAGACCATAGAGATATTAGAGGCACTGAGGTTAATATTGTTAACTATGAGCTGAAAGGGGGAAGAGGAGGTTTTAGAGTGGTCTGTAAAGGTGAGCGTCCCATTTTTAATATGTAAATGGGTTGCAGTCAAGGAGAGAGTAGTATCTAGTGAGTCTTTATCTGCTCTTTCCTTACCCACCATCTTTTGTTCTTCTTCAGGTGTATCCTTTATGAAGTTATAGTTTCCTTGTTTATCTCTTATCAGATTAATGTGAGGTTTATGAAGGGTAATTTCTTCTATGATAATCTTTTTCAAAAGGAGTGGGAGGATACGGCAATGGAGTACCATATCCTGGCTTTGTAGTACTACACCTTGCTCATGGAGCGTGGGGTCGGAAATGGAGAGATTTTTTAATTTAATTGCCCCCCACAGACCCACCTCTAGTGTAGTGTAGGATATAGTATGGTTTATACTCTCTTCTACTTTTGGAATAACCACAAGCTCGATGGTTTCAGGTGCAAGATATGATTTAACCAGTAAGGATGTACCTATAACAATAAAAATGAGAATTACAAGAACCGTCAGTGAGAGTTTTTGCCAGTTTTTCATATGATGTAAATTTTTATTAACTTTAGGGAATAATTGTGATATTTTAAAAAGCTTTTTAGTTTTTTCCAAACGTGGTTAGTGAGGACTACATAGCATATTACCTTGCTTAATGCAATTTCTAATTTTTGAGTATGAAAGGTACATTTTGGAATTAGATTTATGTATAGTTTGAGCAGTTGTGTATAATGGGGTAGAGATTAAAGAGTATATTCTAAAAGAGCCATAAAGGTGAATTTCCTCTTACTCCTTGTTGTGCCAGAATTTTTACGTTTTTTATCTCAAGGAAAAGATTTTTATGCCTCACCGCTTAAAACTTACAACCTATGACTTGTTTCCCAATATTACCGATAAACTTCATTTAGATGAAAATACAGTAATCTTAATCATAGCATCCATAGTTGGAATAATCGGGGGCTTTGGTGCTGTGGGGTTTCGTACTCTGATAGGGCTTATCCAAACAATTACCATTGGAAGCCGTAGTAACGTATTGGAAACGGTGAGCTCTCTGCCCTGGTACATGAGATTACTTTTGCCTTCAATCGGCGGACTAGTTGTAGGGCCTCTGATATATTTCTTTGGAAGGGAGACTAAGGGTCACGGGGTGCCTGAGGTAATGGAGGCTGTGGCTTTAAGGGGCGGCAAGATCAGGTCGCGCGTGATGTTTTTAAAGGCATTTGTCTCTGCGGTTACAATTGGTACAGGTGGTTCTGTAGGCCGTGAAGGTCCCATTGTGCAGATCGGTTCAAGCCTGGGATCTACGTTAGGCCAGTGGCTTAGAGTAAGCCAGGAGAGAATGAAAGTCCTTGTTGCCTGTGGTGCAGCAGCAGGTATAGCAGCAACGTTTAACGCACCAATTGCAGGAGTATTATTTTCTGTAGAGATAATACTTGGTAACTATGCGATTGCAACGCTTGTGCCTCTTATTATATCTTCTGTTATGGCGACGATTGTGGGGAGATGGTATTTTGGGAATATTCCTGCGTTTGAAATACCACACTACAGCCTTGGAAATGTATGGGAGATTGGACCTTATATCCTTTTGGGCATTGCTTCTGGTGCTGTTGCAGTTGGTTTTGTAAAACTTTTGTACTCTTTAGAAGACTTTGCTGATAGTATTCCTATAAAAAGCTGGATGAAGACCCCACTTATTCTATTGTTGGTTGGGGTAATGATCTTATATTTTCCCCATGTGTATGGTGTAGGCTACGATACGATCACTCAGGTGCTTAAGGAGAGGATGGTATGGTATATGCTGCTTTTTCTTATTCCAATTAAAATGCTTGCCACCTCTATTACCCTTGCTGCGGGAGGGTCTGGCGGAATCTTTGCTCCCTCGCTGTTTCTTGGTGCAGTGTTTGGTGGCTTATTTGGTACATCGATGCACTTCCTTTTCCCAGATATTGTGATTTCATCAGGCGCATATGCTGTGGTTGGGATGAGTGCAATGGTTGGAGGTACCACTCATGCACCCCTTACTGCATTTCTGGTGATCTTCGAGATGACGGGCGATTACAAGCTCATTCTCCCCCTCATGTTGTGCTCCATCCTGGCTTCATTTGTTGCCTCAGTAATAAAAAGAGATTCGATATACACCATGAAACTCAGCCGCCGGGGTGTGGATCTTTCAAGGGGTATGGAAGTTTCCATTATGCAGACAACCAAGGTCAGGGATGTAATGAACAGCGATATGCTGGTACTAAATGAAAGTATAGGCTTTAATGATCTCCTTCAGAAAGTGGTCAATTCGAATGAAGCGTACTATTTCGTAACAGATGATGAAGGAAAATATCAGGGCTCCTTTAATGTACACGACGTAAAGGAAGTTTTAAACGAAAAGTCACTGGCAGGGCTGGTTGTGGCAAAGGATCTGGTACCAATATCTCTAAGTCCTTCAATCGAGATGGACGCTACTCTTGCCCAGTGTATGAGAAAATTCAGCATTTATGAGATGGAAGAACTCCCTGTGGTTGATAATGAAAATTCTAACAAGCTGATCGGCAAGATAGGCAGAAGGGATATCATAAATGTTTACAACCGAGAAATTCTACGCCAGGGATCACTCGGACTAAAATTTATACAAGGTAAGCTTTCTGAGAAGTTTCCCACTCAAAGCTTTGTCGACCTGCCAGATGGATGTGAAATAAATGTTATCCCTGTAACCATGGCAATGAGGGAGCATACCTTACAGGAACTTGATATTCGTCACAATTACGGAGTAACAGTTGTCGCCATTAATCGAAGCGGTGAGCGGGGGGAGCGAGAAGTAATAATCCCAGACCCTGAGGGGATCCTAAAAAATGGAGATATGCTTGTAGTTATAGGAAAGAGTGATGCCCTAAAGCACCTCAAAGAGGCGTTTAATCTCCCATCCTAATTTACTTTTTTGTGTATTCTTCTCCGCGCACTCTGCCTGCCCCGTTAAATGCGAAGCTATTTATCTGGGGCGAACTCTGCAGTGAATTACTACTGTCTGCTCGAAGGGAGGGAACATAGTAATGATTTATGATGTTGCCGTTGTGGGTGCTGGTCCAGCTGGACTGCACGCTGCAAAAATTGCTGCCCAAAAGGGTTTGAAGGTAATTGTAGTAGAAAAAAGGAAAGATATTAGTCATATTACGCGTGCGTGTTCTATGAATCTCATTATGGATGAGGATTATTTGGGAGAAACCTTAAAGTACGAGAAGGGGAGTCTCATCTTTACTAAGAATAAATTCAAGGTTTCTTATTCTGGTCCCACCTACCCTGTAACAGATAAGTACTATATATCTCCTTCTGGGAATCGAATTCACTTTGCTTACAAAGACCATAGGCCCATTACTTTAAAATATAGTAAGGGAATCCTTCTTAAGGAATTATTAGAGGAGTGCGAGCTCTTAAAGATTGAGTACCGCGAAGAAACCTTAGTCTATGGAGCACGTGATGATAAAGATGCAGTGGAATTAAAAACAACGAGCAAGGGGGTGAGAGAGAGGGTAAAAGCACGGAAGGCTATTCTTGCTGATGGGGTAAATTCCCAGACTTCTCGTGTCTTAGGATTAAACAGAGATCGGGTCTATCTGGGAACAGCTAAGGTAACTATAAAAATTATGGAAAGGATAGAAGGTTACAATCCCCACGCCTGGAATCTCTACTTTGGGAGAGCCTACTATACCAATCTTCCCCTCTTTATGGGAACAGGTCCAGTTCCTCATTGTGAGAAATATGCTGAGTTTGGAAATAGTGTAATGCCTGGTGGAAGAAGCTGTGAAGATGTCTTTCAGGATGTAGTGAAAAAAAGTCCCCTTGCCCAGCAATTTAGAAAGGCTAAGATTAAAGAGATGTGCTGCTGTACAGCTAAGAGCTATACACCCATGAAAGTTCCCTATAGAGGGAATGTGCTTGTTATTGGCGATGCGGCTGCTCTGGTAGAAACTCAGGTACAGGGTGCCCTCTGTTGCGGCTTCAGGGCTGGCCATGGAGTTGCCCAGGAACTGGAAGGAGAAAAGGGTTTTGAGGGCTATACTCAATGGTGGCTCGATTCTTTTGAGTTCAACAAAGAGGGTGTCCTGCAGGTAGGGCAAGGCTACGCCCTGGTTCCAACCTATACAGATGATGAGATCGATTATCTCTTTGGCCTTATCAAAGATGAGGTTTTGGAGGGGACCTTCAGTCAGTATAAGACTCCAAAGCTTATCTGGGATAGCATCTTGCAGAATAAACAGAGGATCATAAGGGAAAGGCCCGTCCTCTATGATAAAATCCTGAGAGTTCTCAAATCAGCCAGTTTATCTGATGCACTAGAGTCTTAAGCGACGGTTTGTCTCTCACTTTTAGAAAAAGCGCCCTTCGTGAGGTATGCCTTAAACCCGGCAACAGTCATCCTATAAGGGAAAAGGCTACTTTCCTCACAACTATCCTTGATAGTTTCCCTGAGACTATGTTTATCTTTACAAAAGTAGAGGTGGCTTACACATCGACAGTCACTACAGCCAAAATGTGTGATAGGCTTCAGTTTTTGAGCTAATCGAGAGGCGATAGCACATTCCTCATATTTTTCAGTTACACTATAGATGATTTCTTCTATTTTTGCTTTCTGGAGAAAGTAGTCGATGTGCCAATGGAGAGCTTTTTCTTTTGTGAGGTGCCGGGCTATCCTAGCTTCTAAGCCATTGAGAGCTGAACCTATGTAAGCATAGTAGCCTGCAGGGAAAAGGATTTTACCCCGTTTTCCTATAGTGATAGTTCGATGTTCATCTAGTTTTATGAGGAGTGTATAGATGCCTTTTGACATGGACTTGATATTTGCGTTGTTAGTTGACACTTTTCAGTATTTAGTCCTAGAATTATTGCCTATCTTTGTACCCCATGCTCTATGCTCTTTTTCATGCATCCTGTTCCCGGAGAACTGTCATCTATTTTTCAGTATGGACTAATGAAATGCTAGTCCTATCATTTTCAGTATTTATTTTATTGTTCCATCTTCTGTCCAGTTTTTTGACTTTTCGAAAAGATGCCAAATCTTCTTGATTTTGAGATTTATTCCCTTTTTTATAGAAGCTTTGTCACACCCATAGGTTTCTGAATATGCCGTTTTAAAATCAATACCCTTTTGTAGAAGCTGTTGGTATCTATCGTCTAATTTTTTAATCATCTTTGCACACCTTCTTTGTTCTTTAAGCTTTAAGTATTCTTTGGGATAGAGTATCTTAGTGATTTCTCCAAAGGGTTTCTTTTGTTGTACCAAATTTCTTATTATGAGAACCATCCTCAACTGTTGTTCGCGTTTGAGATAAAATATAAGAGATAGAAAAAGGAGGACATTAGTCCAATAAAATAGGCCTAGATATTCAAAAAGCTCCAGTAGATAAGTGGATTTTACTAAAAAGATATTTCCATTTATCGCAATAAAGGATAGGAAAAATAAAGTAAAGGAAAAGAGATAGACTTTTAAATCTTTTTTTAGTAGTGAGATAAACATTAGGTAATAGGGCAGAATGAGGAATACATAGTAATGAACCCACGCTTGATTAGTGAAAACAAAAAATCCTGAAATAAAAAGGCAAAAAAGCAGATCATCTTGATCATCCTCACTAAAGATTTCAAACAGGTAGTGTTTTTTTCTGGATAAGTAGAGAGTTAAAGTGAGAAGAGACAAAGAGATAAAAATTCCCAGAATCCGTACTTCCTGACGAGAAAGTAAAGTATAGAGGGGAAGAAAATGAGGGGGTGGATTAGGAAAGCGGGGGAAGGTTTTTCTGAATTTTAATAGTGCATAATCCTTCGAAAGATAACGAAAAAGAATACCTGTAATAGTTTGATTGTTCCACACTGCATAGGAAACCCACTCATTTTTAGCAGTCATTCTTTTATAGTAGGTTTCATAATATCGACAAGTTTTTTCATAGCCTAAAAATGAGAAGGGAAGTAATAAAAGGCAAAATGCGAAAAAGATAATGAACCATTTGATAAGTTTTAACATTTTCTTTTTCCAATTGACCATATAAAAAAGGAGAAAAATAGCGGGGATGATCTTGATGGAAGAAGCGATAGCCAGTGCAAGACCTGATATCAAAAACTTTTCTTTCTTGAAAGCGATATAGGAAATAAGCACTAGGAGAAAAATGAGGATAGACACCTGTCCCCATTTAAAATTGTGTAGAACAGGAATGGAACTTATTATGGTAAGAAAAGCAATTGTAATCGTCTGGTATTTTTTTCTACCCTGGGGGAAGTATTTTAAGAGAAGAAACCAGAGCAATACTGTGATAATGATGTTCAGACCTACCCAAATAAATACTTGAAACTTTGCTGGGAAGATAAGTAGTGCTGAAAATAAAATGGCAAAAAAGGGAGGATAGCGATATTTGTAATCTTTATAGATATTTGTGTCGTTGATAAAGTTTCTTGCAGCTCGCTCGTAAATATTAAAGTCCTTGTTGATTCCTCTTACCCAATCCCAATGGGATAGAGCCTTTATGGGATGAGAATAAAAGAAGAGACAGAAGCAGATGAGATATATACACAGGAAAAATAAAACTAGTTTTTTAGCTCTGTTCCAGGACATATCTGTTTTTATTAAAGGTTTAAAAAAACCATTTTTTACTTATTCATTTCGGTTTATTGTTAGTTGTAGTTTATTTTATATATATGGAAGAATCTTTTATGGATAGGGGTAATCTCTTTGATAGACTCACAATCTCCTAAATGTGTAAAGAAAAGAGTATTCAATACATAAGGCCAGTCCATGATATAGGTTATCCCTTCTCTTGCCACATACTCTCCTAGTCGATTCCCTTTCATAGCTATTAATGCTTCTTGATTAACAACTCCGTCAAGATTGATAACCTTTCGATTAGAATAGTATCCCAAAATACCCGATTGGAGGCACCCGATAATAGCCCCTTTAGGAATTTTCCACTCGACCACTTTGACCATTCTGTAAAGATTTAAACTTTGATTTCTATGTAATTGCGAAAAAACCTGTCTCCATTGCAACAGATAAAGCACTGCAAAAATGATGACTATAAGCATCTTAAACACCCTGCGGACAGTGAGCCTTTTTTTAAGTTTTGAATCAATAGAAAAAAGAACCCTACCTCCCCAGATTGTTCCCATAAAAGCAACCGTAAAATAATATCGATGGTAGAACCATTGACCAAAAGCGTAAAAGCAATACGCTGAAATAAGAAAGATAGAATAGAAAAAGAGAATATTCCATGCTCTGTTTGAACGAGGAGAGAGTTTCCATAGAATTGAGAAAAGTGCTAACATTACTATTGATGAAAGTATTCTAGTCAGCCCTTTGGCTAAAAGAATATGTCCCTCAGATGCTCGTAGAATATCATAGAAAACTCTGGCAACATATGAGGTGTAAGGAAGATGACGTAGTAGTTTCATGAAAGAAAAAAAGATGTTTTCAAGATAGTATTGCATTGGAATATCATGAGGGGAAAATGAAGGTTGATTAACTCCAAATCTGAAATTAAAAAAATCAAATCCATAATTTAAAGATATATATCTAACAGCTTGACCACTTGTAGGAATAACCGATCCTGAAACTTTGTAATTAAACACTAGCCAGGGCACTACAAAGATTAAAACTAATCCAATCAAAGGCAAAACAGATTTTACTAATTTTGTAAACCATCCCATACTCCCAAACTCTTTTATGATATGATAACTAAGGTGGATTACGATGATTCCAAGGAAGATTAGTCCATCTAATCTAGATAAGATTACAAGAGCAATCATAATTCCTAAGAATAGTATTCTTTTTAGTTGTAAATCTGATAATCGATTAACAATATTAGAAACGTAGTAGTAGGTTGTGGCGGCAATAAGAAAAAGATTGAGCCCTGTTTCCATCCCGTTAAGTTCTTTATCTACCACAATGGGGCTCAATGACCAGATGGCCACTATGAATAGTGCATACCATTCATCCACCACGGTTTTAGAAATCTTATATAAAGAGAACCCAATGCCCAGGCTCAAAAAGCTTAGAAAAACAGCGACAAGATGAAGGGGAAGAATAATACTATTCTTCCCAAGGAGAAAGAAGGGTATAATCAGAATTAAAAATAAAGGCTGGAAACCAGTTGTGTGCTGAATACCATCGTAGGTTATACCGAGACCTGAAGTAATATTCCTAGCGATCTTGAAGTAATAGAAAGCATCATCCACAAAAAAAATCTGGAATAAAAAGCCATAGCAGGAGATAAAAACTTTGACCCCTAGTGAAAGTAGAAGGATTGCTAATAATTTTTTGTTTAAGTTTTTTAACATATACTACTTACATTCTTCTGCAAGGTTCAGAGGACTTAGTTGGTTAGCAGTTGTCAATTGTCAGCCGTCGATTGTCAGTTGCCAGTTATCAGTCGTAATTTGTCAGTGTTCTTTAATTTATAATCCAGAATCATAATCACTTTACACTATGCTCTATGTCCTGCCCCTTTGCCCTCTGCCCGTTACCTTGTACTTTATTGACGCTTGTCTATCGCCTTCTTGCTTTTACCCAATCCAAAATCCGAGATCCAAAATCCAAAATCAGGAAGCCCTCTGCTCCTTGCCCTACATTTCCACCAATCTTCTCATTACCCTCATGTTTCTTAAATCATCTTTCATGTGTTTGCGAGGGGTTTCCATGATACCTGGAAGGTGTGTGAGCAGTGGATGATTCACGATATTTCTAAAGCCCTCTAATCCGATATACCCCTTGCCGATGTGCCAATGTCTATCCGAGTGTGAGGCCAAAGGAACTTTGGAATCATTGAGGTGAAGCAGGTGGAGGTGTTTTAATCCAATCAACCGATCAAACTCATTTAAGGTCTCATCCAATCCTTTT
>Ga0209427_10007285_pt1 | contig 12534 bp, 13 predicted proteins | sample DeeMarSWOR136_30_FD_187465 | JGI IMG/M metagenome (GOLD analysis project Ga0209427, IMG submission 187465) | Marine sediment microbial communities from White Oak River estuary, North Carolina - WOR-1-36_30 (SPAdes) (version 2) | ecosystem: Environmental > Aquatic > Marine > Intertidal zone >... | reverse complement strand
GTTTAAAAAAAAAAAAATTATAATTTAAATAAACTCTTCTATCAATAAACTGCATAGTTCCTAAAATTTAGCTTATTCTTCACATCTTCTATTCGTTTTATCTCTTTAAGGTAATTAACATTATATTTAGATTTGTTTAAAAGCTTTAGTAAAGCTTTCTTCTTTAATTTCTCCCATTTAATTGCCGTAGTCAGCTTAGGTTGTTCCTTTTCCATAGGGAATTCTTCTATAATTATAATCTCTTCTAATATAGTACTATATTTTCGGTCTTTATCTTCAACTAATACCTGGACCATTTTTCGCTCACCTCTATTTTTATTATTTTAGATTTCTAATTCCAAACTTAAATTTTTCAGGATGTAACCAATAATAATTAAAAGATTGTTTCCATCTCTTTATTGCTCTCGTCTTTTCTATTAAATCTACCTCATTGTTAGTAGATAACTTTTCTCTGTTTTTTATCTCTTTTTCTGTAAATAGAACATTTTGACTCATTTTGTCGGGTTCTTGTTTAGTTTCTTCTTGATAAAATATATAGAAGAATTCTTTAAAACTTGGAAATACTTTTTGCTTACTTTCAGTCAAGTTTCACCACCTCCAAAATTAGATATTTCTTTATATGAAAGTCTTATATGAAATTAAGATACATTTTATTTTTAGTTTATTGTACTGAACTCTGATTGGATTTTTAGATATTCACTGGACTTTTCAAAAGAAGTTAATTAATTAATATTTCTATAAAAAGCAATTCTAAAATTATGAGATTCCATGAAATTACATTTTAATACTATAAAAAATAGTGTTTCTCTAAAGGATTTTGTTCTCTATGAATCAAATAACTCCAGTTCAGAGGATATAGATTTAAACTTTTCATATAGCTCATTAATAATCCAATTAAATGCATCTACAACCCCTTGACCTGTTTTTGCTGATGTGATATAGTATTTTAGAATATTACGCTTTTTAACTACTTCTTGAATTATTGAATTGTCTATTTCGTTTTCATTAATTAAATCAACTTTATTAGCAAATAACACTACAGGAATTTCACCACAAAAATGAATAATGTCATCATGCCAGTTTGTAATATGATTGAAACTTTGTTTACCTAGATCATTTTCTTCAAGGCTGTATACAATTATAGCAGCTCTACTATTTTTAAAAAAGGATGGCCGTAAGAAATTAAAATTATCTTGACCAGCAATATCCCAAAATAATAATTTAATATTATCTTCATTTATTTTTTTTGGGAATACAGAAAACTGAGCCCCAATTGTCCTGATATAATCCTTCTGAAATCCTCCTTGAGTAAATTTCTGAATAAGAGATGTTTTTCCTACTCTTCCATCTCCAACAACTGTGATTTTAAAATTAAATTTTGCTCCTGAACTGCTCATAAGAATGCTAAATACAAGTAGTACTTGAGAATTTTATTTATTGTTAGATTAGATTTATAAAAATATAAAACTTTGTTTTATCTATTTAATAATCTACTAAATGTGATGTAATAAGCAACAGGGATTAAAAGGAAAGGAAAAAGATAAAAAGCAATTTGTATCAAGTCCAATTCTTTTAATCGATTACTGGCGGGATTTTGGGCAGCAAATCGCCCAAAAGGGAAGATTTTTATAATCTAATTCTCAGGATCAGCATCTTTTTTGTTTAGAGATATTAAGAAAAAAGGAGCTCAAAGTGTTGTTTGCCTTATCAAACAACTGAGCTCCCTGCTAACCCTTCAGCCCTTTTCTCCCTCCAATGCTGCCCATCTCTCCCATTTTATTAGTGAATAATAAAAAAAGAATCAAAATCTAAAGTAATAATACTTGCCATATTTTGCCTAGTCCCTTTGTTTTGCTTTCTCTAGAGTCATTACTTCTTCAAAATATCTTGGATTTAGATCTCCAAGTAAATCATCAGTCTCTTCTTGGTTTGTTTTTATGTCAAGTTCTTCTTCACTTTTTTTTTTGGCAATTTCTTCTTTATTTAGTTTGTCCTTCACATCAGCTTTAGATTTTTCATAGGTTTGAACCAATTTTTTCATCATTTTGTTTATTTTTACCTAAGATTAATTTTATTAACATTTTATAAATAATTTAATTTGTTGAACTTCAGATGGAGTCTTGGATTTTCTATGGATCATAAGGTATAAATAGATTTTAATATAATTTTCTATTAAAGCACAATAAATGAGGAGTATTAATCATGGTTTCTACATGTAATTATCCTCCTGACGAGATAATAAAGCCAGTTTTTGGTAAACCTAACTATGAATTTATCATACTCTGGATTTTGAATAACAATGAAGTATGCACTTGGGCAAACCTGAAAGTAAAAATTAAACACTCAACATTGTCAATCTACCTAAATAGACTTAAGGAAAGAGGATACATTGAAAAAAGTACATTCAATCAGTATAAAATTACAACTAAAGGTAAGGATAGGTATTATGAACTATCCGAAGCAAGGCAAAAAAAGCGAAAACTAAGTTATCCTCCTGATGCTATACTTAGAAGAAGGAATTATGATCATTGGATTCTTTGGATGGCTTATAATAATAATTTTTGCAAATGGTCTGATTTTCTTGAACCTCCACTATCAATTAATCAATCATCTTTATCTAAAAATCTGAATTTATTAATGGATAAAGAATTTATAAAAAAAGAGGAAAAAGAATACAGAATTACTCGACTGGGTAAAACAGAATACTCAAATATATTAAGATTATATGATTTAGATAGACAATCACTCTTGGAGGAAGAGGGTAAACGTATTAAAGAAATTACCAAAAAGACAACCAGATTCTTTAGAGAGTATAATATACAAGATAACGACATCAAATTTCGGTTTTTAAGTAATAAACTAAAATTACCTTTCGAAAAAGTTAAATCTAGTTTAGACAAAGAAGAAGATTATGATAAAATTTTACTTTTCCTCTCTTTAAATCATCCAGATCGATTCCCTAATTATATATCTCCAGAGGATTTTTCTAAAAAATACGATATTAAGCTGGTTAAACTTAACTTTGTTATTCTCCGCATTGTGGAAGAAAATATCTTTCCTATTAAATTCTTCAAATTGGAGGTAGCAAATGAGAAATCTTATTACTTTCATGTAAATGAAAAAATTGAACAAATGCTTAAAGCTATTGTTGAGAATCATGTAACAAGATTTTCATATCTAAGCAATTTATATGAGGGAACTCCTAGAGAAACATCACCTTTAACAATGGAAAACACCGTTAATGCAATTTTGGATGAAATTTGTGGCACACTTTATAATGAAGGTTTAAGGGAATCATTAAAAGATTTACTGCCAAGTTACATTAATTATTTGGCCTACAAAATTGAAAGAGAAAGAAAATTATTAGATACTTATGATAAATTAGAAGGCTTGATTTGGCAAGAAATCCAACAAAAGTTTTTTGATATAATAGAAATAAATTACCCCATAAAACCAAGTGAAGTAAGAAATATTCTTATGGAAATTGAAAAAGCAGTTCAAATGAATCCTAAAAATCACGATTTATTTTATTCAAAAAGCAAAATTTTAATTGATGCAGGTGAATATAAAGAGGGATTATCTGTATTAGATAAAATGCTTAAAGAATTTCCAGAAGAGGAAATAAACATTCAGATAAAACGAGCTTATATCCTTAAAGAAATGAAGAAGGTTGAAGCGGGATTGGAAATTATCGAATCCTTATTTGAAAAATACCCCAATGATAATGACCTCCTGAATTATAAAGCTTTTTGGCTGCAATATTTGAATCGCAAAGAAGAATCATCTGAACTAATTCAAAAACTTATAGAACGTGCGCCTGATAACGCTACTTATCATGATACATATGGTGAAATTTTAATGTACTTTACCGATCATGAACATGCTATTGAGGAATTTCAGAAATCCATTGAATTAAGCAGTGATGATTGGTATATTTACCAAACTTACATTAAATTAGGGATATGTTATAAAGAACTAGAAAACTATGATTTAGCAATTGATTATTTTAAAAGAGGAATAAAATCTACTGAAAATTCAGCATCAGATCAAGAGACTAAAACAAATTGGATAGCAATTGCTAATCTATTCCTCGCAGAAATAGAGCAACTAGAAGCTGAGTTTTAAAAAAAAAAGAAAAAAATTGATTTTAATTACTTTCTACTAAATCGGTTAATTCATCTATTTTATCAGATAAGTATTTAATGCCTTTTTCCCAGAATGAAGGATAATTCAAGTTAATGCCTATTTCAGATAACATTTCTTCAGGAGAGAGAGAACTTCCAAGGGAAAGTAACTTTAGAAATTTAGGAACAAATTTTTCTTTCTGTTCCAGATACATTTGATAAATTGAAATTACTAGAAGATTTGACATATTATAAGCATAGACATAGAATGGATCATTTAGAAAGTGTGGTACCACAAAACAGTAATTCGCATATTCTTCTCTAATATTCACCATAGAATTCCCAAACATAAGTTCCATTTCTTTTGCAAAAGCATCTTTAATCTCTTCAGTCGTAGGTAATCCTTTTTCTAACATTTCATGAAAAGATTTTTCAAATCTATAGAAAGCATTTTGTCTATGAGAAGTTCCAAACTTAGATTCAATAAAATTACAAAGCAATGCAATTTTTTCTTCTTTTGAGAGATCTGTATTTATTAAATAATCAAAAGTTAGGATTTCGTTGAATACAGAGGCAATTTCTGCAACAACCTTAGAAATATCTATATTTATAAAATTTTGGGTACTTTGGATGTAGAAAGCATGGAATGCGTGACCAAGTTCATGAGCTAGAGAGCGTACTGAATCAACAGTATCTGTAAAATTAACAAAAACAAATGGATAATGCTTTTGTTTTCCATGGGCACAAAAAGCACCTCTATTTTTTCCTTTTCTTGGTGTAGCATCTATATGATTTAATTCAACCATTTTATTTATGATATTTTTAAATTCAGGATGAAATTTTGTAACAGAATCCTTAATTAATTTTAATGCTTCTTTATAGGAGTATTTTCTGTTTATTTGCCCAATTGGAGCATACATGTCCGACATATGTAATTCTGAAAGGTTTAAAAGTTTTTTTTTTAAATTATAGTATTTTTCTACAATATGGTAACTTTTAGTGGTAACCTCCCCAAGTATTTCAACACTTTCATCACTCACTTCATTTTCTACGTTTCTTCTCGATATTGGCTTTATGAAATTCTTTCTTTTACTTTCTAGATCCCAACTTTTTAGGATATTATTATAAATATGCGTAAAAATCATTTCATTCTTTTTGTATTCAGTTAGCATAGTTTGCAAAGCTTTATATCGTAGTTCCCTATCTTGCTGATACATATAAGAAAAAAGTTCTGCTTCTGTTAATTTCTTCATTTCTCCATCTACTTCAAAATCAAATATGAAACTGCTTTTTAATTCACTATAAAGCTTTATGAATCCATTAACACCAGTTATATCTTTCATTAATATGATTTGTTCTTCTTTTTCAGAGAGTTGATGTGGTTTTTTCAATCGATTAAATTTAAGAGCATGTGAATAATTTTTTAAGTCTGGAGCCTTTATAAATTCTTCAAATTTAGCATCCGGAATTTTATTAAGTTCTATATTAAAAAACAAGAGCTTTTCTTGGATTTTAACTTTAAACTCATCAATTTTAGCATAGAAAGATTTTACATCATCATCTAAACTATTTATACTATAAAGCAATGAAGAATAAGTATCGAAATCAAAAACTTGCTCTGCTATTGCTTCATATTTTTCATAAAATTCTAGAAGTTGTTTGGGGGTGAGTGAAAGATCCTCTAACTTTCCTTTGACGTTTTGATAAAAATTGTCGGCTGATTTTTCTAATTCTTGAATATCTATTTCAATTAATGGATCTCTTATAGTTTGATAGAAATCACTTAAATCCCATTTGATGATTTCTTGCGTCATAAAAGAAGAAGTAAACAAATATTATTTGAATTTTTCTAGGAATTATCAAATTTGCCGAGATAAATATTGAATTATTTTCTTACAGATCAAAATTAAAAATAGATTCCTTACTATTAATATAATTAATGAAGGATATTGAAATACCATATAATCCCAAACTCATTAATCCTATTGATGAACTTGCAGAAGTCAAATCAAGTGATATTCACGGCTTAGGGTTATTTGCCAAGAAATTCATTCCTAAAGGCACGATATGGTGGTATGCACGCCCCCAAGATGTGTTGATTATATCAAAAAATCAATTTTTAACGCTTGTTTTATCTTATAAAACAACATCTATGGAAGATTTTATACATAATTTACTCACTTATTCATACTATGAAAGAGATTTAGATGTTTTAATCTTCTGCATGGATAATTCAAGGTACGTGAATCATTCTTTTGATGCTAATTCTGGTGCTTCTGAAGATGAAAACGGATTTTGTTCTGTTGCTATAAAGGATATACAACCAGGCGAAGAAATTACAGAAGATTATTCCAAATATACATTTTGTCCCTGGTTAGAAAAATTTAAAAATTATTTTGACCCTTGTTGCTGGTGAATATAAGATTTTTATAACTAAGAAGATAGAATCTTATATTTATCATACAAATTCTTAATTATAGCATTGAAAGCTTCATGAACTCCTTGTCCCGTTTTTGCTGATGTTAAATAATACCCTAAAAAGTCTCGGTCTTCTACAATTCTTTCAATTTCTGTTTTATCTATATTATCCTCGATAATTAAATCAACTTTATTAGCAAATACTACAATCGCTATATCTCGACAATACTTTTTTATATCATCATGCCAATCTGTTACATGCTTTAAACTCTGTAGTCCTATATCATTTTCTTCAAGACTATATACAATAATAGCAGCCCTACTTTCTCTATAAAAAGAGGGTCGTAGAAAAAGAAAATCATCTTGTCCAGCAATATCCCAGAATAATAATCTAACTCGATCTTTATTAAGTTCAACATCGTATTCAGAAAATTGTGCTCCCATAGTCTTAATATAATCTGTATCAAATCCACCTTGAGTGAATTTCTTAATTAAAGAGGTTTTTCCAACACTACCATCGCCGACTACTATTATTTTAAAATTAAATTTTGCACTTGGACTGCTCATAAGAATGCTATATTCAAATAGTACTTAAGAAGATTATTTAATGCTAGATTAGATTTATAAAAATATAAAATTTTAGATTAAATAATTTCTGATTTAAATTTAAGAATTGATTAAGTGATTGTAAGCGCAATCTACATATGAAATCAGTATAAAAAAATAAGAATAAAAAAAAATTAAATTATTTATTAATTGCTTGGAAATTATAAATTCCAAAATTCCTTATGACTATTTGTCCCTTTTCTTTTCTTTTCATTATTATCAACCATTTGTTTTTTCTTAATTTTAATATTGAATCGCTTCGATATATAGTCTTTATTATAGAACTTTGTGTGAAGTTCGAACTAAAAAAAAACAATTTAAATAGTCAAAAAACCTATCTATCTATAATTAAGGAATTAAACTTAGGAAATTATAATTCATGAGTGTTATAAATTATCCTTCTGAGGAGATATATAAAGCTCCTAAATTTGGCAGAAGAAATTTTGAACATATTATTCTCTGGATGTTATATAATAATGAAGAATGTCAATGGTCTGATTTTACTGATAAACCACTTGAGCTTCGCTTATCCACCTTATCTAAATATCTCTCTATGTTGAAAGGAAGGGGATATGTTGATAATTATATTCGAGGACATTATAAAATAACTACGGAAGGTAAAAAGAGATTTAATGAAATTTCTGGAGCCCTTAAGAAAAAGAAGAAATTGAATTACCCACCTGAAGTTATTAAAAGGAGAAGGAATTATGATCATTGGATTCTTTGGATGGTCTATAATAATAATTATTTGAAATGGTCTAATTTTCTTGAAGAACCACTATCTATAAATCAATCATCATTATCAAAAAATATGAATTTGCTGTTAGATAAAGGATATGTAATAAAGGAGAATAAGAGGTATAGAATCACTCAATCAGGTAAATTAGAATACTCGAGAATGTTACAAAATTATGATTTAGATAGGCAATCAATTTTAGATGAAGAGAGCAAACGGATAGAAGAGATCACTAAAAAGACTATCAAATTTTTTGAAAATTATGATATTAAAAACGAAGATATTCAATTTAGATTCCTCCATAATGTTTTAAGATTAGATTATACAAGAGTGAAAGCTATGTTAACAGAGGAGGAGGATTTTAACTTGATATTACTTTTTCTTTCAATTAACCATCCAGATCAATATCCTGATTATGTTTCAATAGAGAGTTTTTCGAATATGTATGATATAAAAGAATCTAAATTAGAATATTATATTGATGAGATCGTCGAGAATCAAATTTATCCCATTAAATTTTTTAAATTAATAGTACCCCCCGATAAATATTACTACTTTCAGGAACAGGAACGATTAGAAATCATGCTCCGGGCTATCACAGAAGATCATATCACCAAATTTACTTATTTGAATAAGCTATTTTCAAGATCCTTAGAGATTCGTTCTATTATAGACGAGATTGTAGATGATATATGTGAAGTTTTATTTAATAAAAAGCTGAAAAAACAATTAAAAGAATTTTTACCAAAATATATTAATTATCTAGCCTACAAAATTGAAGCAAAGGTTGAATTAAAAGAAACATATGATAAATTAGAAGGAATAATATGGCAAGATATGATGGATGTATTTCACTCTAAAAGCCTTGAACCCACAGAAGGCCACTATGAAGAAAAAATCAGGACAATTGACAGAGAAATTAAGAAAGATCCAAAGAATCTTGAATTATATAATTCTAAGATTGGAATATTGATTTATTATGAACAACTCAATGAAGTTTTAAAAATATTAGATGAAATGCTAGAAATTTTTCCTACTAATGAAATGGATATAAAAATGAAAAAAGCATCAGTTCTTAGAATGATGCGAGAAGTTAAGGCGGGTTTAGTCATTATTAATGAGTTAATTGAGAAATATCCTGGAAATACCGATCTTCTTAATTATAAGGCTTATTGGTTACATTATTTAAATGAAAGAGAAGAAGCGATAAAAATTATGCAAGATCTTACGAATAAAGTACCTGATAATGGAACCTATCATGACACTTTTGGAGAGATTCTAATGTTTTATGAAGAATATGAAGAAGCAGCAAAGAAATTTCAAAAAGCAATAGAAGTAGCTAAAGATGAATGGTATATAAATCAAACATATATTAAACTAGGAATATGCTATAAGGAACTTGAAAATTACAACTTGGCAGTTGAAAATCTCAATAAAGGAAAAGAATTAACAAAGAAAAGTACATCTGACGCTGAAACTAAACAAAAATGGCTCACAATTGCAGATCTCTTTCTTGCAGAGATTATGCAGATTGAAAAGAAATGAAATTAAGTCATTCTATGGAAGCTAATTTTTTATACTTATAATATAATTTTTCAATAATTGCATTAAATGCTTCTAATACGCCCTGACCTGTCTTTGCAGAAGTTATGTAATATCCAAGGAAGTTATACTCCTTAACTAGTTCTTCAATTTCAAGTTCATTTAAATTATTTTGATTCACCAAATCAACTTTATTAGCAAACAAAACTACAGGAATATCGCCACAATACTTATTTAATTCAGTATACCAATTCTTTATATGTTTGAAACTGTCTATTCCTAAATCATTTGCTTCAAGACTGTATACAATAATGCTGGCTCTACTTTCTTTATAGAATAATGGGTGTAAAAAATTAAAATCATCTTGACCGGCTATATCCCAGAATATCAAATTAATGACATCCCCATTAATTTCTTTATCATATTTAGAAAATTGGGCACCTATAGTCTTAATATAGTCTTTTTCAAAAGTTCCTTTGGTAAATTTTCTTAGTAATGATGTTTTACCAACGCCTCCATCTCCGATTATAGAGATTTTAAATCCAAATTCCTTAGAATAAAAGATAAAGAGATTCAATTTAGATTTCTTAACAATGTTCTAAAATTGGATTACGAAAAAGTAAAACCTTTATTAAAAGATGAGGAGACTTTCTACAAAATCATACTTTTTCTTTCAATTAATCATCCCGATCAATATCCAGATTTTATTTCCACTAAAGATTTTTCCAAAACATATAAAGTTAAAAATACTACGCTTGACTATTATATTGATGAAATATCAGAAGGAAAAATATATCTGTTAAGATTTTTCAAGTTAAAGCTGCCATCTGGGGAGCAATATTACTTTCAATCAGATGGAAGAGTAGAAAGAATGCTTCGAGTAATCACGGAGAATCAAATAACTAAAGTTTCTTATTTAGATAGGCTTTTTTCAAAACAGACAAAAAATGTGACTGCAATAGATATGAAGACTATTATAAATGATATTTCAGATAAGTGTTGTGAATTCTTATTTAATAGAGATTTGAAGGCATCATTAAGAGAATTATTAACGGAGTATATTCGATATTTAGCTTATAAAATAGAGACTAAAACAAAATTAAAAGAGACTTTTGATAAATTGGAGGGATTTATTTGGCAGAACATAACAGAAATTTTTCAATCAGAAATCTCTGAAAATTTAGGAGACCAATATGAAGATCAAATAAAAGAAATCGATAAGAAAATTGAATTAAACCCTGAAAATCTTGATTTATATTATCTAAAGATCAGAATATTGATTTATTTTAACAAATATCAAGAAGCAATAAGACAGTTAGATGATTTACTTGAAGAGTTTCCTGAAAGTGAAAAAGATCTAAAAATATTAAAGGCAGCAATTTTTAAAAGAATGCAGAAAATTGATACGGGTTTAGAAATCATTAATGAATTAATTCAAAAGTTTCCAAAAGATAATGATCTTATGTGTTATAAAGCTTATTGGCTGCAATATATAGATAGAAAAGAAGAAGCAATAGAGATCATTCAAACCCTAATAAAAGCCGAACCAAATAATGGAATTTATCAAGATACATTTGGCGAAATTTTAATGTATTTTGAAGATTACGAGGAGGCAGTTAAAAGATTCCTAAAAGCTATCGTGATTGGCATTGATGATTGGTATATTTATCAAACTTATATCAAATTAGGAATTTGTTATAAAGCGCTCGAAAAATATGATTTAGCGCTTCAGAATCTTAAAAAGGGGAAAGAATTAACTAATAAAAGAGTTAAAGATGCTGAAACTAAACAAAAATGGACCTCAATAGCAGATCTTTTTCTTACTGAGTTAAATGAATTATATCAAATTTCTATTAATAATTAAATCTTATTGAAAATTCTATACATCTCAGTTTTTAGAAAATCTATTTCAGAATCTGTTATATTTAATGGGGGCAAAAGACGTAAGAATTCCCTCCTAAAATTAAAACCTATAAGCAAACCAGAATCTAGTAAAAGATTTTTTAATTTCAAGATTACTTCTTCACTTTTCATTCCCCTGTATGGTTGAATTTGGATGCCAAAAATCATTCCGGTTGATCTTATTTCTTTAATAAATGGCTGGTCGAGTCTTTTTAAGATATTACTAATCATTAGTATTTTTTCTTTAGAATTTTCGATTATATTTTCCTCATTAAAAACATTAACTACAGACTTAACGACAGCAGCTCCTAAAGGATCCAGTTGATGAGATTGAGCATAATATAATTCATCTGAAGATAATTTAGATTCAAAGGAAGAATTGGTTATTATCGCACTTACAGGATATCCATTACCAAGAGCTTTACCCAGTACAACTATATCGGGGATAATATCAAAAAGCTGATATCCAAATTTAGAACCTGCTCGTCCCATACCAGTCGTGACTTCATCTATTACAACTAACCCTCCAGAATTCTGCATTTTTTCACAAATATATTGGATATAAGCTTTACAAGGTTTAAACACACCTCCGCTTACCATAACTGGTTCTAAAACAAAACATGCAAACTCTGAGGAATAATCATGAAAAATTTTATCGATAATAGGTTGATATATCTCAAGGCAATTACAACTTTCAGAATCGCATACTGGATAAGGAATTTTAAACTTTGATTCTTCTGAAGAAGTATAAGAGGACTTTTTAGCAGTACCAAAAGCACCTAAATAAGAATCTTTGAGAGTAAGGACTTTATCACGCTTAGTTACCTTTTTGGCAAAATTAATACCAAATTCCATTGCTTCAGTACCACTGCTTAAAAACGTTAATTTATCATACTTAATTGGCATAAACTTTAACAATTCTTCAGCAGCTTCTATAGTAATAGGCGTAAGAAATCCTTTATTTCGATGGATAATCTTATCTAGTTGTGTTTTCATATCTTGAATCACTCTTGGATGGTTATGACCTAGATTCACACACCACATACCTGATTCACAATCAAGATATTTTTTTCCATTTATATCCCAGATCCAAGAACCTTCTGCTTTTTTGAGAAGAACTGATTCAAAAGAATTTGTCTTAAGGATTTGATTCATCGCTTTTTCTAATGAAAACTATTTATTTTTTAATACCAAAAGGAACTAATT
>Ga0209427_10007284_pt1 | contig 12537 bp, 9 predicted proteins | sample DeeMarSWOR136_30_FD_187465 | JGI IMG/M metagenome (GOLD analysis project Ga0209427, IMG submission 187465) | Marine sediment microbial communities from White Oak River estuary, North Carolina - WOR-1-36_30 (SPAdes) (version 2) | ecosystem: Environmental > Aquatic > Marine > Intertidal zone >... | reverse complement strand
TGAATCTTGGTTCGCCGAAGGTCCTGGTCGTCGGCGATTTTATGCTCGACGTTTACATTTACGGCGACGCGATGAAGATCAGCTCCGAGGCACCGGTGCCGGTATTGGAGGTCGCTGAGACAGAGTATCGCTGCGGCGGGGCAGGTTCCATCGCCGCGAATCTTGCCACTCTGGGGGCCACAGCGTGCTGTCTCGGTGTGATCGGGAACGACGCGAACGGTGAAATCCTCAAAGAAAAGCTCGCCGAGAATGGCGTGGATATCACTGGTTTGCTTCAAGCGGTGAACCGCCCGACCCTCAGCAAACAAAGACTGATCGGCCTGGCCCAACATCTACATCGCCAGCAATTGATCAGGGTGGACCACGAATCCGAAGAGCCGCTTTCTGAGGAACTGAACGAGGCGATTCTGCAGACTTACAGAGATACACTGCCGGGAATGGATATTGTCTGCTTGCAGGATTACGATCAGGGCTTGCTTGGCGATGCTCTTTGCCGGCAGATGGTCCGGCTGGCGCGCCAGGCGGAGGTAAAGGTTCTGATTGATCCGTCGCCGACGAGCGACTATTCCAAATATATCGGTGCGACCGTCATCACGCCGAACCGTAGGGAATCCTCTGCGGCCGTAGGTTTTGAGGTGACGGGCGCGGTGACGGCCGCCAAAGCGGCAGATCGTCTGTTGCGGGAGCTGGAGCTTGAGGCCGTGGTCGTCACGCTCGACAAAGAGGGAGCGTATCTCAGGACAGAGGACAAGGGCGAGCTCATACCGACTCAGCCGCGAAGCGTTTACGACGTGACCGGCGCCGGCGAGATGGTCCTGGCGATGCTGGCCGTCGCGCTGGCCGCCGGCTGCGAATACGAGACTTGTGTCAAGTTGTCCAACGTCGCTGGCGGGATTGAGGTGGGAAAATTCGGCGCGGCTACGGTGAGCATCGAGGAAATCGCCGACGAGATTGGCCGTCAGAATCGAGACGCAAGCGGCAAGGTGCGGTCCCTTGATTCTTTGCTCTGTGAGATTGAACGGCATCGCAGGCAAAAAAGGACCATCGTCTTTACCAACGGCTGTTTCGATGTGCTGCACCGGGGCCACCTCGAGTATCTGAGGTTCTGCAGGCGGCAGGGTGACGTGGTGGTGCTGGGTTTGAACAGTGACAGCTCGGTCAGGATGATCAAAGGCTCGGACCGACCGATCAACAACCAGGAGGACCGGGCGGCTCTCCTGGCGGCGATGGAGATGATCGATTATGTCACGCTCTTCGAGGAGCCGAGCGTGCTGAACCTGATCAAGAAGGTCAGACCGGATGTTCTGGTCAAAGGTGAGGACTGGGCGGAGAAAGGCGTGGTCGGGCGTGAGTTTGTTGAGTCCTACGGCGGCAAGGTCGTTCTGGCCCCGCTCGTCGCCGGCAGAAGCTCAACCAAAACCATTGAGAAGATGAAGTCGGAAGCGAATTCTCTGTGAACGAGGATGTGAAAGCGCAAATCGTTGGCGCCATCGAGACGCACAGGAAGCTGACAGCCGAGCTTGAGGCGCGCAGCGCTGAGACCATCGCCGCCATGGCGGAGATGGTCACGGCGGTACTGCGGCAAGACGGCACGGTCTATCTGTGCGGCAACGGAGGCTCGGCGGCGGATGCCCAGCACATCGCCGGTGAGTTTGTCGGCCGATTCTGCCGGGAGCGCAAGGCTTTGCCCGCGGTTGCCTTTTCGACCGACACATCCGTGCTCACCTGTATTGCCAACGATTATGCTTACGAAAAGGTCTTTGCCCGACAGGCCGAAGCGTTGATCAGAAAGGGCGACATTCTGTGGGCGTTCTCGACCAGCGGCACGTCGGCGAACGTCGTAGCGGCGGCCCAGGTCGCCAGGGACAAAGGGGCCCGCGTGATCGCCTTCACGGGCAAGGCGGATAGTGAGCTGGAGCGGCTTGCGGACATTTGTTTGTGCGCCGAGGATGAATCAACCGCACGGAGCCAGGAAATGCACCAGCTTGCCTATCACATCATCTGCGATCTGGTAGAGCGCCATTTTGCAAACGGTTAAACGAGAGACGGGTTTCAAGAGATATGTCTGAAAGAGCGATATTTTTAAACCGTGACAACACGCTGATTGAGGATCCCGGCTATATCAATCACCCGGACCAGGTGAAGCTGCTGGACGGCGTCGCGGAGGCCCTTATCGAGTTGAAAGGCCTCGGGTACAAGCTCATTGTCGCGACCAATCAATCGGCCGTCGCGCGCGGCATCATCACGGAGAAGGTCCTCGGCGAAATTCACGACCGCCTGGAGGAATTGCTGGCCGAGCAGAACGTATCTCTGGACCGGATTTACTACTGCCCGTATCATCCGGACGGCGTGGTGCCAAAATACAGCAAGGAAAGCAACTGCAGGAAGCCCGCGCCCGGCATGTTCCAGAAAGCCGCGGCTGAAATGAACCTCGATCTGAGTCAGTCATGGTCCATCGGCGGCAGCAGTCGGGACGTGGAGGCGGGCCGCCGGGCCGGCTGCAAAACGGTCTTGATCGACACACCGTCCCGTCAGAAGCCCTCCGGCTCGTCCCCGTTGCCCGAGGGACTCGTTCCCGACTACAAGGCCATCAACGCCAAAGAAGCCGTCAATATCATAAAGCAGTATCTGCGCTCATCGGGTACCGATCAGGGCCAGACTGAATCGGTTTCGGCCGATCCAAACGCATCCGCATCCGAGATTGCCGGACCGATTCCGCAAACCGAGGAACGACAGCTTCAATCACAGGTCGAGGAGCCGCTCGCCCCTGCGGACCGAACCGACGATTTGCTGAACGACATCTTGGGACAGCTCAAGAGCATGCAACGAGACGATATGTTTAGTGAGTTCTCCGTGATGAGGCTGATGGCCGGGGTGGTACAGGTTGTCGTACTCTTTTGTCTGCTTATCACGGTATGGTTTCTCATGAGTCCGGCCAGACAGGATAACTCGGTCTTCATCGCGCTTGGCTTCGCTGTCGTCTTCCAGCTCATGGCGCTAACCTTCTACCTCATGCAGGGCAGAAAATAGGCTCAGGGCGACGCGTGATACGAGAGACCAAACACGAGAGTGACTCCGAACGCGGCGAAAGGCGTTCGGGAGCTGCGAGGCGGGATGAGGACATCTTAGTCTGGTTGCCTTCCCCAATGGGTGACGCTGTTCTTTGTACGCCGGCTCTGCGAGCCATTCGCAAACGGTATGGATCGTGCAAGATATGGTTCTTCGCCGGTCCGGCGGTTCGTGAGGTTCTCTCGCCGGGCAGCTTCAACGACGAATGGCTGGAACAGAAAGGCAGAAATCCCCTGGCCATTGCTCGAAGACTCAAGGAGCATAACTTCGCGCGTGCGATCCTGTTCAAGAACTCCCTGGCCTCGGCGCTGGCCGCCTTCTTGGCGGGGATTCCGGCGCGCATCGGCTACGCTCGCGAAGGTCGCGGTTTTCTGCTCACCGACAGACTTTACCCGCCGAGGTTGCCTAACGGCAAGTTCAAGCCCCGGTCTATGGTGGACTACTATCTTGCCATCGCGTCCCGCCTTGGCGCCGATACGTCCGACCGAACCCTGGAATTGGCCGTCGATCCGGCGGATGATCGAGCCCTAAAGTCAAAGGTGCCGGAAGTTGCCGTGAGCAAGGGGCCGATTGTCATTCTCGTGCCCGGTGGAGCCTTTGGCCCGAGCAAGTGTTGGCTCAATGACAGATTTGCACGAACGGCCGATTGGCTCATCGCCAACTATAACGCAGTCGTCATCATCTCCGTCTCGCCAGACCCCACCGAAGAACAGATCGCCAAAGAAATCTGCGACCTGAGCGGGAGCCGACTTGTCAACCTTGCAGACAGGCCTGTTACTCTTGGGGAGCTAAAGGCCCTCTTTTCCGCTGTGCATTTGGTCATAACCAACGATACTGGCCCTCGTCACATCGCCGTAGCCGCACGGCGGAAGGTCGTTACGCTTTTCGGACCGAACGATCCGGCCTGGACCGATACCGAATACGAGAATGAGATTCAGATCGTCGGCAACGTTCCCTGTGCTCCCTGCACCAAGCCCGTATGCAGCCAGAGCCGGCATCTATGTATGCAGGCCGTCACCGTCGACATGGTTTGTGAAGCGGCAAAGGAGTTGCTCGAAGGCAGCCGCAGGCAAGCGAGGATCATGGCTCAACAAGAGTTCATGGAGACGTCAAAGTCGTTCTTCGTCGATTCCGATTACCTAACGGCGCTGGAGAAGCTCGGCCTGGTGTCCTTTGATGGGGTCTTTTCTTTTAACGCGGCACAGAATCTGGCGAAGAAGAATCTTGCCCGGTTCCGCAGCCGCCTGCAGTTTGACATCGACGTGGCGGGATTGGCACCATCCACAACGGTGTTTCTCAAGCGTTATGATCGGCCGCCGGTCTTAGACCAGCTTAAGAACTGGCTGTCGGCTCGCGGCAGGAAAAGCTGCGCCTCCCTTGAATTCACGGCGGCAAAGGAATTGGCCGTGGCGGGCATAGGTGTACCCAAGGCCATTTCTTACGGCGAGCAATGGGGCGTCCTGTTTGAGCAAAGAAGCTTTCTGCTCACCGAGAGAATTCCCGATGCCGAATCACTCGAACGGAAGCTGCCGGATTGCTTCAGCCAGCCGGCAACAAGTGAGAATTTGAGACTGCGAAGAGAGTTTGTCGCTCGACTGGCGAGCTTCATAAAGGAATTCCACGAGACGGATTATCGTCATCGAGACCTGTACTTTTCACACATATTTTGTGATGATGGTCGTTTTTTTCTGATCGATCTGGCGCGGGCTTTTACGCCCGCCGTTCTCGATCGGCGCTTTCGAATAAAAGATCTTGCGCAGGTCTACTACTCGGCGCCGGGCCGGTATTTCTCGAAAACGGACCGCCTGCGTTTTTATGTGGCCTACACCGGGCGACGCAAACTCGCGCAAGAGGACAAAGTGCTCATTCGTCAGGTGATAAGCAAAGCGAAGCATATGGCGCGGCACGATGTGAGACATGGCAGGGCCGTGCCCTTTGCAGACTGAAGCGATCAAGGTGTGTATTCCCGGATGACGAAGAAAGTCGCAATCATTATGGAGCGGGCCAACATCGCCCTCGGAGGGGCCGAGCGCTCGGTTTTTGAACTGGCGGCGGCTTTGTCCGGACTGGGCCTCAAAGTCGACATCCTCGCCGCAGGGGGACAGCCAAACACGAAGAACATACATATCGTGTGCCGGAACAGAGCGGGCAAGCGCGCAGGTTACTCAGCTTTCGCACGGGCGCTGAGAGAGTATCTGTCGAAGAACAACTATGACATTGTTCACAGCGTTCTGCCGTTCGATTTTGCCGACGTTTACCAGCCGCGCGGCGGCGCGTACGCCGAGGCTATCCGGCGTCATATTGCCAGCTTTCAGAATCCATTTCTCGAATCGTGCAAAAGGATCACGGCCTTCACGAATTTGCGGCGAACCGCACTCTTGCGGGCAGAGCGCCGATTGGCCCGCCGAGCCGATGGGCCGGTCATTGTGGCCCTTTCAGAGTATGTTGCCGAGCAGTTCAAGAGACACTACAGTGCTGAGGCCCGGCGTGTCGTCGTCATCCCGAACGGTGTGAAGACGGACAGGCGAATCAACATGGACCGGGCCGACAGGCTTCGCGCACAAATACTGGCCAGGGTGAGTATCAGAGAATCGAACAACCCGGTTCTTTTGCTTTTTGTCGCGAATAATTTCAGATTGAAGGGATTGGACGTTTTGCTTAGAGCCATGTCCGCAATCGCACATAGTGATATGGAACGTCAATGTTGCCTGGTCGTGGTCGGCGGCGATAAGACGCACAAATACCGCCCACTGGCAAGGCGACTTAACGCGACAGCACACGGCCCAAGAGTCGTTTTCCTCGGTCATCTTAGCCATATTCAAGGCGTTCTATCCATAGCGGATGTTGCGGTCCTGCCGACCTTCTATGACCCGTCCAGCAGATTTGTTCTCGAAGCGTTGGCGGCGGGCAAACCAGCGATTACTACGACATTCAACGGGGCGACCGACCTGTTCGTGGATAACCGGCACGGCAGGGTGCTCGATCCGCCGGAGAACGTGGATGCCCTGGCAGAGGCGATTCGCCACTTCACGCGCACGGATAATATCCAAAAGGCCTCGCAAGCGATCGCTGAGGACAATCTCAAGGCAAAAATCTCCGTCAGCCGAGTTGCCCGGCAATTGCTGACCGTTTACGAATCCATTTTGCAGAGAAAGGGGGAGACATGATGTACGGCATTTTCGCGCTTGCCATCGTGGCGGCGTATCTGCTCGGTTCGATACCTTTCGGAGTGCTCATTGCCAGAGCGCACGGCAAGGATCTGCGCGCCATCGGCTCAGGAAACATCGGCGCGACCAACGTCGCTCGCGCCTTGGGTCGGAAATGGGCCTATGCGTGCTTTGCCCTCGATGTGCTCAAGGGCGCGGTCCCAATGCTCGCAACTCTGCCTTTGGTCCGAGCCTTATCCAGCCCGTCGGGGGCCGGAAGAGTCACTCTGCTCTGGCTGTGGCTGGCTGTGGGTTGCGCGGCCATCCTGGGCCACATCTTCCCGGCATATCTTCGGTTCAAGGGCGGCAAGGGCGTCGCGACCAGTTTCGGAGTGGCGCTGGGCCTCTGGCCGTACTTCACCATCTGCGCACTGTTTGCGATTGCAGTATGGGTGGTCGTCGTTCTGGCAGGACGCTACGTCTCTCTGGCGTCGATTTCTGCCTCCCTGAGCTTCCCACTGGTTTTGCTTTTGGCGATCATCCTAATGCCAGGCTGGGACTTCGGCAGCCTCTGGCCTTTGCTCGTCGCGGCAACGGCAATCCCGCTGATGGTGATTATCCGGCACCGTGAAAACATAAAACGGCTGATCGCAGGAACGGAAAGCAAAATCTCAAGCAGCAAAACAACGTGAATTCTACAGTTCTTGCTTCGTGCTTCTACGGATCAAGTCATCTTGTGTATTTCCCGGTTTGAGTTACGGATTGTATTCGGGATTGAGTTCGGTGGGGACGGGTGCATTGACCGCTTTGCGCCAGGCGAGCATCAATTGGTGTAGTTCCCTGGTTTTGTCCGGGAGACTATCGGCGAGGTTCCTCTGCTCACTGATGTCATCTTTGAGGTTGTAGAGCTCCAGAGCGCCATCCTCAAAGTACTCGATGAGCTTCCAATCACCCGCCCGTATCGCGCCGCCGGGGCGCGTCCTGAAATGCGGGTCTCTGGCCCCTGGGGCCTTGCCCTGGAGATAGGCGGGGAAGTGCCAGAAGATGGCCTCGCGATCCAGCGCCCTTGCGCCTTTTAGAAGGCGGACGATGCTTTGGCCGTCCAGTAGCTTTCCTTTGGGCTTGGAGACGCCAGCCATTTCGAGAATGGTCGGATAAAAGTCAATCCCAATGATCGGCGTATCGCAGCGTGTGCCGGGCCTGACGACGCCGGGCCAGCGAACGAACATGGGCTCGCGAATTCCGCCCTCGTAGAGCATTCCCTTGCCGCCGCGGAGTGGCTCGTTGGACGTGATGGTCCTGACACCGCCGTTGTCGGAAAAGAAGAACACGACGGTGTTGTCGGCCAGATCCAACTCGTCGAGCTTGTCCATGATCCGGCCGACACCTTGATCCGTGCTCTCAATCATCGCCGCGTACTTTGCGTTGTTCTGGCCGTTGGAGCCCGGCTTTTTCTCGTACTTCTCGATCAGCTCCGCCTTGGCGTGCAGGGGCGTGTGAACGGCGTAATGCGGCAGATAGAGAAAGAACGGTCGGTTCTTGTTCGTTTCAATGAATTCCACTGCTTCATCCGTGAGCCGGTCGGTGAGGTATTCGCCCGGCGGACCATCGGGAAGTTCGGGATTGCCGTAGGGGACGAAATAGCCTTTCGGCGGGTGGCCGGCGCTGTAGCCGCCGACATTGACATCGAAGCCCTGGCCTGTGGGACCTACCTCTGGGCCGGTGCCGAGATGCCACTTGCCGATGCTGGCACTGACGTAGCCGGCGGGCTTGATCGCCTCGGCAATCGTCACGACCTTAGAGGCGAGCTCGGTGGTATTCTCTATCGGAATTAGCTTCCTCAGCCTCGACGGCCCTCGGTCTGAGTTGTTGACGGTATAGACGCCGTGCCGGGGGCCGTACTGTCCCGATAGCAGACAGGCGCGGGCCGGAGCGCAGTTGGGCGCGTTGGAATAGGCATTCGTGAAGATCATGCCCTGGCCGGCGAGCTTGTCGATGTTGGGCGTCTCGTAATACGTGCTGCCCATGAAGCCGACGTCTCGCCAGCCCATGTCGTCGATGAAGATAAAGACGATGTTCGGAGGATTCCGCCGGGCACGCGTGTGTGTGGACTTGCCGGACAGGGCGCAGCCAGCCGCCGCCAACGCACAGTTGGATAGCGTAAAGCCCTGCAGGGCGACGGCACAACTGCTCAAGAACGTGCGGCGGCTCACAACCGCATCCATTGCACCCGTGAATCCTCCTCGTAACAAATCGTTACTCACTTCTGCATACCTCCTGTCCGCTCCTCAATACCGTTTCAAATCGATCGGTCTGAACAATACGGGAGCGCACGAGTCTACTGCCGTTCGAGCATCTCATCGGTTAGCATGCGCACCCTGTCGTCCTTGATGAGTTCCCGTGTGACCTTGTCCCATTTTCGCGTGCGGTAGTTAAGACGATGCTCGCCGTGACAATCGGTGCAGCACGCTTTGAGAGGATCGATTTCGGCCATGACGGATTTGTGAGCCGCTGTGTCAATCGTGTCCCCGGGGTGACAGCTTAGGCAAAATGACGTAATCTTCGCCTTGGGAAACATCACGTCTGGCGGCGTGATGTTGTCTTCGTCAGAGCGGTGAGCATCCGAGGCGCCGTGGCAATGCTCACAGCCTATGCTGGCTTGAGCATGGACGAAACTCAGTGCTTCGTCCTTGAAGTTGATGTGACAGACATGGCAACGGCTGTTATCCGCAACGGGGCGCGGCGGCGAGTTCGGCTCTGCGACGGGGGCGCTTTCCTCGAGCGGCAAGGGAGGCTCAGGCTCATTTTGATCCGCCAATAAGTCCAGTAGGTTGAGCTGCTCGGCGGGGCTGCTCGCCTTACGCAGCCACGGCGGTTCGGGCTGCCTGCTGCTCTTGTACTCGCAGGCCGCAAATCCAACCAATGCGCCAGCCAGCACGAAGGCCAGCAAAGAATCTCTCACACGCCTCACGTAGACCTCCTTGCATTGAGCGTTCCGGGTCGAGTTCGAGGCCGACAGCCGCTAAGATAGCCCGTTCGCTGCTTTCTGTCAACGCCGCCCGCGTTGATTTTTCCCTCGCTGTTCGCATGCGATGTACGTGGACAGGGAGATGGAGAGCTGATTTCAGAGGAGACAAAAGACTATGAAGAGACAAACTGTAAGGGAAGGAGAACAGCCCCCCTGCCGAATTGCACATGTTGAGGTCAGCCACGGTACACGCAAATCACGAGGCAACCCCGCATCTGTTATCGGCCGGTTCTGTTCTCCGTCCTTACTGTCCTCGACGAGTTGGACCGCATGACTTCTCGGCCGTCAGCAGTCCGAACGCAGCTTGTTGGGGACACGCCCTTGGGCGTCGCGTCTTGTCAATGCCCGCTGACATCCTGATAGGATCATCAGTTTCATCGATGCCTGCGGCAAGAACCGTAGTCATGACAAGCCGGTCCATTCCTGGCAAACGATCGAAAAAGGGGCATTTGACCGGTCACACATGCCAAAGATGCGCCGTCAGGTTTTCGAGGTGTGATGCGGTCAATACCCCTGTGTTCCGCTATACAAATTCGAAAGAGCGAGAAATCTCCCTTCCGGTCAGAAGCCGTCCTCTGCCGAAAGAGGACGTGTTCCTACGCCTTTTCATCGGCAAGACGGCAAATAGAGGCAGGTAGGATAATCCTGAATATGTGCTCCGCAAAGCCTATTTCCGGAGGAGCCAAAGGATATGATCTCCATGGTCGTCGCCAAACGCCCCCATCTTACACGGAGCGTGTTGGAATAATGCAGAGCATTCTCAGAAGCGAATCGCCCGTATTCATGAATCGGTGCTCTTTGTTAGGCGGCACGAAAATCACGTGTTCGGCGTCGAATTCGTGCTCCTGACCCTCATAAACGAAGGTTCCCCGCCCTTCCACAATGAACACCTCGTGCTCCTGAGGATGCGTGTGCAGGGGGGTGTGCCCGCCGGGCTGGAGCTCGAACATCCTCATGGCGAAATTCTCCGCGCCGTCCTCTTTCGAGATAAGCCATCGTATTTCCACATCCTTCGCCCCCTCCATCTCGACCGGACTTTTCTTAACGCTGCTGCTTTTGGCAATTTTCATTTTCTGCCCCTCTTGACGATGATAATACATTATCCAAGCTTCTTAGCGAGAATTTCCGAAACGACCTTCGGATTGGCCTGGCCTTTTGTTTTTTGCATGACCTGACCAAGGAGAAAACCCCGGGCTTTCTTGCTTTTTTTGCCGCCGCTGGTCACATCCTCGACGGCGCCCGGATTCTCCGTCAGCACTTGCTCAACAATCCTCTCCAATTCACCCGCATCGCTTTTCTGGATCAGGTTCAGCTCTTCCGCCAGGACTTCCGGCTCTTTGCCCGTCTCGGCCATTGCTTCAAAGATGGTCGCCGCCGAGCCGGCACTGATCGTATCGGCTTCGATCATCCCCGCCAGGCGCGCAACGTTTTGAGAGGTAATACCCAGCTCGTTGACCCTGCATCCCCTTTCGTTCGCTATCCTCAGGCCGGTTTGTGTCAGCACGTTGCAGACCCGTTTCGGCTCTCCGCCAGCCTTGACCGCCTCGTCAAAGAAATCCGCCGTCGAGCGGTCGGCCGTCAAGACGCCCGCATCGTAGTCACTGAGCTGATACTCCCGGACGTAGCGCATCTGCCTTTTGAGCGGCAGCTCACACAGTCGGGATCGGATCTCAGCCAGCCATTCCGGCGTCAATTCCACCGGGACGAGGTCGGGCTCGGGAAAATATCGGTAATCATGGGCCTCTTCCTTTTCCCTCTGCAAGACGGTGACCTCTCGTTCATCATCCCAGCCACGGGTCGTCTTGTTGCCCATTTCGATGACCGTGCCGGTATCGAGGAACTCATCGAGCTGCCTGTGCTCCTCATGGTTCACGCTTCGTTCCAACGCCCGGAAGCTGTTGAGGTTCTTGACCTCGACGATGGGCGTGCGGTATTCCGTGCCGTCTTTCGTAATGGCCAGGTTGATGTTCGGCTCGAAACGCATGTGGCCCTTTTGCATGTCGGCCTCGGAGACCCCCAGGAATCGGACCATCCGCTGCAGCTCCATCGCGAGCGCCCGCACCTGCTCGCCGCTGTTCATGTCCGGCTCGGTCACAATCTCCAGCAGCGGCGTGCCGGTCCGGTTCAAGTCCACCTGTGAAAAACTGCCGGCCGTGTGTAGATTCTTACCGGCGTCTTCTTCAAGATGCGCCCGTATGATTCCAACCTTCTTCGCCCGGCCGGACTCAAGCGGTATCTCAATGAATCCGTTCTCGCCGAGCGGAAGATCGTACTGGCTGATCTGGTAGTTCTTTGGCAGATCGGGGTAATAGTAGCTCTTTCGGTCCCATTTGGTGAACATGGGTATCTGGCAGTTCAAGGCCAAGGCCGTGAGGACGGCGTATTCGTACGCGCGCTTATTCATCACCGGCAGAACGCCGGGCATCCCGAGGCACACGGGACAGACCCTGCTGTTAGGCTCAGCGCCAAACTCCACCGCACAGCCGCAAAACATCTTGCTCTGCGTGCAAAGCTGCACGTGAATTTCCAAACCCACTATGACCCTGTGCTGCACGTTACTCATTTGCCAGTTGAGGTTCCCTCTTGTGCCATTCGGTTTCTTTCTCGAACATTCGTGCGACTCGCAGCAGTCTGTCTTCGGCGAAAGTCGGGGCGAGGATCTGCAGGCCGATGGGCAAGCCCTTCTCATCGAAGCCGCAAGGGACGCTGATACCCGGAACGCCCGCCAGATTGGCGCCGATGGTATAAATATCCGACAGATACATTTGGAGCGGGTCGTTGACCTTCTCGCCGATCTTGAACGCGGTCGTCGGTGCGACGGGCATCACGATGCAATCGCATTTTTCAAACGCGCCGGTAAAATCGCCGCGTATCAAATTCCTGACCTTCAGGGCCTTCAAGTAATAGGCGTCATAATAGCCGCTTGATAGGGCGTAAGTCCCAAGCATAATCCGCCTTTTAACCTCTTCGCCGAATGCCTCGGCGCGGGATTTGGAGTAGACCTCGACGTAGTCTCTTGGAGTCTCGGTGCGATGGCCGTAGTGCACGCCGTCATACCGGGCCAAGTTGCTTGAGGCCTCCGCGGTGGCGATAACATAATAAGCGGCGATGGCGTAATCCAGATGGGGCATGTCCACTTCTGTGATTTCCGCGCCGAGCTTCTTGTATATTTCTGTCGCTTCACTTAGGGCCTTTTGCACCGGCTCATCGGCCCCGGCGGTAAACTGGGGCACGACGGCGATTCTGAGGCCCTCGACCGGCTCATCGAGCTTCTCAAGATAATCACAGACGGGC
>Ga0209427_10007283_pt1 | contig 12537 bp, 9 predicted proteins | sample DeeMarSWOR136_30_FD_187465 | JGI IMG/M metagenome (GOLD analysis project Ga0209427, IMG submission 187465) | Marine sediment microbial communities from White Oak River estuary, North Carolina - WOR-1-36_30 (SPAdes) (version 2) | ecosystem: Environmental > Aquatic > Marine > Intertidal zone >... | reverse complement strand
TCAGGTCACGGAGTCTTTTCAGTTCTGTCCTCACAAAGAGTTGTCCAAGTCTTCCAACACCTATTATAGGGCACGTATCTTTAGAAAAGAGATAGGCAGGTCGATGTGATTTTGCTATAGCCTTTTCTACTAACTGGACTTTTGAAACATGAGGTATTTGAGGGTATTTCCGAAATGATTCTTGAAAATACGTTTCTACGTTATTAACATCCTGCATGAGGGACCTTTGTCTCTGTAAGAATTTTTCTCCAGTATCAAAAAAATTTTTTTGAGAACCTCCACCAGGTTCTCTGTTTCTGGATATTGGCTTCGACCTTACAACTCTCACTGGGAATTTTTCTTCATCATTCATGTACTCTCCTCTTTTAGTAATTTGCTCATCTTGCCTAAGGAACAGCCGAAAATTTCAGCAAGCCGTCTTTGTGGAAATTCTTTGGAATGATTTTTGTATAGCTGTCTGATGATTTCTATTCGCGTTGCTGAAACATCTTCCTCATTGTTATGTACTCCGCTTCTCAAAAACTCCATATATAAATCAAATATGATTTTTTCGTCAATTTCGGAAATTTTACCCAAGATTTTTTTTGTTTTGATCCTATTGCACAATGTGAAAATATCTGACCCGGAAAATCCTTTCGTTAAAATGGAGAGGAGTTCTACTTGATTTTCTTCTGTTATAACCGGGGAAAGGAAATGTTTAAGAAGGTAACATCTTTCAATTTCCTTGGGAAGGGGTATCTTAATCTTGTAGTCAAATCTTCTCCAGACTGCTGAATCCAGCAAATGTTCATGATTTGTTGCAGCAATAATAGGAATTCTACCTTTTAGTGAATCGATATTCTGAAGAAGACTATTTACAACTCTCTTAAGTTCTCCTAGTTCATTTGTATCATCTCGAAGTTTTGCAATCGCATCAAATTCATCCAGAAACAGAATACAGGGGAGGTTATCCACAAAATCAAACAGAGTCCGGATATTCTTTGACGTGCTGCCAAGAAAAGAGGAAACGAGGGAATCCATTCGTGCAGTAATAAGTGGCAAACTTAATTTCCAGGAAATATATCTGGCTGCTTGTGTTTTTCCAGTACCTGGTAGTCCATAAAGGAGGAGACTTCTTGGTATGGCAATATCCTCTCTAATAAGCAAGTCGCTGTGTCTTGATAAATCAATGAATTCGTTGATGATTTCCATAGTAGGACCATCCAAAATGAGAAAGGATTCTTCTTCAGTGAAAACCCTTGACTCTATTAAGGGCAGCCGAGATTCGCTATCCACAGGAAGAATTCGGGACGATATATCCATGGGCTGCAATCTCTGTGATTGGGTTCGCTCCAAGATTTGTAATATCTGCTTTCCACTTTTTTTGTCTCCTTCTTTTTCAAGTTTATTCGCCAGAGCTAAAGCATAGTTCTTTACCTTTTCTGGCTTACCTTCCAGCGCTCCTTGTATTATCATACGTACTTCCGAGAGATTTCTCATTGGCAACACCTCTCTAAATATACACTTAGGGGAATAACTCGAGTCAAATGTGAATGAAATCTGTAGAGAATATGTGAACGAAACGTCACTTCTTGTGAACAGAAAGCATTTCGTGTGAACATATAGATGATTCTAGTGAACATATATATAACTTTTTCGATGTTTTGTGACAAAGACATCACTTATACATTTTGTCTTTCCTGGTTTGGCTATTCCGAAAAAATGTGCAAAAATGTTTTTCATCTACTGAGTTTCATTCTTTTACTGTAATGGTACTTCTTTATCTTTTATCAGTTCCTCTAATCTGAAATTCTGTCAACATTTCAAATGGAGGCAACCCCACTTTTGCAGTGATCAATTGAGAGATAGCCTTATATAGCCAGTGACTGGAGGAGAATGTAATGATTGATTCTGATACTTCCCCCAGCCCTCACACTACAGTCAGCCTCCGTGAAGTGACACAAGAGAACCTCAAGTCAGTCTTAGCCCTGAAGGTAACCAAAGACCAAGAGAAATTTGTGGCTTCAAATGCAGTATCCATTGCTGAAGCGTACTTTGCAGAGAATGCGTGGTTCAGAGCAATTTATGCTGATGAAACACCTGTGGGATTCCTGATGATTTCTGATGTTCCTGAGAAAGCAGAATATTATTTGTGGCGTTTCATGATTGATGCTGAACACCAGGGAAAGGGTTACGGCAGAAAAGCCTTGGAGTTACTCATTGAACATGTAAGAACGAGACCCAACGCAAAAGCATTTTATACGAGCCATCGCAAGGGTGAAGGGAGTCCTGAAGGCTTTTACCTGAAAATGGGTTTTATCCGCACGGGAGAGATGTGGCATGGGGATTTTTTGATGAAACTGGAACTCTAGAGTGTTATTAAAATTTGAATCATTCTCAAAGAGTGCTATCAGAGAACAGATATCCCTATAAGGTCACGACAATATTCTTAAGCCATTTACTCTGGTTCACTTCCAGTCTTTCTGCTCCTAAATTTGCTGCAAACCGCTGAAGCTCAGCCTCCAGTGCATTCTTGAATTGTGTCTTGTCAATATTTGTATCCAAAACATGAAAATTCCGTATTTCCAGGATTTTGTCTTTCTTTCTGTAGAAAGGTTCTGTCAATCCCACTGCATTACCATTGAATAAGATTGGCAGGCAGTAATACCCGTATTTGCGGTCTTCTACCTTTTTATATACCTCCCAGGAGTATTCCATGTTGTATATGACCTTGAACAATGCTCTGTTCCAATTCAAAGGATCTAAAGGAGCTAGAAACCGAACGTAGTCCGAGTCTGGTAGTGGCGGATCTTCCCAGATTTTTCTATCTTCTACTGGAGCGTACAACTTCCCTTTGTGGCCTTGAAGGGTTAACGAGAATACATCGTCCTCTTTCTCCAGGGTTTCCAGCAGTTCCCTTATTCTTTTCGTCTTTCCCACAGCATACCACTGTTCTGGAGCTTTAGATGGCGAAACAATCCGTGATGCTCTCACAATGATTTTAACTATTTCCTTGATGCATTCTTCATCACCAGGTGGTTCAGCGCAATAGAGAGATTCAGGTACTACTTCTTCAGTTAATGCGTAGTACTTTGCTGCCCCCTCCCTGTGGTGGATCATCACTCTCCCACAGGACCAGAGCCTCTCAAGGATTACCCTGGACAGCGCAGTCTTCCCCCACCATTCCACTTTTTTCCAGCCTTTAATATCCCGAGAACTTATAGGTCCATCTTCCAGCATCTTTATAATTACTGCAGTCTCTTTTTCATGTTCTTTAAAGAAGGGGGCGTGCTTCTCGCTGAGACGGGTCCTCACCCAGTGAAATACTGGATAGGTCTCCACAGGCAGTATGGAGTGCATCTTACAAAAATACTAAAATAAATGTCGTTTCTCGTACAGCAAATCGTAAAGATACTGCTGCTTGTAATCAGAAACCCTGCTCTGTAATGTTAAATCAGCATTCCTGCCTGCCACTTCTATGGGATCTGACTGGACACATTGGTGTCTGCGGAAAACCTCTAAAATCCCTCCAATACCTTTTTTCAAGGAAATGAAGCCGTGTGTTACCGATAGGGCGTTTCGAGCATTTGCGGGTGACACTGTGAGCATGAACTTGAAAAGTAATTAGGAATAAAAAAGTTGCCATGGTTAGAATTTCTGGCTCTAGGGATACGTGGCAAAAATCAAAATGCTGTGTTACACGTGTAACAATGCACACTGCATTGGACAGTATGACACGGTTACATCTCCACGGCAATGCCTATCTGGTTGCAGGTGCATACTGAATGTTCAGCTTACCATCTTTCTGTGAGAGCACTATATTCTTCAACCAATTATGGTCATCACGTTCCGGGTAATCCACACGGAAATGTGGCCCTCTACTCTCCTTTCTTGATGATGCTGCAGTTATCAACAGGTTAGCCAAAGTCACCATAAATTCTGCCTCAAGCGCTGTTTTGATCTGATCAGGGTTGTTCCCAGCCATAGAAGCTGTCTTTTCTTCTATTGTGTGCAGTTCCTCCTGTGCACGGGTAAGTCCCTCACCACTGCGGATAGGTCGACAGAACTGTAACATAATGGATTTCACATCTTTCTCAATTAGCAAAGGATCAATTGGCGTCTTTTTGGTTTTTTTAAGCTCTTGAAGACGCTTTTCAGCTTTTTTTACATGTTCCTTATCTATTTCACGTAAGGCTGTCTGGCTGGCATAGGTGGCCGCGTGGTTCCCAGCAATGGTGCCAAACACGAGGATTTCTGTCAATGCATTTCCACCCAGTCTGTTGGCTCCGTGAATGCCGCCTGCCACCTCACCAGCAGCATATAACCCTTCAACTGCAGTGCTGCACGTTTCATCAATGCTGACACCGCCCATTGTGAAATGAGCGAAGGAGGCAATGTGTAAGGGTTTTGTGGACAATACCTTGAGAAATGGACGGATAGCGCTTTTCTGAAATTCTAGATTGAGGGCTCCTTCAATTTGATCTGAGGAAGGTAGTGTTAAATCAAGGATAACAAAATCGTCTTCTTTGCTCTCTTGTTCAATTGCTACAATCAGGTTATCTCTCAAAATGGGCTCTTCCAGCAGGTTATAGGATTGTAGGAATCGTTCTCCCTTATTGTTGATGAGCGGCCCGCCGGGGACGAGATGTTTGGTACCTTCGATCAGCCAGTCAACTATAGGCTTTCGAGGCACACCAGCATCGGTGAACAGCGGCAGAAATTGCACAAATTCTGTGTCCTGTAATTCTGCACCTGCTCTAAAAGCCAGAATAAGTCCATCACCCGTTACAGGCGGCGGATTATCGTTGCGCATGTATAATTGGGAGTAACCACCTGTTGCAAGTATTGTTGCTTTGGCAGAAATGGTTAGTAATTCCCCTGTATTTCTGAGGGCTAGAGCACCCAGGCATCTCTCAGCAACAGGTAGATCGATTACCATGGTCTTCTCTAATACAGTCACACCTGCATTAAAGGCAGCAGCAGTGAGTGCCTTTGTCAAAAGGATCCCTGCAGGTCTTCTTTCTGCAGCAATGCTGACTTTCCCTGACTCCACCAGTAGATTAACGCCAAAGGTTTTCAATTCTGCTACACTGGGCCAGGCTTCACAAACGAGGGTTCTAACTAAATCAGGGTTGTTCAGAAATTTCCCAGCTTTGAGCGTTTCCTGGAAGTGGTGTTCAATGTCTTGGTTTTCCCGTGATACTCGCAGAGTTCCCATAGCAACTGCAGTGCAGTTAGCGCGGCCTACCGTGCTCTTCGTAAGTAAAAGGACACGTGCTCCATGTCTTGCTGCCTGGAGAGCAGCTCGCAACCCTGCTCCTCCAGAACCAATGACAAGAACATCTGCTGAAAGGTGTTTCATCTTCTCACCACAATGAGAAAGTTAGGTTACCCACGGTGATGCGTTCTATCACTTCAGCCGCCTCTGGCATGTATCCCCTTCGAGGATGGTACACTTATAAGTTTCTGCGTTAAAGGGTTTCAACCGCTTGATATTATTTGTTACACGTGTAACAATTCATTGCTTTAACTGTTATTTAATACCTCCAAATAAGGGTAGATATCACAATAGTATCAATACATGTTTTATTTTTGAATCTCCTGCCAACACAGATGATACTCAATAAGAAAGAAATATATTTTCTTGCTTTTATATTCTGCTGAAATTCAAGTAAGGTTGTGTCCACAATTGCTACAGAATTTCGAATCTGAAAGAATTTTCTCTCCCCATTAAGGACAATGGATGAATTCTTTCTTTTTTTGCTGCAGCACCGGTGATGCCAGCGCCTGTTGCTGCTTCAGCTAATTCTGCACTCATTTTCTTATTCGCTGTTTCTGTCATCGTAGATTTGTTACACCTGTAACACAGTGACCTCCACAGACGTAACAGCCCCTTTGAATAGTAACCTTTTTAAAGTATGAAGAATGAAGTGATGTGCAAAGAACTGTAAACAAAGAGTTCGCAATTTCGATCATTCGGATTTTTGGAACTTTTCTGTTTTACGTTTTTGTAAAAAGTTCAGACATCAGTCTGAGGAGATGAAAAAAGTGAAAGGAACTGTACAATGGTATAATGCTCGAAAAGGATTCGGATTTATCCAAGGTGAAGATGGAAAAGATATTTTTGTTCACCGAACAGCTCTACCTATGGGATTATTCCTCGATGAGGGAGACCAGGTTGAATTCGATGTAGAAGAGTCAGACAGAGGACCAAGAGCAGCAAACGTACGGAAGTTGTAATTGAATCTAGATCGTGAAGGCGTAATCTATTTTTTTGTTTTATTTTTTATTATTTTTATACTTTTAACGCTGATTCTTTTTAAGATGTAAATTGTGTGTATGAAGGAAATTCTTCTTATATTGTATAAAGCATTATGTAGGCAAATACATACTGGTTACTTCATTCTCTACAACTATAGTTGGAAAGTGATTGAAGGAAATTCAGCACTCCATACAGGATGGCTGGAGCCACAATACTGCCAGTTTTCTCCCGGATAAAGCCAAAGATAAACCCCAAAACGAAGGTCTAAAACCCCTAACCAGTACGTACGCAATCCCTGAATGTGTAAAGAATTCTGTAATATCTGTAATGCAATACCTGCAGACTCACTGTTCTGTAGATAACAAGAAAGGTATATAACTATTCAACCACATAAATATAAAATCAAGAGGAGGTGAAAAAAATGAACAGAAAGCATATGATGTCCATTTCCGTAGTGAGCATAGCTATTGCAGGCTGTGTGATAGCAGTCGTTTCTGCTAGTGTTTCAGAATCGAGTACGCCCTTATACATGTACCGCATGGAGCAAATGAGTAATAAGATGAACTTTTTACCTACAGAAATGAACGATTTTGCTTACACTGCGGAAGAAGGGTACATACTGAGCTATGACATTTCTGGTTATGGTGCAGGAGGTGCAGTGCCAGCAGGGGACATATCCTGGGGTATACTTACGTGTAATACGTGCAACATATCATGCAGCGGATGCACATACGGCAACGAAAATTGCTGAAAAAAACCTCTGGAACTACTACCTTAACCTTTCTTTTTTATTTTTCTACCTATCAATAAAGATGCCAATCGTTTAGTTATCTCAATTTGTTACACGTGTAACATTCTTGCTATTAGTCGGTTTTTTATGTAAGGGTTCACGTTACGCAGCAAAACAACAGGAAACATTCCAAGTATATTGTTTTGAATTAAGAAAAAGGTGAAAAAATGCATTTATTTCCTATTAAAAGAGAAAATAAAGAAAAAAAAGGAAATTCCGAAGGCTCTCTGTCAGCTTGAGCCTGGTTACCTTTATGCCATTGGAATACCGCCGGTGGAAGCCACACAGGTGGAGTCCATGTAGTCCTCAACTCTGGGGTTCATTTTATCACCTCCATTTATTTCGTTCTGTCAACCTTTTCTGGCCAGCAACAACTGTGGCCAAGGTGTACGAGCATCTCCCTAGAGACTCATTTGAATACGTGTTGGGTGAATTAACCTTCGAAGGCTTGGTCTGTGTTCAGCGACTCATAGCGCAGTAGTCACTGTTACCGTCTCTAGCAGTTACTTCTGGCAATAGTAAGGAGAGAATGACTTAAGTAATTTACGTGTACAGAAAAGTCAATTTTTTAGAATGGATAGGACACTTTTGTATTACGTGAGAGACAAAAAATGTCTTGGATTGGCCCTGAGTACAAACAGAAAGAAATGGCACTATCTTTAAAAGGGGGACAAAGTATTACAGAGAAGGTAGAAATAATTCTGTTGAGAGATTATATACACAACCTGCACAAAAGAATCTTTTCTCGACATTCTTAGGAAAGCCCAAGATTACCAGATCTTTACCCTCCAGGGGAGTCGGATTGAGCCAAAAATAGACAGGATCATAATCCCAGAAATGCTTACACAATCTGACCTTGACCGGGATACCAGCCAACACAAAAGAGCAGCTATCACAGCAAAAGAGACTGTTCGAGAGATTTCTCTCAAAAGGCAGCCAAATATCTGATTTTGTATAGACTTTAAGGTCTGGAGTTCTCTGTGCAATTTCACCTCCTGCAGACCCATATAATGAGCAAAGTTCTCAAGAAAGCCCCTCCTTAAATCAACAGTTCATCTTCAAGTTTTTCTTTGACCCTCTCTCTATATACATGGTACGGATACTCCAGAGTTTGCCTATCAAAGTCAAAGTATTTTAATTCAGGGGGCTGAGAAAAAAGAGACTCTCTATCAGGAATAGAGCGAAGTTGATACAGTTCTTTCTCTGTAATCTCATCTATTTTATCCAGCTTGCTCATTAACCCTGTCAAGAATTGAGGATGAGATGCAAAGCCCACATATCCCCAGTCCTCACAGAGGACATACTCTTTTGCGACCCGTGATCCTTTGGCAAAATTGTGAAGTATTCTCTGGGTCACATTTGTGTCTTCAGTTTTCACAAATAAATTGAAATCGACACATTGATCGTATGGAAATGGGAATATCAAATATACCTTTTCTATTAATCCATTCCTTATCATCTTTTTGTGAGAATACTTTACTTGATGGTATGTCCAGGGTTTATTTAATTTCTTTTCTGCTCTGAGTATTTCAATTAGCTTTCCATCTTTGTACCCTCTCTTCAGGTACGGGAGTATGCTGATATCGCACTCACTCCAGTTGGTGTCATGACACCCAAAAGAGAGATCAGAAATATCACAAGGGTCTAACAGGTTATCTAACGATGGATTTATATCTCCAGAGAAGTTAGGATTCTCTATTACCATTTTGTTGGAGTAAGCACGGGTAATGTAGTCTGTAATGATGTTATTATCTTTGAGCAACTGTAGAAGAGATACCATTGCTGCATTATCTGAAGAGAAGTATTTCGCATTCAAAAGCTCCTTATGAGAGGATAATACAGGGTATATTATCCTGAGAGGCTCAATCAACTTCAGATATTCAATGACTGTTTTGTAGCTTTGATTGAATTCTATAATGCAGATCAACACGCAGAAGGGATTCTTACACAATTTGCCGTAATTGACATCATAAAAGGGTCCTAATACCATGTCCTGTTCTTTGAACTGTTCAAGCTTTTTTATGACACTGCTCACTCGCCTGTATTGTGTGCGGTTCACCAGTTCCTGCATGGACATCTCTGGGGATTTCCCTAGTATAGTTAAGAGTTCCTTTTCCCTTTCGGTCAATTGGATCTTTTCCATGGCACCTGTTGACGTTGGAGAGATTTATAAACCTTTGCAGGGAGAGCCACCTCTCAGTGTCAACCTGTTACACGTGTAACACTTCAAATCATCATAAACAATGTCATAGATAGTTCTCTGTTCTTTTTTAGGTTCGAGTTCCTGGTCTTTTGCTCATTCGATAGATTTGAACCCCCAGGAAAAGTAAAGCCAACAAAAAAACTGAAGACACTACTAAACTTGTAAGTGTCAAAGGGGGAGGTTGCCGTGCAGAATGAACTATAGCAGATTCTGGTAAGAGAATGTACGCTTTTTCATAATCCACGATGTACTCTGCACACTCACACTCACTGCATCTCTCTTCCCATACAGGGTTGACCAGCATCACCACGCGACCTTTATAGAACTCTGGGGGATTCCACAAATACCACGTACACTGAAAAGAACAGTCGCGCATGGGCCAGGGACCACTACACGGGTAATCAAAAGAGGGTGCCACAAAACCGCAGATCAAATTTTCGTCATAACTCCTGCTGAAACTATTTTCTGATATAATTTCATTCGTTCGACAAGGAAATGGACTCATAATCAGGATGAGAAAGATTACAACGTGTCTTTTGAACATGATTAACTCCATAGCTCTTTTGTCTTCAGAACTTATAAATTTTTGCTTTATTCTTAATACAGAATGGATTCAATTTTCTGTTCACTTTCTTGAGGGCTTGAATAGTGGTTTTTACCATCAGAAACAAAAAAGACAATGTTACACGTGTAACAAAGTCAGATAGCCGCCAACAATAACAACCAATAAACCTTATAAAGTTGAAAACAAACTACTTATCAACCGTATCGTCGAAGGTGTAACTCGAACAAAAAAGGGATACTATGAATATCTACGCTCTCTCGTCACTATTGGCCTCATATGTATTTTTTGTCGTAGGTATTTTTATCTATCAAAAAGATGCCAAAAACGAATTGAACAGAATCTACATGTTAACTTGTGCACTGCTTGGTTATCTTGCATTTCTAGAATATTGCCTTCGTGAAGCACCTGATGCTGAAGCTGCACATTTCATATTCAAAGTGGGTTCTCTCTGGCCTTTTGGAATAGCACTTTACATGCACTTTGTCCTTATTTTTACAAAGAAAAGAGTGCTCCAGCGTAAGGTGACCTATTTTTTGCTCTATGTACCTGCACTCATCTTTGCTGTGTTAGAATTGACCACCAACACCCTTACAGGAGAACCTGTAAAAGAATACTGGGGCTGGACCTACAGTGTCCCTGAGAATGCATTGATATACAATATAAACGCTCTCTGGTTCTTTTTTCTGACAATCTTGCCCATTATTTTGTGTTTTTCGTATTTTTACAGAGCAGAAAATACTATTGAAAAACGACGAGCCGCATTCGTATTCATCAGTGCGCTGATTCCAGCAGTGGTGGGACTTGCGACTGAAGGAGTCTCCCCTGCAACAGGTGCCAGAGTTCCAGAAATGACCCTTGTTGCATCAACATTTGAAGTTGTCATCATTGCGTACGGAATCCACAAATACAATATTTTTGCATTAACTCCTGCTGTAGCAGCAGATGATATTGTCAGCGCTATGTCCAATGTACTCTTTCTGGTACGAAAGGATGGATGTATATCGCTGGCTAACCAGAGTGCACTAACCTTGCTTGGATACAATGAGTCTGAATTGATGGGGCACCCATTGAAAAGTATTTTTGCAGAACACGAATGGGAAAACATCCAGAAGGGATTCGATCTGGCCCACTTCCCTATCAGCAGAGAAACTACTGTCAAAACAAAAGATGGGAGAATGATCCCTGTTTTTTTGTCAATTTCTGTAGTTCGGGACGAAGACGGGAGCAGCCTGGGTATACTGTGTGTTGGTCATGATTTGACAGACCACAGAAAGGCTGAAGAAGCACGAAAAAAGGATGTACTGCTCAAAGAGATTCACCACAGAGTTAAAAACAATATGCAGATCATATCCAGTTTACTTAGTCTTCAGGCTAGATACATTACAGATGAAAAGTACAAAGAGATGTTTGAAGAGAGTCAAAACCGCATAAGATCCATGGCTTCAATCCACGAAAAGTTATACCAATCTGGAGATTTGGAAAGTATCAACTTTCGTGAGTATATTATCGAAATGGTTAACAGGTTAGTCCGATCTTATGGTCAAGACATTGTATTGAGAATTGATGTGGATGACATAGTTCTAGGAGTTGATACTGCTGTACCGTGCGGGTTAGTCTTTAATGAATTGGTTACCAACGCGTTGAAGCATGCCTTTCCTCGTAGGAAGGGCGAGGTCAAAGTGGGTCTTCATGCTGGTGAAGGTACTATTGAGTTAGTAGTAGCAGATGATGGAGTAGGCATACCAGATGATGTAGATTTCAGAAATACAGAGACACTGGGGTTGCGGTTAGTCACTATTCTGGCAGAAGACCAGCTCAATGGTGAAATCAGGCTAACGAGGGATAAGGGGACTAAATTTTGTATCACCTTCAAGAATGAATAGGTGGAAAGTATGGTTTCCATTTGTAGGTATTAACTGCATACCGTGGTAAGACGGGGAGGCTCTGACATGTTGTATGACCTTCTGGGGAAATTGTGCTACCAAGATTGAAGGTTGCATCATGAGGGTTGAAAAGACTTACAAACTCCAGGAGCAATTATCCGACAGTAAATTGGCAATCTGTGTTATAAACATGATCCATCAAGTTTTTCTTTGATTTTTTCTCTATACACCTGGTATGGGTACTTCAATGTTTGTTCATCAACTTCAAAGTATTTTAATTCGAGAGATCGAATAGAAAAGTACTCATTATCGGGAATAGAGCGAAGCTGATACAATTCTTTTTCTTTAATCTCATCTATTTTATCTAGTTTGTTCATTAACCCCGTCAAGAATTGAGGATGTGATGTGAAGCCAATAAATCCCCAGTCTCCACAGAGGACGTATTCTCTGTACATCCGTGACCCTTTGGCAAAGTTGTGAAGTATTCTCTGGGTTAAAGCTTTGTCTTTAATTTTCAAGAATAAGTTGAAATCGGCACAGTGATCGAACTTATAGGGGAATATTATATATATCTTTTTTATCAATCCATTTTTTAACATTTTATCACGTGAATAATTTATTTGTGCATATTTCCAGGTTTTATTTAATTTTTTTTCTGCTCTTAATATTTCAATTAACTTTCCACTTTTGTATCCTTCCTCCAAGTAAGGGAGAACTGCAGTATCACATGCATTCCAGTTTGTGTCATGACGTCCAGGAGATAATACAGGATATACTGCTTTGAGAGGCTCAATCAGCTTCAGATATTCAATGACTGTTTCGTAACTTCGGCTGAATTCTATAATGCAGTACAAT
>Ga0209427_10007279_pt1 | contig 12541 bp, 12 predicted proteins | sample DeeMarSWOR136_30_FD_187465 | JGI IMG/M metagenome (GOLD analysis project Ga0209427, IMG submission 187465) | Marine sediment microbial communities from White Oak River estuary, North Carolina - WOR-1-36_30 (SPAdes) (version 2) | ecosystem: Environmental > Aquatic > Marine > Intertidal zone >... | reverse complement strand
CTTGTATACGAACTACTACTATCCTGGCCATGTTTATGGCAGAGATGGAAAAATCTTATCCCTCAGCGGACCTGAGGTCGATCACAGTAAAATATTGAAAAACAAAATCACCAAAGCAGGAGCCAATCTCCATCGGACCGGCCATACATATTAATGATCGACGTCAACAGGATGCTCGGAAATCTGACGGAGAACATTCGCGCACTAGAATCAGCATTTCAGCCGACAACAAATACACGGTTCAGTGCAGCAGCACTCGTAACATACCATCCGCGTCTGGGGACTTCCGACCTTGACCTCAACTTTTATCTTGTTACCAATCCATTTGCCAAATTCCCTATTAGCGAAGAATTTAAGCGCCTATTCCACACCTAGTATTTCCCCTAGCGTCCGCGCATTCCTTATCGCCAAGCCCCCGTCATCGTTGTTAAAGCAGACCATGCCTTGAGTTATTGACTTTCTGCATCGTTTGGTGCATAGTATCTGCGCCGGCCATGGCTATTAGCATACGTGGAATAAGGGGGAACAATCGTGGATTTCGACTTTACTGAAGAGCAGAAGATGCTGAAGACGAATGTCAAGGACTTCCTGGCAAATGAGATCGCCCCTGTGGTCGATGAGCGCGACCGACAGGGGCCTTTTACTAAGGAGGAGGTGACAGGCTATATCAAGAAGCTGATGCCCTTCGGCTATTATACCGGCAATCTGCCCGAGGAGTATGGCGGTATGGGGCTTAATGCCACGACAAGCGCCATACTCAACGAGGAGCTAACCTATACTTGGGCAAGCCTGGCTGCCACCATCTTCATCGCCTCACTAGCGCCTATGCTCCTGTCAATCGCCTCCGAGGAGGTGAGGGAGAAATTCCTTCCCCGCATAGCAGCGGGCGAGCTCATTGGCTGCGCTGGCATAACCGAGCCCAATGCCGGCTCCAATTCTGCCGCCATGGAGACCACTGCTGTTCTCGATGGCGATGAGTATGTCATAAATGGAACTAAGACCTGGATCTCAAATGGCACCATCGCCGATGTGTGCAGTGTGCTGGCGGTGACCGATAAGAGCAAGGGCCCTTTGGGGATATCGATGATCCTGGTGGAGAAGGAGGCCTCTCCCTGGGAATCCAGAGAGCTTCACAAGATAGGGTGGCGTGCCTTCCCCACCGGGGAGCTATACTTCACCGACTGCCGTGTCCCCATGGGAAACGTGCTCGGTGATCCGATGCTAGGCTATAAGAGGACAATGCAAACGTTCGAACTGGCCCGCTCCGGGATGGCGGTAATGGCAGCCGGCATCTCTCAGGCAGCTATCGATGCCTCTATAAAGTACGCTCAGGAGAGGAAGCAGTTCGGCCGTCCCATCGGCAGCTTTCAGATGATCCAGGATATGATCGCTGACATGATTGCGGAAACTGATGCGTCGCGCCTGCTTGCCTATCGTGCCTTCTACCTTATCGATAAGGGGGTCAGGGCAAGACTGGAGTCCTCCTTGGCCAAGGCCTATGCCTGTGAAGCTGCGGTAAGGGTGACCTCCAAGGCGATCCAGATCCATGGCGCTATGGGGTATTCCGATGAGTACCCTGTGGAGCGATACTTCAGGGATGCCAGAATGCTCACCATTCCCGACGGCACCACCCAGATTCAAAAGCTGGTGGTGGGGCGTGAGGCTATCGGTATCAGAGCTTTCGAGTAAGGGGGATTAAAGAGGCTTTTTGAAAACAATACACTTCATGATATTCACTGCATAACGTTAGAAAAAGGAGGTTTTAATGGCCGCTAGTGAAGCAAAGAAGAGGATGCCCATAAAAGAGGGCTTATTTAAGGTGCCTACCGATGGAGAGAAGGGTCACCTCATAGGCAGTCGGTGCAAAAAGTGCGGCGATTGTTTCTTCCCAATGAGAGCGGTTTGCGCTGGTTGCTTTTGCGAAGAGATGGAGGAGGTTGCCCTGGGCACACAAGGCAAGATTTACACCTTTACCGTTGCCCGGACAGGTTACCCAGGAACGCCGCTAACTCCGCCCTTTATCACCGGCCAGGTGGAGCTGCCGGAGAAGGTGAATGTTTTGAGCCTGATCACCGATATTGACTTTGAGGCGGTAAAGATCGGGATGGATGTGGAACTCTATTTTTGGAGGGTTAGGGAGGATGAAGAGGGCAACGAGTTCATGGCTTTTGCCTTTAGACCAGTCTCAAAATAGAGGCCTAATCGGATTCTCGTCAACAATGGTGACTTTCATGTATCAAGCAGGCTGTTTTGAACCAGCGGGCTTTCCAATAACCACAGCTTAGAGTTTGAAAATTTCGAAAGCAGGAGGTAGAAATGGCAGAGAAAGAGGTTGTGATATTAGGTGTAGGGTTGACTAAATTTGGCAGGATCACCGGAAGGTCTCCGATGGCTATGGCCCGAGAGGCGGGTTTGATGGCCCTAAAGGATGCTGGTGTCGATTACAAAGACATCCAGATTGGGTTTTGTGCCCACTGTAATCAGCCTATTGGGGCGGGGACAGAATGCTTTGCCGAGCTGGGGATGACCGGCATCCCGGTGACCAATGTAGAGTTGGCCTGTGCCAGCCAGTCCCGTGGCGTAATGCTAGCTGCAGATATGATCGCCGCTGGCGTTTATGATATGGCCATGGTAATCGGAGTCGAGAAGATGCCCCGGGGCATGGTGCCGATAATAGGTGAACCAAGCGATATGCCCTATCCCTTCCTTCTGGGACTGATGCCTATGCCCGGGGCCTATGCCATGTTGGCTCAAAGGCACATGCACCTCTATGGGACAAAGCGAGAACACTTTGCTAAGGCTGCGGAGAAGGGTCATCGAAACGGCAGCCTTAACCCCAATGCTACATACCAAGACGTGTATACCCTGGACGATGTAATGAACTCCCGCATGATCGCCGACCCGATCACCCTCTATATGTGCTCAGCTAATGCCGATGGCGCTACGGCAACGGTAGTCTGTTCCAAAGAGATGGCGAAAAAGTATACCACCAAGCCGGTATTGTTAACAGGTTGGGCTGGGGGTACCCCTATGTACGAAAAGGGAGGAGGAATGCTTGCTGAGGGCCCTACTGAGATGTTAGGTCACAAAGTATATGAGATGTCCGGCCTGGGGTCTGAGGATGTCAATGTCATGCAGGTCCATGACGCATTCAGCCCGGGGGAGCTCTTTACCGTCGAAGAGCTGGGATTCTGCCCTAAGGGTGAAGGCGGCTCCTTTGTCTGGGAAGGCAACACCGAGATAAACGGCAAGATTCCAGTCAATACCGATGGCGGACTGGTCAGTTGCGGACATCCCATAGGTGCCACCGGTGGGCGCATGATCGCTGAGCTATCCTGGCAGCTCAGGGGGGAAGCAGGGCCGAGGCAGGTGAAAGACGCAAAGGTAGCCTTGCTCCATAATCAAGGCTTAGGCGGCACGAATGTGATGATCTTCAAGATGTAGCCTATTTTTCGGAAGGGGGTAAAAATGACAGTACACTATAAGGTGGAGAATCACATTGCTGAGATTACTCTCGATCGTCAGGAAGTAAGAAATGCGATGGATTTGGAGACGATGCAGGAACTGGGCAACTGCTTTGTCGATATCAGGGATAACCCTGACATCTGGGTGGCTATCCTCACCGGGGCCGGGGATAAAGCTTTTTCCGCCGGCGCTGATCTGGCCAAATTGCCCCTTCAAATAGCCCAGGCTGGAGGCAAGTCCCTGGCCGAGCTGGGGGCTAATAATATCATGTTTGGCTTCGAAGTATGGAAGCCGATAATCGCCGCTATCAACGGCCTGGCCCTCGGTGGCGGGTGTGAGCTGGCAATGGCCTGTGACATCAGGATTGCCGCCGAAAACGCCACCTTCGGGCTGGTCGAGCCGGCTAGAGGGGTCATGCCTGGAGCAGGCGGCACCCAGAGGCTACCCCGGCTCGTTCCATTGGGAATCGCTCTGGAGATGCTTGTAACCGCCAAGCGCATCGATGCCCACGAGGCCTACCGCATTGGCTTGGTCAATAAGGTCGTCCCCTTTGACCAGCTCATGCCCACCGCCCGTGAGACAGTAGAGCAGATCTGTTCCAATGCCCCCCTGGCGGTGAGGTCGGTTAAGGAGGCCGCCATCAGGGGACTGCGGGGGGACCTCCGAGATGGCATAGCCCTGGAGGCTATGATCGCTCAGCGCCTGATGACTAGCGAGGATACACAGGAGGGAGTGGGCGCCTTCCTCGAGAAGAGGAAGCCGCAGTGGAAGGGAAGATAACGACCGCCTTCAAAGAGGGCGATTAGCATTACCCACTCGCTGGCGGAGAGAAATATTCGCCATTTTTCGAGCCCTGCTCCGGGTCCTATGAAATCTATGACAGGTGCTGCGTAAGCGTCTGCGCATTTTTTGTGGCAAACCCCTCGGCATCGTTGTTAAAGTAGATGTAAACCGCCTCTAAATCCTTCCCCAGCCCCGAAATCCTCCTTGCCCAATCCTTAAGCTCCTCATCGCTGTAGCAGCTAGAATAGAGCCCACTTGAGCCGTGAAAGCGTATATAGGCGAAATCAGTTGTGGCCATCAACGGGCAGGGGAGGTCTGGCATATCGAAGACGCAAAAGCCAACATTGTGTCGCCTCAAAATCTCGAAAACCTCTTCATCGAGCCAGGACTCGTGTCGAAACTCAACCACATGGCAAAGCTCTCGAGGCAGAATGGAGAGAAAGCCGTCAAGCCTCTCATCGTTGCGGTGCATATTTGGTGGAAGCTGGTATAGAAGTGGGCCCAGCTTTTCATTTAGATGGCGTGCTCTTGAAAGAAAGGTCTCTATCGGCTCCTCAGCATCCTTCAGTCTCTTAATATGGGTTATAAACCTGCTAACCTTGACAGCATAGAGGAAGCCATCAGGGGAGGTATCACGCCATTTCGAAAAGGCTTGCTCTGAGGGCAAGCGATAGAAGCTGTTATTGAGCTCTACGGTGGGGAAATGCCCGGTGTAAAATTCCAGCCACTTCGACTGGGGTAGTTTTGGCGTATAGAAAACATCCCTCCAATGAGGATAGACCCAGCCACTGGTGCCAATGTAATACTTTGCCCCCATCCTCCTCACACATCTCTGGGCTATATCTCAGGCTACCTTCATCCCGCCCGCGCCGAGGTTATAGATCTCCTCTACCTTCACCTTCACCGCTGCCTTGGCTGGAGTGGGCATTTTCAACATCTCCGCCAGAGCCTTGGCACCCTCATAGAGTTCTCCCTCGGTTAATAACTCCGCCTTGCCAATAAAGCGATAGCCTTGCATCGTGCTCCTGTCGACCACAGCAATAGCTACCTTGGGATTCTTCTGCACATTTTCCCAGGTGCGCCCGCCCGCCATTTCGTAGAACACGATGTGCTCATCGTCCAGCACATGGGTACTGGCTTTAGGCCCGATATTAGGCACCCCATCAGGGCTGGCGGTGGCGATAAACGCCTGCTGGCTTGCTACAAGAGCCTTCATCTCTTCGGTCAACTTCGCCATTTTGTCCCTCCTTTCCTCATCTACCATCAACAAACCTCATTATATCCCTTCCGTGGCCTGCAATCAACCTTGATGTCGCGGTGTTTTTGTGTTAGATTTTGACAGCAGTGAATCTGAAAAGCGATCGCGAAAATCTGATCGAACACCTGCGTCACGAGATCGAAGATGAACGGGTGCTCAACGCTATGGCTAGAGTGCGCCGGGAACTTTTTGTGCCCAGCTCAAGTCGCCACCTAGCTTATGAAGATCGACCACTGCCCATCGGAGAGGGTCAAACGATCTCACAGCCCTTCATCGTGGCCATGATGACCCAGGCACTGAAGCTGGTGGGCACGGAGAAGGTTCTGGAGGTAGGTACAGGGAGTGGCTATCAGGCAGCGATCCTCGCCGAGCTGGCGTGCGAAGTTATCACAGTGGAACGACTTCAAAAGCTTGCTAATACGGCGAGGCGCACCCTGGAGAAGCTGGGCTATACTAATGTAGAGGTTCACCTTGCTACCAAAACCCTAGGGTGGCCAGCCGATGCACCATATGAAGCTATCATGGTGACCGCTGGTGCACCAAGGATTCCCCAAGAGCTTGTCGACCAGCTCACTATGGGCGGTCGATTGGTGATCCCGGTAGGCTCCCACTGGGAACAGGACCTCCTACAGGTAATCAAGCAGGAGGATGGGTTCACTGCTAAGAATTTGACCCCTTGTCGCTTCGTCCCCCTTATCGGTGAGCAGGCCTGGATCGAGGAGTAGAGGGAGAGCAGCCTGAAAAGGCCTCAAGATAGGCTAAGAGCTTCGCTCACCTTTGCGGGGCCAAAAGCCGATGACGACGAGCGCTGCAAGCCCAACGCCGGCGATGACAGCACCAACCCAGCCCAGGATACAGAGCACAGTAACGATGACTCCGCTTAGAAGAACCCCCAAACAAATTGACGGCAGGGCATCTCTAAACCTCATTCCAAGCAGGAATGCAGCTATTGAGCCTGTCCAAGCACCCGTTACCGGCAGCGGGATAGCAACGAAGAGCATAAGCCCAATTCGTCCATATTTTTCCACCAGCCTTGTTCGCCGCCTCGCCAGGTTAAAAATTTTCTCCATTGCCTCTCCGATGATACCTATCTTAGCTGAAAATCGCCGCAGTCGCTCGAGAAAGAGGAGAATAAAAGGGACTGGAAAAATGTTGCCAACAAGGGCAATGGGTAGGGCAAAATACCAAGGCATATTGAAGACGTTTATAGCTACCGGCAGTGCGCCCCTGAGCTCAGACACGGGGAGCATGGAAACGATAAACACAATAAGCGGTTTTGAAATTCCTAGACTTACTAAATCCTCAACCAATATAAGCTCTGAGATACAATACCAATAGGGAAAAATCTTGTCAAGCTAATCCTACTCAGTTATCCATAATCAGCGCGGCTCCTGCGACAGACTACTTGCTGCTTTCGCCCTTAAGCCTGTCGATGAGTTGGGAGGCCTCCTGCTTGGTTAGATCGCCCTCGCTGAAATATGTATGCCCGTCACAAAGTGACTAGTATGGTTTTTGTAGCTAAGGCAGAATTGAGGAAGATTACATGGGGAAGCGGTGTGCGCTCATGAAGTAGTTACAAGGTTGGAAAGGGAGGTCGTGGTGGCATGAAAGAGGCTCGGTGTTCCAAAGGATACCTAGCCTCTCTGCTCTACGTTGGTGCTGCTAGTGGCGCTTAGTCACGTGCTGCAAAGAAAATCCCGACTCCAGCAAGAACTACGCCAACCACAAAAAACATGAGCCAAACGTAACCCCCATGACCCAAATGAATGGAAAGCCAAGACAAGATGAACGTGACCAAGCTAATGCCAAATGGGGCAACTATTCGGGCTTTCATCGGACCTCCACATCGGTCTGATACTGCCAACATTCCATTTTAAACCTGCCTCTTTCTATTCTCCTTGAACATATTTTCAGCCTGACTATATTACAAGACGTGTTGAGAGCTAAAAAAGTTCCCCCCTCGTTCGGCCAAAACAGCTGGGCTGCCTGGGCAATCCCCGTTTTGTATGGTGAACGACTGTGCGTTCATGAAGTAGTCACAAGGTGGACAGGGAGGTTGTGCTTTGATGTCAGGCGTATAACACAGGTGAAAAATTCCACTTCGCATCCGGAACGCAATTGACCGCTGCGGTATAAATCGTATGGATAGGCAGCGTTTAAAAAGTCCCTTTTTTAGAATTGTCAATAGTCTGCGTTAAGCCTCTTTATAGCGGGAAAATCCTTGCCACCGTGTAAAAAGATTGCTATACTAGCCAAAATGGATTACGATACTATCATCGGACTTGAGGTTCACGCTCAGCTACTGACCAAGAGCAAGATGTTCTGCCGCTGTAGTGCGGACTACATAGACGCTGCCCCTAATACCCATGTATGCCAGGTTTGCTTGGGCATGCCCGGAGTCCTCCCTGTCATTAACCAGCAAGCGCTGGAGTATGCAGTGATGACCGCGCTAGCCTTAAAGTGCACCATTCCGGAATATACCAAGTTTGACCGAAAGAACTATCCCTATCCCGACCTAATGAAAGGGTATCAAATCTCCCAATACGATGCTCCTCTGGGTATCGGCGGCTGGATAGATATCGAGATTGAAGAGCGAGAAAAGAGAATCGGGATCACTCGGGTCCATCTTGAGGAGGACACCGCAAAGCTGACCCATTGCACCACCCCGGAGGGCGAAACCTATAGCTTGGTGGATGTCAATCGTTCCGGGGTAGCCCTCTTGGAGATCGTAGGTGAACCCAACCTACGCTCCGCTGAGGAGGCACGCCAATATCTCGTAAAGCTGCGCACCATCCTCCAGTTCCTCAGCGTCTCCAGTGGGAATATGGAGGAGGGGAGCTTCCGGTGCGATGCCAATATCAGCCTTCGCCCCACAGGAAGCACAGATTCGGTTAAGGTCGAAGTTAAGAACATGAATAGCTTCAAGGCGGTATACCGCGCCCTGGAATATGAAGAGAAGCGCCAGAGGAAGGCTATTGAAGAGGGGGAGCGCCTCGTCCAGGAAACTAGGGGCTGGATTGAGGAAAGGGGTATTACAGTGTCGCAGCGTAGCAAAGAGTATGCCCACGACTATCGATATTTCCCCGAACCCGATCTGCCACCCCTGGTCTTCAGTCGGCAGTGGGTGGAGGAGCTCAGATCACACATCCCCGAGCTTCCCGATGCCATGCGGGATAGATTTATGGCTAAATATGACCTTTCCCGCTACGACGCTAGCCTCATCACTGCCTCCAAAGCGATAGCCGGTTATTTTGAAGACTGCGTGAAGTTAAATAAAGAGGCCCCTATCGAAAAAAGGGCCAAGGCAGTGACCAACTGGCTGCTGGGTGATTTTACAAGGCTTCTGCATCTGGCCGACATCGATATTGAGGAGGCCAGAGGCAAGGTTACCCCGAAGCACCTGATGGAGATGCTGGATTTGATAGATCAGGGCAAACTAAGCGGTGCTGCCGCGAAAACGGTTTTTGAGGAGATGTTTGATAGCGGCAGGCGTGCCAGTGATATCGTCGCGGAGCGAGGGCTTACCCAAATCAGCGATGCGCGGGAGATAGAGGGGATCGTGGACCGGGTGATCGCCAACAATGAGCAGGCAGTGTCGGATTTTAAGAAGGGGAAGGAGCAGGCGCTTACCTTCCTCGTAGGCCATGTGATGAGAGAGACAAAGGGGCGGGCCAACCCCTCCTTGGTAAATAAACTCTTAAAGGAGAGGCTGAAAAACTAATCATGCAGACCTATTTCAATATCGCCCAAATAATCATCGCTATAGTATTGATTATCGCCGTCCTGCTCCAGGTGAGGGGAGGCGGCTTGGGGGGCATCTTCGGCACGCAGACGGGTATGTACCGCACCAAGAGGGGGGTAGAAAAGACCCTGTTTCGCTTCACCATTGTCATGGTGGTGCTCTTTATCATCATCTCGATATTCGCCGTTAGGGCTACCGGCTAAATTATGGATATCATTACACTGACCACCGACTTTGGCATGTATGACCCCTATGTGGGAGCAATGAAGGGGTCAATCCTCAACATCAATCCCCGGGTTACCATTGTCGACATCTGCCATACCATTGAGCCGCAGAATATCGCTCAAGCTGCCTTTATCTTAAGCACTACCTATCATTATTTTCCCGAGGGCACCATTCATGTTGTGGTTGTTGACCCGGAGGTAGGTACGGAGCGAAATGCGATCCTCCTCACTACCCCTTCGGCCTTCTTCCTCGCACCAGATAACGGAGTGCTGAGCTATATAGTGGAGGAAGCCACTGAGGTTGAGGCAATCGCCCTCACCAATCCCCATTTCTGGCACTTCCCGGTTAGCGCTACCTTTCATGGTCGCGACATCTTCGCTCCCGTTGCCGCCCATCTCTCCCTAGGCACCCCGCCTCATGAGTTTGGCGACCTGATTCCCTACATCTTTAATTTCCCCATCCCCCAGCCTCGAATTGGCGAGGATGGAGTGCTTATTGGCCACATCCTTCACATCGACCACTACGGCAATCTAATCACAGATATCAAGAGAGAGGACCTCCTCAAGGGCAAGCTCTTCATCGAGGTTCGTGGCCATATCATAGACGGTCTAAGCCAGTCCTATGCTGATGGCGAAGAGCTACTGGCGATCATTGGCAGCAGCGAAAGACTTGAGGTATCGGTTAAGAATAGCAGTGCAGCTAGGTTTCTGAGAGCCAAGCTGGGCGGTGAGGTGAAGGTAGGGATCAATAAATCATCATTGAAAGGGCGATAAATGAATAAAGTTGGTAATTGGGCCAAATTTTGGGTTGCCACCATAAGAGCACCCTTCTTCATTGCGGTGATCACCCCAGCTATCCTAGGGAGCGCGATCGCTTGGTCGACAACTGCGCAGCCATTTCACTGGGGATACTTTTTTCTTGTGCTTTTAGGCGCCATCTTAATAAACAGCGGCACGAACCTAGTCAATGATTATTTCGACCGCGCTACCGATGACATCAATGTGGAGTATGTCGCCCCATTCACCGGGGGGAGCCGCGTGATTCAGCAGGAGCTGCTCACTCCATCGCAGGTTCTTAGCGTGGGGATACTCTGCTTCACGGCGGCCGCGGCCATCGGTGGCTATCTTGTATGGGCTACATGGGCCAGCGGCCCCATGGTTTTGATACTGGGGGCCATTGGGGTCTTTAGTGGCTATTTCTATACGGCACCGCCCTTCAAACTGGGATATCGCTGGCCAGCGGAGGCGATAGTAGGACTGAACTGCGGTATCCTGGTGACACTGGGAGCCTATTGGGTTCAAGTTCAGCAATTTTCCTGGGTGCCAGTGATCGCTTCCATCCCTCTGGCGCTTCTCATTGCGGCAGTTCTCTGGGTCAATGAGATCCCGGATTATGTCGCAGACAAGTCAGCAAGCAAAAACCATATAGTGGTACTGGTGGGAAAGAAGTGGGCGGCGAGGAGTTATCTGGTGGTAGTGAGCGCTGCCTATCTCTACATAGCGCTCATGGTTACTGGCGTGGATATTCCCTTGCTCGCTCTGCTGGGGCTTCTGGCATTTCCTCTAGCGCTAAGGGCAATGAGGATTACGATAAAGAACTACGCCGATTCCAAAGCTCTAGCTCCAGCCAATGCCATGACGCCAATGATCTATCTGGCCACCGGGCTCCTGATGGCATCAGGGTTTATTATAGATAAGATTGTGTGAACTATTCCACCACCACGGTGGTGCCAACGCAATCAACTCCTAATATCCCCTTTGCGATGACAGTAGGTGCTTGATAGGCCCCAGTTCTGTCAATTCCTTACAGGGAGGCTATGAGCGGTCATGCTAGTGGAGCACCCTAACCAATGTGGGTTCATGAACTGGCTGAAAGGTTGGAAACGGAGGTTGTGCTAACATGAAAGAGGCTGGGCGTTCATAAAGGATACCCAGCCTCTCTGATTTGATAGAGATTGAACATTATGGACATTTGTTCAATGAAGCGCTCTATCCCTATTAGGTTAACGTCGAAGTCAGTATCATCGTCCTTTTGCTCACGATTCGTACTGTCAAACAGTATTTTGGTGCCGAGGTTAACGCCACAACAAGAGGCTCGGCATTTTGGCACATGCTTTCGATTCTATATAGTAAGATTTTGGACTTTTTGAACTTGCCATGGGAGAACCAGTCATCAAATTACAGGCAGTGCGTACCTGAGGACAGCCTATTCCCCCATCAACTGCAATATGCCCCGCAAGGGCACCTTCACCCAGTCAGGGCGGTTATTTAACTCATAGCCAATTTCGTAAATAGCCTTGTCCAGCAGGTAGGCATCTAGTAGGATCTTCAGGTCACTTGGATCCTCGGGCAACAGGCGAGTTGGTGCAACAGCTGTAAGGTACGACGTCAGGAAAGCTGCCGAAACCCAAACATGCCAAAATCGTCCCCACTGCTGCAGCACAGGCAGGTCCTCAGGCCTAAGTGCCGTAGGTGGTTGGTGGAGCAAGGCAGAATGAACGACGTAGTCAAAAGATCGTATCATGCCAGTAACATCTCTGAGGGGCGACCGTTTCAGGCGCCGCTCGCTCGGCGGGCGTGCTGGTTCGCCCTCAAAGTCGATGATGACGAAATCCTTGCCCGTGTACAACACTTGACCTAAATGGTAGTCGCCGTGGCAGCGGATTCGTGCAGCATTGAACTTGTGGCTACGCAGCAGACGGAAACGCTCAACTATAGCCTTCTCCAGCTCTAAGACAGCTTGGGCATCTTCTCTTAGCTCCTCGGGGACCCCTGCTAGGCGCTGCCGCAGCAATTGCAACGTCTGGGTGGCGAAGCTTCGCATGGCATGGCACACGGAATTCTGGTATAGGATAGAGAATGGCTCTGGAACAAAGTCCGGGGCATCCGTGATTGAAGATAGCGCTATATGAAGTTCAGCGGTGCGCTGCCCCAACAGCTGCGCGGAAATCAAATAGGGCCCGATTGTCTCCTGTGCTAGCGGCGGGATATCATTGCACAGCGACAAGAGAGATCTGTAAGGAACTGGTGGTATCTGCACTGTGGGGTGCGCGGTAACATGTTTAAAGT
>Ga0209427_10007278_pt1 | contig 12541 bp, 15 predicted proteins | sample DeeMarSWOR136_30_FD_187465 | JGI IMG/M metagenome (GOLD analysis project Ga0209427, IMG submission 187465) | Marine sediment microbial communities from White Oak River estuary, North Carolina - WOR-1-36_30 (SPAdes) (version 2) | ecosystem: Environmental > Aquatic > Marine > Intertidal zone >... | reverse complement strand
AACCGAGTGCTCCCGTCGGGATTTGGACCCGAGTCTACGGCTCGAGAGGCCGTGATGATTGACCGGACTACACCACGGGAGCAAAAGAAATTTTTTTTATCCACCAGAAAAAACTTGTAAAATCATTATTTCTTGTTTTTCATCTAAAGTGTCATCAATTGGTATAGGTGATTTATTTCTCATAACTACAACTGTATCAGGTTTAATTTTTAATTTATTTAAAAGATCTATTACAGTTGATCCTTTTTCCAATTGTATTTCTTTTTCTTTATTTGTTCTAGAAATTTTAACTTTTATTTTCACCTGAATCAAAACTCATATAAAAAACGGTTTGATTAAGCTTTTGACATCTTAATCTGTTGCTGGGGTAGCCAAGCTCGGTCCACGGCGGCGGTCTCGAAAACCGCTGGTGACAACACCTCGGGAGTTCAAATCTCCTCCCCAGCGTAAATTAATATAAAATATAAATTAAAAAGATATAAAAAACAATCTTTTTATGTATTATTTGATGCTTTGAGCAGATTACTTTGATGTTAAATATTTTAAGAAACTTTCTTAAACATTGTTTTAAATATCATAGTTGTGGTAAAATATGCCAGTAGTTAATGTAAATGTTTGGAAGGGTTTCGGAGAGGAAAAAACCAAGAATGTAATTAGAGGAATCACAAAGGTCTTTGTTGATTTGGGTATACCAGATTATGCTGTAGAAGTAATTGTATATGAAATTCCTAAATCACATTGGGGTGTTGGAGGGGAACCTGCTTCAGAAAAATTCAAAGATTTTTCTTAATTACTAATAACTATCATTTCTAGCAAGTTTATAAAATTACAAAAAATATTAAACAGATTAAAACAACCAAAAACCTATTTTTTATTTAGATTAAAAATTAACAACTTAAAAATATTTTAATCTATTTTATTAATCAATAACATAATTTCGCTTACATGTTTTTTAATTACTTTTGAGTTTCTATAAATTGATGCAATTCCTTTAAGTCTCTCAAGTACCTTTAGTAAATCATCTTTTGTTGGTTTATTAAAGTCTCCTCCGATTTTATTAAAAACACCTTGAATTAATTCCTTAATGTGTGATTTTTTCATTTTTTCAAATTTTTTTTCAGAGGGATATCCAAAAGTCTCGCTTGCTAGTTCAAGTACATCACTATGGGCTTCATAAAAACATTTAATTATTGCATCTCTTACCATAATGGGAGTTACATTTTTAGTTATATCTACACCATAAATAATCTTTTTATTTTTTGTAATTTTTTTCCTTTCCCCCATAATAAAACCCATACAATATAATCAATGCAACTATTTAAAAGTTACAATAATTTTTTTTAATTTAAACAATAAATCTATTTAGGTTAAATATATAACTATTTTAAATGTTATATGATTTAATCTATGAAACGAACACCTTGTGAATATATAGTATGGAATTTACTTCCTGCTATTAGAAGTGAAATTGCAAGAATTTTAATAAATGATTTTAAATTAAATCAGAAAGAAACTGCAGCGAAATTAGGAATTACTCCTGCTGCAGTATGCTTGTATCTTTCTGATAAACGTGGTAATATCAAGATCATAGATAAGAAAATTATCAAAGAAATAAAGATTACTACTAAAAAAATACTCAAGGATAAAAATATAGATATTAATACAGAAATTTGTAGAATATGTAAAATCATAAAATCATCGGATTTATTTCCATTTTTAAATATAAAAACAAAAGATAATATTGAAAACTTATTATTGTTTAAATTTTAGAAAATAAAAATTCATTCAAATTTTAACACCATATTTCAGTATTTATTATTTTTTCGTATACAATTATATAATAAAATTTATATACTGATTATCTTAATATAACAAAGAACAAGGTGTAAATATGAAGAAAAAAATTATATTTATTGTACTAATTATGTATTTGTTTTGTAACTTATATTCACCTATTGTTTTTGCAAAAGAAGAATCTGAACAAGCACAAACTTCTGGTATTTTTACTCCTATAATCAGCTTTGAATTTACAGAAAATTTAACAGACGAACCGATATATCCATCGCAAACACAAGAAATTGAAATTAAAATAAATTTCAAACTTGAAATGAGTTCACTTGCAAAACGGTTTTTTTTCAATAGAAGAATTGGACGATTTTTATTGTTTGGTCCAGGTAATATTTTAAAAATTAAAGGGGCACCAAGCTCAAGTTTGAATATATCAATATCTGAATACCCAACCTGGGTTTCAGCAAAAATAATAGATACAGAAACATTTCAATTTAGTTTCGATGATATATATCAAAATACAGAATCCTTTGTAGAAAAAACAATAAAACTAGAGTTTACAGTAAATAAAGATGTAAATGCATTAGAAAAAGGTGATATAGAAATACAAGCTGAGTTTACGGGAAGATGGACAATAAGCGGGGTTACGAATACAACAAAAATATCTATAACATCTGCTTACGTATCAGATCTTTTAGTTGAAGCAGAATCGGAACTAATTATTCCCCCTCTTAAAAATACAACAATTCCAATAAATATTACAAATTATGGAAATGGAGACAGTAAAATTTCAATTATATATACAAATCAGGAAAATTGGACTACAGGTTTTGATCAAAAAGAATTTAACTTAAAAGTTAATGAAACAAAACAAATAACTCTAACTATTAATCCACCAAAGGATTTTACAAATCAAACAATAGATTTTTCATTTATACCAAAATCAACAGCAGGTGAATATGAAGGAACACCAGTAATTTCCAGTATAACTTTTATTAATGACGGTAGTCTAAAAGAAGAAGAAGGACAAGAAGTTGTAATTGTTGGTGTCATTATACTAATTATCATCATACTACTAGTTATTACATTTTTATTTTTAGGAAAGAAAAAACAATAAAATCTTTTTTTTATTTTTATAAACTTTTAAATCAAAATATTTTATACATGTAATTCTAATTAAAACCAGAGTTTCTCATTATGGAAAGAAAAATAGAACATATCAAAAAAATCTTTAAACTTTTAAAAGATCAATTAAAAGATAGTAGACTTCCTAGTGCTTCAAAATCTAATTGGGATGAAGTTATTGATACTCCATATACGACACTTATATCTTGTATTTTAAGTCTACGAACAAAAGACGAAGTAACAGATAAAGCATCTATACAATTACTTAAAAAATACAATACTCCAGAAAAAATTTTTAAATTATCTAAACAAAAAATTCAATCCTTAATTTATCCAGTTGGTTTCTACAAAACAAAATCAAAGAGAATTAAAGAAATATCAAAAACACTAATTAAAAATTATGATGGAAAAGTTCCAGATGATTTCGATGAATTATTAAAAATAAAAGGTGTTGGAAGAAAAACCGCAAATATTGTTATGTTATATGGTCATAAAAAACAAGGATTTTTACCAATAGACACTCATTGTCATAGAATTCCTAATCGACTAGGTTGGATAAAAACAAAAATACCGGAAGAAACTGAATTAGCTCTTAAAAAAATACTTCCAACAAAATATTGGAATGATTTTAATCAACTATTTGTTACATTTGGTCAAACAATATGTGTTCCTATTTCACCATTTTGTAGTAAATGCCCCATACAAAAATTCTGTAAAAAAGTTGGTGTAAAAAAAAGTCGCTAGATATTTTTTTATTCTAAAGGGATTAATTTTTTTCCAAAAAGTATCCTAAAACAAGACAAAGGCCATGCAATCATAAAAATAACTAATAAAACTGTTGATAACACACCTATATATTTAATTAAATAACTTGCAAGAACTGTGGGAATAAGTAAAAATGCTAAACCTTCTTGTAATCCCTCATAAATAAGCATTTTATCTCGCTTTGATAATGGTGTGGATAAAATCTTTTTCAAGAGAAACAAAATAAATACAGAAATAATAATAAATAATAATATTGGAATAGGAAAAGAATTTACATAAATTGAAGTATATCCAAATAATAAAGGTAACATAGCAATAAAAATGTGGAAAATTTTTATTACAAATGCATAAATTTTAAAAGCATTTGATACAAATAATTCATTACCAATAATTTTCACTCCTAATAACGAAGGTGTTGTTTTAATACTGACTTTTGTGTCATATTCAACATCCTTTAAATTCGCAAAAACTCCAACACTAAATAACCATTGGATAAATGCAAAAAAACAAAAAATAATAGCTAAATTAGAAACCATATTAGAAACAGAAAAAACTCCAAACAATCCATATGTAAATACTCCAGTTGAAAGTATATATTCCATAAAAGCAAATTTTTTACTATATTTATTATACAAAGAAACTAAAAGAAATGAAAGTAATAGAAAAATAAAAGATAATGGTGTAAAAACAAAAACAATGGATAATAATATTGATAATAGTAAAGAAATAACAACTACAAATTCTGCTTCTTTTTTAGAAATTAATCCGATACTTAATGGTCTTTTAGATACATAAATTGATTTTTTATCAACTGATATATCAAAAATATCGTTTTGAACAAATGTAAAAATATGTGATAAAACTCCAATAAAAAATAATATTAATAAATGAAAGAAATCAAACATACCGTTACAAATTGCACCAAATACTGGAGTTAATCCTAAATACAACATTCCGTAGGGACGAATAAGTTTCGCAAATTCCAAATATCTATTCATTTAACAATAAAAAAATAAATTATAATTATTAGACTTTTAGATTTTTTTCAAATTATAAATTATTTCTTGATTTTAGAAACTCTTCAATTTCTTTAACAGTGAGTGCCTCCTTTTCTACCATTAAATCCACAATCATATCTTTTTCATTCCATTTAGCATAATAATTTTTTTGTACTTCGCTAAGCTTAAATTTTATACCTTTACTTTCTGCAAGTTCCTTTAATTGCCGTAATGTTAGTTCAGATAATAATTCTTTTTTTATTGACATTTTGATTGCCTCTAATTAATTTAATTAAAGAAAATACTTCATATACTTTTAAGATTATTTATATTTTTTAAAAAATATGATTCAAAATGATTTTAAATATTTTTTCTTTAATTTTCAATGAAAATTTTCGATTAATTTATTAATAAGAAAAAGTATTCTTTTTTAAATTATTGAGCGGATGGGATGCAGATTGATAGCGAGATTGCTTTTTCTAAAGAAAGAATAAGACCATTGATTATTAGATCTTTAAGAAGAAGCAATATTAGAAAAAAAATTGCAGATTATCTTTTTGATATTAGCCCAGATGGTAGTTATACTTCTGAAATTGCTTATAATGTCAAAACAACTCCTACTAATGTATTAGGTGCAATACGTGGTATGGGATCTAGATATAAGGAAGAAGAATCACTTATTGCTTTAGATATCGTAGAACAAATTTCTGGTGGAAAAAATATTAAAATTTATAGACTAACAGAATTTGGAAAGGGCATAATGGAATCTTTAAAGAAAAATTAAGTCAATTTTTAAATTATTTTTTAATAAATTAATTTATATTTCTTTTCCTCTTCTTTTTATCTCAAACATTGTTGTAACTTGACTTTCTTCTACTTGATCCATATTTCCATCCTCATATTGTACAATTAACCATCTACTTGGATGTGGATATACATTTACAACCCTTGCTTTTTTCTCAGATTTAGCTGAATCAAAATTATCTTTTACAAAAACTTCAATACCTTTTTTTATACCTCTATCTTTTAATATTTTATCCCCTCTTTTTAATTACATTATCAATTATCATACATATAAATTTATATCTCTATAAACAATATTTATAAAAAGATTCTCAAAATAAATTTTAAACAAATTATCTTCTTTTGAAGGTATTTTTATGTTTATCTAATTAAATCAATTTTACAAAATAAAAAAAATACGTAATGATTTTTATTAATAAAATCCGCTAATAATTGAGCCTATTAAAATAATTAAAAATTTTAAAATTAATAAAATTTTTTTCATATATTTTATTACATAATTGTGTAAAAAATGTTTTAATTAAATATACATCCAAAGAATTATCTGCATACGCATTTGCTTATACACATGCAAATAAAATATATAAATTATCTAAATGTTAACAGCGATAGCACTCTACAAAAAAGGTTGTTGATATACAACTTATAGGAGGGATGAGAAAAGATGGGAAAACAAATACTCAAAATATTTAAATTTAAAGATAAAGCAAGCATAGGTATTGGCGCAATGATTGTTTTTATTGCGATGGTTCTTGTTGCTGGTATTGCAGCTTCTGTGTTGATTCAAACAAGTATGAAACTCGAATCTCAAGCATTATCAACTGGACAAGAAACCACAGCAGAAGTATCTAGTGGTTTAGATGTTGTAAGTATTGTTGGTTATCAAAATAGTGGTACTATTGATTTAATAGCTATTAATGTACGAGCAAGAGCTGGTTCTAGTGACATTGATCTTGGTGAAACAATTATTGAAATTTCAGATTCTACGAAAAAAAATTTTTTAGCATTTGATGCTGGTTGTTTCACCTTGGCAGATGACATTGATGGTGAAATTTTTAATTATAGCTTTTACACATCAAATGCTACAGATTTTAGTATAATTGTATTAGAAGATGCTGATGGTTCATGTAGCTCTGGAAGTTCTGCGGTTATTAATTCTGGGGATTATATAATTCTTGGTGTTAATACATCTGCTGCTTTTGGTGGCTTAGAAGAAAGAATAGATGTTTGGGGAACAGTAATTCCTGAAGAAGGATCACCAGGTGTTATTTATTTCACAACTCCTGCATCTTACCCTGATAATGTTTTGGAGTTACAATAGGAGGTGGATGATAAATGAAAATTATTTTTAAAATCCTTAAGAATAAGGATGTTGGTAGTATTGGTATTGGCGCAATGATTGTTTTTATTGCGATGGTTCTTGTTGCCGGTATTGCAGCTTCTGTGTTGATTCAAACAAGTATGAAACTTGAGTCACAGGCAATGGCAACTGGTGGTGAAACTACAGATGAAGTTGCTGGCGGTATTGCAGTTTTTGATGTTGTGGGGCATGTAACTACAGACATAGACGCTCTGGGAATAACTGTGCGTGCAAGATCCGGTTCACCTGATATTGATTTAAATGAAACAATTATTATTTTAACGGATGGAACTTCAAAAATTTTATTACAATATGATTATACAAATTCAGCTCACTTTAACGCTTCTGTAAATACAACTGATGGTGATGTATTTGGCTTTTCTTATGCTGATTTAACCAAAGAGCAATTTGGTATATTGGTTTTAGAAGATGCTGATTCTTCAATTACTAGGTTTAATCCAGCTATAAACAGAGGAGATAAAGCTATGTTAATTATTAATGCAGTAGCTTGCTTTGGAGGAACCGGTTTAGCCGAGAGAGTTAATGTTTACGGATGGATTTATCCAGAGCATGGATCACCCGGTGTAATATCATTTACAACACCTGCATCATATAGTGTTAATCTTTATGATTTACAATAAGGAGGTGAATAAGAAATGAGTAATTTTTTTAAAACACTTAAGAATAAGGATGTTGGTAGTATTGGTATTGGTGCAATGATTGTTTTTATTGCGATGGTTCTTGTTGCTGGTATTGCAGCTTCTGTGTTGATTCAAACAAGTATGAAACTTGAGTCACAAGCAATGGCAACTGGTAGTGAAACTACAGATGAAGTTGCTGGTGGTATTTCAGTCTTTGATGTTTTAGGTTATTCAAGCGCATACGGAAATGATATTTCAAAATTAGCAATTGGTATTAGACCAAGAGCGGGATCTGATGGTATTGATTTATCTCAGACATATTTAGAGTTATCTAATACAGAAAAAAAAGTAATATTAAATTATACAGATAGTTATTTTGTAGATACTGATACTGGACAAGATGATATATTCAATGCTAGTTGCTTCCCAGTTGTTGGACCAATGTTTGGTATCATAGTTTTAGAGGATGCAGATGGCTCTATAGGAGCAACAACACCCGTTATAAATAGAGGAGACAAGGTTTATTTATGTATAAACACAACTAATACATTCAACGATATTGCTGAGAGAGTAGATATCTGGGGAATGATTGTTCCTGAAGAAGGATCCGCTGGAATTATAACCTTCCAAACACCAGCTTCTTATACTGATAATGTAATTGATCTCCAATAAATATATTAAAATATTAAGTGTGGATTTTTTACCACACATCTTATCCCTTATTTTTTTTAAAATTTAATAAATCTATTTTAAAAAAACCTATTCTTAGAGATATATTCTATTTATCTAACATATAAACAATAAATTTTTATGCTATTTTATTATACTTATTAGTGGATGGGCTTTCTTTTGGTATGCCTAAAACCATTATTTACTAGGAGGTGATAGGGGTTAAAATTACTATAATAATAAAAGGGGCGATAGCTGATAATAATGCTGCTATAGGTATTGGTTCACTAATAATTTTTATAGCAATGATTTTAGTTGCAGGTATAGTTGCATCTGTTATTATTCAAACCATGAATAGTTTAGAACAACAAGCAATGCAAACTGGCCAAGAAGTTATGAAAGATATCTCTAGTGGATTAAAAGTTACCTATGTGAGTGGATATAATGATAATTCTTTAATTGATCAAATTGCAATAATAATTAGAACAACTGCCGGCTCAGATGAAATTGATCTTATGTATACATATATTTCATTATCTAACTCATCTAAAAAGGTGATTCTAAATTATTCTAGTAGCATTTATAGTGATAATGTTTCAGATGGTTTATTTGAAACATTAAACTCAAGCCTTTTAACCTCAACTTCTTATGGTATAATCATAATAAGAGACATTGACAATTCATGTACAGTAAATAATCCGACTATTAATAGCGATGATATGGTTGTTCTGCTTGTAAATACAACACAATGTTTTTCAGGGATTAGCCCTAGAACAAAAGTTACTGGTAATATTGTACCAGAATATGGTATAAGTGGAGTAATTAGTTTTACCACACCTAGTGTATATATTGATAAAATAATTGAACTTCAATAATTAAAATAAATTTTTTTTATCCAAAAAATGTTTTAGCTAACTCATATAGTTCCATATTAACAGTTTTTGATTTATTTATTGCATCTTCTAGTTTAGCAGATACAATTTTATCCCCTTTTAAAGCAACCATCTTTCCAAAATCATCTTTTTTAATTAACTCAACAGCAGCTATACCAAATCTTGTTGCTAAAACTCTATCACGAGCAGTTGGAGTTCCTCCTCTTTGCACATGTCCTAAAACTGTGACTCTAGTTTCAACATGCATACGTTTTTCAATTTCTTTTGCTAAAAAATTACCTATACCGCCAAGTCTTACATTATCAAATGCATCTTTTTCAGTGGATTTAGTAACTAAAACTTTGTTTCCAACATTCTGAATATATAGGTCTTCATCATTATTTTTTAAATCCTCTAACTTTGGTTGGGCACCTTCTGCAACTGCTATTATACTAAATTTCTTTCCACGATCATATCTTTTTTTAAGATTTTGGCATATATCTTTTATGTCAAAAGGTACTTCTGGTATTAAAATTTCATCAGCACCTCCTGCAATTCCTGCAATTGTAGCAATCCATCCAGCATGTCTACCCATGACCTCAACAACCATTACCCGATGATGAGATTCAGCGGTTGTATGAAGTCTATCTATTGCTTCAGTAACAATAGAAACTGCAGTATCAAAACCAAATGTGTAGTCTGTTTCTGCAACGTCATTATCTATTGTTTTTGGAACACCTACTATTGGAATTCCTATCTTAAAAAATTTAGATGCAACACTTAGAGTATCATCACCACCAATAGCAACAATCGCATCGATACCGAATTTTTTTATATTATCAATAATTTTTTTTACATCGCCTTCATTTTTAAATGGATTGGTTCTTGAAGTTCCAATTATAGTGCCTCCTTTAGGTAGAATACCAGAAACAGAGTAATCGGTAAGTAGTTCTATTTCACCATTAATCAAACCCTTCCATCCATTTTTAATTCCTAATATCTGCCAATTATTTTTAATAGATTTTTTTACAACAGCGCGAATAACTGCATTTAGTCCTGGGCAATCTCCGCCACCTGTTAGAATTCCAATTTTTTTCATAAAAACAACCATTTAAATTATCTGTGTTTTATCTCTCCAATTCTTTTATTAATCTATTTCTTATTAAACTTTTTGTATTTTTGTTTTTTAAAAACTAAATTTTATCCTAGTACACCACCAAATGCAATTTCAACAACAAAACTTGTAATAGCAACAATCCATACAAATGGAATAAAATAAAGTAAAGTAACCATTATATGACTTCCTCTAAGCATACGAATTGTTAAGGCCAACATTAAACAATTTATTATAAGAATTATAAAAATAATAAGAAAATTTTGATTGTAAACATCAGCAGGAACCCAATGAAGAAGTGCCCCTATATTTATTCTTTGTTCCATTCCTTTAAAAGGATCTCCAATCTCGCTTCCAATAGTATTTAAATGTCGACCGATAATAAGTGATACATAGATAGCAAATGCTATTCCAAAGGTTATACCTGCAAACAATCCAATAGATGTATTTACAATAGTTAGTTTTTTAACACGTAAATCTCTTATTTTTCTAATATTTTCTGAAATCATACGCGAAACAATACGTGGATTAGCAGCAGCGTATGTAGCTTCACGGAACATTTCACAGGATCTTTGTATATAGTTACTACAGGTATCTACACCAAACCACTCCCAGGCAGAATCATCATCAATTCTTGTTCTTAATCTCCTGTAAAGATTTTTTATATGTTTTGTTAAAACCCCGTAATCCTTTTCACTCAGATAATACACTGACTCATTTATCTTTCCCCCTCTCATAGTAGATATTGAGCCAAGGGCGGGTAAAAAGCTTAAAAAATTTTTTTCTTTTCTTGAGATGTTTTTCTCTTCATTAAAAACCTTTATACCTGGTATTAATAAAGGAGTTAAAATAATTGCAATTAAAATTTCAAAAGGAATAAATTGTAAAAAAGAAAGTGACAAATAGTATTTTCCGAAAAACAATCCACTCGCAATTAAAATAACAAATACAATTGCTAGTTTAAAACTTTGAAAAATTTTCTCATCTGTTTCTCCTTTTTCGCCAGATAAATGCCATATTTCATCTGTTGGAACCATAGCCTTTAAAAGATACATAAGTAAAACTTCACTCATAATTAACAAAAAAGAGGAAATAAAAATAAAAGTGTTCATATCCTCTGTTCCCATTATTATTGGTAAAACTATTCCAAGGGACATAATAAAAATAATTGCTATAAGTAAACTAACATAAACTTCGTTTAATATAACAACATTTTCGTTACTTGATTCATATAATGTTTTATATTCTTGAAGAACAGCTTCTTGTTCAGTTTCTATAAATTCTCTATGTTCTACACCACTATCAAGACTTTGTGAAAAACGATCTAGAAAATCCTTTAGTATTTTACTAGGTGTTCTAGCTGAAACAAAACGAAAAGTTTTTGCTAAAGGCATATGCCATTGAGTAGAAAGGACACTAATTTTTCTTAGTTCTTCTCCAAGAGCTCCATATACTTTTTTACCGCCTAACATATAAATAATATCTTTAAGAGATAAATCAGATATTGCTAAAACCCTTAGATGTGTTATAAAAAAATGCATTTTACTATTAATATCATTTTCTTTATTTTTCCAAGTAATATATGGATAAAAAACACCTAAGAAGATAGGAATTATTCCTCCTAAAATAAATGTCAATGGATTTATATCAAGTGGAAAAGGAATCAATATTTTTAAAATAAAAGGCATAGAAAACATCAATATACTAAGTATAATCAATGGTAACAAAATAGTAGTGTAAAATTTCTTTGGTTTTTCAAGTCCTTTATATGCAATTTTAAATTCTTTTAAGAATTCCTGTTTCTTTTTTTCTTTTTTTCTTTTTTTACTATTTTTTTCTGCCATTTTTTCACTATAAAACTATTGGAACTCCTTTCTCTCCCTCTCTATAATAACTCCAAATAAATTGAACTACTTCATAATAGTCCATTATATCTTCTTCTACCATTCTATCTAGGATATGTTTTCTTTTTTCAAATTCAAAATATATTTCTGAGCGATCTGTATAACCAGCATTTTTTGCTATTTTTTCTTCTAAAATATAGCTGTTTTTATTTGCATTAAAGCGATGTGTATCTTCTATAGGATCCCATTCAAATGCATTTCTGGACATTATACCATCCACTTCTCTGTTATATCCCTCTATTTCATCAATAGATGTCAATCTTCTAATTAGTTTACCATTTAAATCAACCGCAAGTTGTATTATAACAAAATCAAGGTTATCCATGAATGTTTTTGGTACATTTATTGGATCTCCTGTAAATCTCTGAATAACTTTTGTTATTGAACCAGCATGAAATGTAGTCATACAAGGATGTCCAGTTTGCATAGCTTGAAATACAATACTTCCTTCTGCACCTCTAACCTCACCAGGTATTATATAATCAGGTCTTGATCTTAGTG
>Ga0209427_10007276_pt1 | contig 12543 bp, 16 predicted proteins | sample DeeMarSWOR136_30_FD_187465 | JGI IMG/M metagenome (GOLD analysis project Ga0209427, IMG submission 187465) | Marine sediment microbial communities from White Oak River estuary, North Carolina - WOR-1-36_30 (SPAdes) (version 2) | ecosystem: Environmental > Aquatic > Marine > Intertidal zone >... | reverse complement strand
AAATTCCAGCTGCCTGCTCGGCAATTATCGTATCTATTGTTCTGTAAGGATTATCGATGTTTACATAGCAGAATTTGCCGCCATAAACCACTATGATTTTTTGACAGTGCCGCTTAACGCCGCTTATCTTTTGTATCAACTGGCTTTCAAGCTCTTTGAGAACCTCGTGCCGGCCGGGTATTGTATAAATGATTTCCTTGGCATCCAGGAAACCTTGCTTTCTCAGATAATTCAACTCTGGTGCGAGCGTCCCGCAAGAAACTACGGCATAATCATTAAAAGATACCCGTTTCTGCATTTCTATCTTTCTCTTTTCTCTTCACAGAGGGAATTTTCACTTTCTGTTCTTGAATTTCATACCTCTTCAAGGCAGCCTTAAGTGTATCAACAGCTAATTTCGCACAATGTTTGCTCTCGTCAGGAAGACCTTCAAAATAACTGTCAACATCTTTTGGCTTCATTAGAAGTGCATCTGTGATAGCTTTTCCTCTCACCATTCTTGTAACATAACTGGCACATGCAATAGTGGCTCCACAGCCGTCCGTCATAAATTTAATATCATCTATTTTTCCATCTTTGATGGCCAAATACATTTCAACGGTGTCCCCACAGACTCCTGTTATGCGAACGTGGCTGTCTGGATTTTTTATTTCGCCAATACTCTGGGCATTAAAAAGTTCATCTCTGAGCTTTTCCGAATAGCCTTGTAGTACGGTTTCTTGAAGCCTTCTTGCAATTTCATCAATATTACCAGGCATTTCACCGCCTTTATTCACGCTTCCCAAATATTCCTGTTCCGATTCTGATCATATTGGAGCCTTCTTCTATAGCGACCTTGTATGAATTTGTCATACCCATAGACAGATACTTCATATCTACGTGTGGCAGATGGAGCTCTTTGATCTTGTCAAATATCCCTCGCGTCCTTGCAAAATATGGCCTGATATCCTCAGGATTTCCAAACCGAGGCCCCATGGTCATCAACCCTTTGATACTTAAATGCTCAAGTTCCGACATATCCTTAATCAACTTCTGAATATACGCCTCGAACGGCTCGTGCTCACCGGGTCTTATACCAGCCTTAGACTCCTCGCTGCCAATATTAATCTCTATAAAAACCGGAACTATTTGCCTCTTCGCTCTTTCTGCCCTTTTATCAATAGCTGCCGCTTTTTGCAGAGAGTCAACAGTTTGAATGACATCGAAAATTCTTAAGGCCTTGTTTATTTTGTTGGTCTGCAGATGGCCTATCATATGCCATCTGACTTTAGCTGCCTTTTTCCTTAAAGCACTGTATATTTGTCCTGTTTCCTTAACGTAATTTTCACCAATATCTGCAGCCCCGGCGTCTATTACTTTTTCTATTTCTTCTGCCGTTCTGGTCTTGCATGATACGACTATTGTTACATAATCCGGAATTTCCTGCCTGACTTTTGCATAATTTGCGGCAATGCTCATATTCAACTTTCGTTATATGGGTACTTACGACCGTGAATTGCTGTTTACTATTCGCAGGGCTTTTTATCGCAAGGTAAGTCTCGGCCGCAACAGGGCCTGTCCCGGCCACAAGCAGGAGAATTACTCTTGGCATAATCAGTTGCATGAAAGCCCGAACCCTTGAAAATCACACCCGCTCCACCGCTGATTAAGCGTAGAACTTTGCCGCTGCACTGTGGACATCTTGAAATCGGCTTGTCTTTCATTTTCTGAAATTTTTCAAACGTATAACCACAGCGTTCACATTTATATTCATACGTAGGCATTTACGCTATCTCCTATACTTATAAATCAGTGGTCGCAGATGTTGTCCCCCGTTTCAAGCTTGTTTTCGAGATAAGCTGACACAAGCTCTTCCGGTGAACCGTCCGATGCACCAATAATTACTTTAATATCATTCTGGGCAAAAAGCTGTTGTGCGCGCTGGCCCATACCGCCTGCAATAATAACGCTTACATTGTTTTGATGTAACCATTTTGGCAGAACTCCCGGCGCATGAGCGGGAGGTGTGGCGTCTTCTCTGCTGATAACTTTTTTGATATTGTCATCAATATCAAAGATTGCAAATTGGTCACAATGACCAAAGTGAAGACTTAATTTGCCCTGTGCTAATGGAATTGCTATGCGCATTTTCCTGTCTCCTGTTTGTAAAGATTGTGTTTTAATTAATTCCTGAGGATTGTTGTCAAGCTCGAGAATGGGGTTCAATATGTTTTCGAAAGCCTTTGCAGTTTGACTTTGGTTGTAGTGATAAACAAACGGTTTCCCGGAATCACAGGCTTGTACGATTTGCGGATCTATAGGGATTCGACCCAAAAAGCGTACGTGCATCTCGTTAGCCATAATTTCACCACCGCCGGACTTGAATACATTGGTTCTATGGCCGCACTTCGGGCAGACAAAACCACTCATATTTTCCAATACGCCGAGGACGGGTACTCTGAGATTGCGGCAAAATGTGATGCATTTGCGAACGTCTGACAGCGCCACTTCTTGAGGTGTGGTAACGATAACTGCACCATCAGGATTTTCTAAAAGCTGAACCACAGAAAGAGGCTCATCGCCAGTGCCAGGTGGACTGTCAACAATGAGGAAGTCCAGGTTGCCCCATTGCACATCCTTAAGGAATTGCTTTATCATTTGATACTTCATTGGGCCTCTCCATATCACAGCGTCGCTGCTTCCTCGCAGCAGGAAGCCTATGGACATGACCTTGAGGTTTTCTGCCATTTCAATCGGCAAAATCACATCTCCTGCCGCCTGAATGGCCCTTCCTTCAAGATTTAGAATCTTCGGGATACTTGGACCGTGTATATCAATGTCGAGAAGCCCAACGCTCTTGCCAGAAAGGGCGAGGCCAGTCGCAAGATTTGCCGCCACTGTGCTTTTGCCCACACCTCCTTTGCCACTGAGTATAAGTATTTGGTGCTTTATTTGTTTTACTCTATTGCGAATCTCCTGCTGTTCAGCTTGCATTTGCTTTCGCTTGTTTTCATCAACCTGAAAAGTGCTGCTTTCCTTTGGCATAGTTCATTTCCTATTCTTTGAAAAACCTATTTGCCCCTATTAACTTCGGGACACGCATTGGAAATCTTTGCGGTCATTACTACCTCATATCCTTCAGCTATCTGCTCGAAGGCCTGCTGTAGGCTTTCAAAAACCACCTGGCTGTCTCCCGTAACGAGGGTGCTCATTGGCCCGGGGTCGACCTTCAGCTTATTATTCTCCAGAACGTGAATAAATTGTTGAATCGGTTTGGTCAATTCATTCTGGCGCAGCGGATACAAACTTATTTCTGCTCGTACTTTCATAAGTCAACCTTCGCCGCGATGAATACTCCACGCTGGCTGGATATCAGATGTCCTGCAAATTCACATAATGGCGACAGCCACAGTAACCAGCTTCTCTGCGGAACGAATCCGGCAATCAAAATCTGCGGCTTGCCGAATCGTTCTAGCAACTCTTTTATTTGTTCTGGAGAAAGCAGATTCGCCGCAGAGTAGACACCGTGTGATTTGTTTTTCCTTTTTTGGTTGTAACTGCACAAAGCATTCAATACGCCAACTATGAGCTTTCCTGCCGGTTTCTTTACACAACGTGCCATCTCCGAAACCATCTTTTCGGGATTTGCAGTAAATTCGAGCGTTGTAACTGCCACTGCCAAGTCAAAACTTTCATCAGCAAATGGCAGATTCTCTCCATCAGCAACTTGGAACTGGCTTTTGGCTATGTGCTTGTTTTTTGCAACTTCTATCATTTCTTTGGAGACATCAACGCCTGTCACTTCAAACCCTCTATTGCTAAAGTACTCACTCCAGTGGCCGGTCCCACAACCTACCTCCAGCGCCCTTTGCCCTTCGCCAGCACTTGGCAAAATATAAGCGATTAACTTCTTTTCCAAACGGTCATACATCGCACCTCGGCTGCTGGCGTACCAGCGGTCATAGCGGTCAGCAATCAGATCAAAATTAAATTTCGATACCTTTGATTCCCTTACTTGCAGCTTTTGTTCAGCCGAGAGCATACGTAACCTGTCTCCATAATGTTTTTATCTGTTCCGTTATGGCCCCTCCTGTAAATTCGACCACACTTGCCTTGATAATCTGGGCCTTGGTGAAAGCCTCGTCATAAGGTAATTTCCCTATAACCTTCAGTCCTCGCTGCTGTGCCTCTTCGCTTATTTGGCCCGCAATTTGCGGGTTTATATCTGCTTTGTTGATACACACCAAGGTCTTGATGCCAAAGTTTTCCGTAAGCTTGGATACCCTGTCCAAATCATGCTTGCCGGAAAGGGTCGGCTCTGTAACTACCAGCACCAGGTCTGCCCCCGTAATTGACGCAATTACAGGACAGCCAATTCCCGGCGAACCATCGACAATGAGCAAGTCCTTTTTTTGCTCCTGTGCTATTCTCTTGGCCTCTTTGCGAATAACAGTTACCAGCTTGCCACTATTTTCTTCAGCGATTCCGAGTCTGGCGTGAACCATAGTGCCAAACCGTGTATCCGATATAAACCACTGTCCGTTTACACAATCACTAAACTCAATTGCATCCACTGGGCAAAACTCCACACATACTTTACAGCCCTCGCACGAAATAGGGTCAATGGTAAAAGTCCTGTCAACCACGTCATTCGCTTGGCCATTGAAATGTATCGCTTCGAATCTACACAAATCCTGGCATTTGCCGCAGCCGATACATTTTTCTGCGACTATCGCTGCCCGCTTGCCTCCGGAGAAATCAGACTTTTGCTTTATCTTTGGCTCTAAAACCAAGTGCAGGTCTGCTGCATCAACATCGCAATCAGCGAACACCGCATTTCTTGCAAGGGCCGCAAACGCAGCTACAATGCTCGTTTTACCCGTTCCGCCTTTGCCGCTTATGACAACCAACTCTTTCAAGAAAACCCCTTATGTTTCCGTTAAAATAAAATAATCTTATCCGTTTGTTTTGCTCATTTAGGCAAGTGGCTAAACGTCACGTTTTTGAGCTCCATATATTAGTTGTCGGAAAATATCTTAACTTTCGCAGGGTTTTTATTTTCTTCCCTGTCAACTATATATACCTTCTCGACTTCGGGGAAAACCTCCTTTGCAAACTCAAAATACAATCGTTTCTTGGTGACTTCTTTCGTCTTTCGATATGCCTCTAACTGTTTGCTGAATCGCTGCGTTTCTCCATGAGCAGTTAAAATCTTTTCCAGTTTATACGTTTTGGCCTTTTCAATTACTCTTGTCGCTGTTGCGTTTGCCAGGGGCAGTTGCTCGTTTCTGCGTGACTGGGCCTGACTTATGATCTTTCTTTTATCGATCTTTGCATTTATCACATCATCAAAAGCTCCTTGGACTGTAACCGGCGGCCGGACGTCCCGAAGTTCGACAAAGGAAATAATCAAACCGCAATTTAAGCTGTCCAGCTTCTGTTGAGCCTCCGTCTTCAGCGTATTTTCTATCTTCCTTTTACCGTACGTAAGTATTTCATCCACTCGCAGGGCGGCTAAGCATTTAATTATAGAGTTGCAAACAATATCTCTGAGGAGCCTTTCGTTGTCTTTTATCCTGAAAAGATAATCAACAGGGTTGGAAACGGAATATTGAATAGCACAAATAATATTGACAATATTATTATCTCCCGAAATACAGTTTGGTGTAAGCCCTGTCAACCTATGGAATACATAAGGTGTCGAGTCTCGTTCGAGATTACTTGAAAAATCATTAATCAAAATCCGCTGAACGATCATGACGGAAACTTTATCGATTTTGTCAATTGGCCAAGGTAAAGCGTAATGGATCCCTGGTTTGACATTCGGATTTACTATCCTGCCGAATCTTTGGTGAATACCTACCTGGGTTTGAGCAATGGAGTATATACCAGAGGCTATATAAAGCAAAATAAGAACAATCAAAATGTAAGATATAAATCTTTTGCTGCTCAAAATTGCGCGTTTCATTTCCATTTGACGCTTCCCTTGTTAAAATAGGACAAATATGTTTACCTGTCGTAGATTATTCACCTGTTTTTTCCGTGTACTTGAGGTACTTGAAAATTTCCGATTCGGTTGACAAGATTAAAGTGCTCTTGTCTTTCAAGACTTCCCGGCAGGCCTCGAGAGATTTAGTAAATTCAAAGAATCCACGGTCCTGGCTGTATGCTTCAGCGTAAATGGTCATTGCCTCTTTATCGCCCTGTCCCTTTAATATCTCTGATTCTTTATTGGCTTCGGCAATTATCTGCGCAACCTCTTTGTCGGTCTGAGCCTCAATTTTAGCTGCCTCTTCTTTGCCCTCGGCCAGGTACTTTTTGGCCTCCTTGTCTCTTTCCGCTTTCATTCTGTTATAGACCGATTGTGTCACAATCTGGGGATAAGCCAAACGCCGGATCCCCACGTCAATAATTCTTATCCCATATTTTTCTATCGCCTTCTGTTCGGATTCAGATAAAATTCTTGTCTCTATTTCTTCAAGCTTAACCAGTTCGGGCTTTACATTGATGATGTTTTCTATGGTATAATCACCGAGCGTGCTTCCTAACAATGAATTTACCATGTCTCCTATCTTCTGATCTACGATATCGGAACTTGTTAAGGATTGCAAAAACGTCAGTGGGTCGGCTATTTCCCAGCAAACATAACAGGTGATAATCAGCGGATTTTTGTCCCCAAGCAAAAGCTGAATCGGCTGAGTCTTGAAGACATTCGCCCGCTTTTCTATTCGGTTCACAGTTTCTAAAAAACCCGGCTGCTTAAGGTAAAGCCCCGCTTTATCAGGTGTTCTGACAGGCTTGCCGAATCGCGTAATGACGACAAACTCTTTTTCATTTACTGTGAACAACGAATAGTAAGCCAATCCGACTACTATAATCACAATGATTAGAAGTAAAAATTTCGCTTTCATTATCAATCCAATCCAATTTTAGAAGATTTGAACAATTGCTTGCTATCCAGCCATATTTCAGGAAACCCAGATGAAGGGTCCACAATAATTTTTTGATTTTTCGAAAGAGCTTCCTTCATAAAATCAAAATAGATTTTCTTCGCCATTACAGCTTGTGACTTCTCATATCCTTCTAATTGCATTTTAAACCTAAGTGCCTCACCACTTGCCTTTTTTGTCTTGTCCACAACGTACGATTGGGCCCGTTTAAGCAGCCTTGCCTGGGTTCCTCTGGCCCTGGGCATGGATTCATTTTTATAGCCCAGCGCCTTGTTAATCAGTTCTTCTTTTTTTTGATAAGCGGCGATGACCTCTTCAAAAGAAGAGGATATGAAAATCGGCGGATGTACATCTTTCATATTTACATTTATTATTTCCAGCCCGCTGTTGAGCGTGTCCAACTTATTCTGAACAAGCCGGACTGTGTCTAACTCGAACTGCTTTCTGTACGACGTAACTATTTCGTAAAATGCCTTCTTGGGAAAAATGTTCGAGATAACCCGGCTGGCAGCGCTGTCAAGGAGTATCTCAGGGTCAATGTGGTTGTACCTATACTCAAAAACGTCCTTTATTCTGTAATGGATAACCAGGTAGGGATAGAAAAAATTATTGTCGCCGGAAATAAAGGCTGTTTCCGTACCATGTTTTTTTGCCCACAGAAGGGCGAAGCTGCCTTCGTCCGTAATATTTCCTATGCTTTTAGTACGGATACTTTTCGAGTTGATTTTTATAACCTTGTCCACCGGCCAAGGAAGTTTAAAGTGTACCCCGGGCCCGATGGCTGCTTTGTAATTCACCGGCTTGCCGAAACGCTCAACTATTCCTTCCTGAGATGGGCCTATGGTATAAACGCACTTGGAAGCACAGATTGATACTAAAATCAAAATAACAACTACACAAAAACACTGAAGTAACTTATTCAGCAATGTCGAGCTTGTAATTCTTGGGCCGAGTTTTTTCTCTAAATATTTCAATACCACCGCCCACGTTCTTTTCTCAAAAAGGGATAGAACAATCGTCGTAGTTTTATATCGAAATACATATTCTGCTTCTTTCCTTTTATATGCCATCACGGCATTAACCATTGTTTCAATCGAAAAAGATAATATAAGCAGTGCGATTATAAGTGCTACAGGAGTATCAATATTGACTCCCATTCTGTAGATTACGAGGGAAAACCCTATCAAAAGAGAATTGACCATGTCGGCCCTTGAGTGCATTCCGTCTGCGATAAGACCGACAGAGTTTTCTTTTTGGCCAACGGATGTTTCAAAACGATAGACAATATAGGAAGCAACCGCAAAAATTATAAATACGATTCCTGAAAGCAGAGAATTTTCGATTACCGGAGCCCTTCCTGTTACTGTTTTCCATATCAAAAGCACCGAAACGAAAAACATCAACAAACCTATCAGGAATGATATTTGATATTCCAAAGGTATTGATCTGCTTTCATCTTCACCTTCTTCAGGTGCCGCCGGAGACGCGCGTCTTTCGCTCATGGAAATAAAAACGAGAACCGATGTGGTAATATCCGAGAAACTGTGCCATGCCTCCGCGAGAATTGCCAGACTTCCCGTAAAAGAGAAAACTATAAACTTCAGGCCAGTTAATAGTACGTTCAATATGACGGATATTAAGGCCGCTTTTTTCCTTGTTGTCATTCTTATCTTTTCTGTTTTAAATTTTACAAAAAGTGCTGTGCTGCCAAATTTTAGTTATAACATTTTGCTTTAATATGAGAATGCAGCCTAAAATGCTGTGACCTTATCAGCTTCTTTAAACCATTGCGCTAACTCTGTCCTCTTGGCTTCCTGGGCGCCATCATAATAAGGGTTTCTATTAAACACAAGAAGACCGTGTGCCATTTGACCTTTTCTCCTTCTCAGAGCCGAAAAATTTCTCACGCCACCACAGAAAATGCCCCCACGGATTGCCAAGCTTGTATTTGCTGTCCTCCGGTACACCTTCCCATGTGTTGATTTCCTCCAGCAATTGCGGGCAGGGCTTGTCTTCGGCTAGTAGCTCATATGCACATTTTACGAGCACAAATTTTTTAGTCGCATCGGCGTCGCTTTGATTATGATCAGGATGATATTTAATTGCCGCTCGCCTATAAGCTTCCTTTAGCTTCTCTTTGCTTGCGCCCTCCTCTACTTCCAGAATCTTACCCGCAGCTTTACGGGCCTCTACGTCACGGGTTATCCTCACCATGAAGCCAAAGTCTTCCTTCATTTGAGCGCGACCCTCAAATTGATTTTCTCGTAGAGCTGTAATAGCTTTTCTTCGTAGCCGGGTAATGCATCAATCATTTTAATCCCCTGTGAGTAAGCCTCTGCTATCAGGCGGTCATTCGGTATCTCAAGGAGAATTTCTATGCCTTGTTGCTCACAGTAGTGTACAACCCGGGCATCACCTATGTCGCATCGGTTTATTGCCACAGCAAAAGAGAGTTTCAACTGCCTTACCATCTTAACTGCCAGTTCCAGGTCATTTAAACCGAATGGTGTCGGTTCGGTGACAAGCAGAACAAAATCTGTTTCCTTGACTGCTTCGACGACAGGGCATGAGGTACCTGGCGGGACGTCTATTATGACGGTGCCGTTATTGGCAGCATTTTCTTTTACCTTCTTTATCAGAGCGGGTGAGCGTACGTCTCCTATTCTCAGGCGGCCCTGACCAAATTTCACGTCACTGGCGATACCCAAATCCACGACCCCGATTTCTATCTGTTTTTCCTTAATAGCACCGGTAGGGCAGACAAGCTCACATCCGCCGCATGAATGACATAACTGTTCAAAAACAAGCGGCTTATCTTTCAAACAGACAATGGCACTGTATTGACAGAGCTGACCGCATTTGCCGCATCCATTACATAGTTCAGTGTCAACTTCCGGCACTCCGACCGTGACCTTCTGCGTTTCTTTTATATCTGGCTTTAAAAATATATGGCCGTTTGGTTCTTCAACATCACAGTCAAGATACTGCGCAGTTTTACCCATTCGAGCAATTGAACAAGCAAGACTTGTTGCAATAATCGTTTTGCCTGTTCCACCTTTACCGCTGGCAACCGCGATTCTCATACTATGCTTTTCTCCTGAGGAATACTGATTTTATCCCAGTCGAATCTGTCTTTTGCAAACCAGCCTTGTTGGGGCAAGGAATCGAAACAGACGGGCCTTGGGTTACACCACCGATTCCCAGGTAAAACTTCCCATTTTGTATACCGATTGAGTGGCGAGGCGGTTTTATCTATTCTGTAGCCGTCGAGATGGAATCCGATATTTATTTCCGTGGCTTTGAATGTCTGTTCCATTATTCACCTGTCTTCTGTGGTTTCGCTAAAGTGCTGTCGAATATAGCGACTGTAAACAGCTCCCGCAGGATTGTGAGCTAATACGCGGTCCTTCGCAATAAGCGTTGTTACAGGAGCTTTGGATACTTTGGTGAATATCGCATCGTGGCCAACGCAGAGTCCGCAAATAATATTGAGTTGACTCTCAGCGTCATTTAGTAATTTAGCCTGACCAGCTGGATTGCACATAACCTCTTGGTCTTCCGACAAAATCTGTGGCAAATCGAAATCCTTCTTGTCGATTCCACAGGCCTTGCAGCACACGGACACCACCTTGAAGTGCTTTGAAAGAACTTCATCAATAATCCTGGCCTCCTCGCTCAAACCGATACAAAATGCCAAACCAACTTTCCGATATTGCAACTGCTTACCGAAAAGAATTACTTCACCCAAGCGCGTTTCTTTTCCGTAGTGATGGGCCTCAACCGCCGAAGCCGCCCTGTGCAATTCTGCTATATGCCTGTCTTGGTATAAGCGTCTATGATTATCGCTCTGTGAAAAACAATCCTTGCCGTCGCGGCATTCTTTGCTGTTACACTGCGCACATTCAGGAGACATACTTTCTGCCACTTACCTGTTCCTTTAGCTTGTTTCCATTGTCAACAACAACCGTTTTTGCTTCCTTAGCAGGCCCTGACGGGATCTATTTACCTGCCTTCCTCTGAATAAGTATAACGGCCCCATTGGGACATTCAGAGACGCAGACGGCACAACCTGTGCAGGCTTCGTCACTGACAACAGCTTTTTCGTTTACCTCAATGGCGCCTGCCGGACACACATCGGTGCAGATACCGCAGCCTGTACATTTCTCAGAATCAACAACCGCGACAGCTTTACGCCCGCTTTCAAGCTGAGTTATTCTATTGTTCAGCTGGCGCTTCTGCTGCTCAAGTAGTTCTGCCTGCTGCTTTAGGGCGGCCAATTCCTGCTCTGGGGCTTGTGACGCAGTGGTTTGCGGTATGCCAGCAGTAGGTAAACCAGCTCCCATACCCATACCACGGCCCATTCCTCTGCCTCTGCCCATACCTCGTCCCATTCCACCACCTCTGCCCATACCACGGCCGCCGCCCATACCAAAACCCACTCCTAAACCTGGGCCTTGACCCATCGGGTTAGTATCCGACTGTCCTGTTGCTGTCGGGCTCGTCGGTGCTGCGCTCATACCAAAGTGACTGGCTACACTCGGCCCCGAAGCAGAAGACAAAACCCCTGTCTTGAATTGTTCAACGGCATTGCGAACAGGTCCGCTGACACCAACGATAACCTGTATCCCCGCCTGGCCAAAGACGTTAAATGCGTTAGGGCCGCAGTTGCCGGTGAGTACTGTTGTTACTCCTTTTTCCGACATTAACTGAGCGGACTGAATCCCCGCTCCACCGCCGAGAGCGATGTTCGGGTTTTCGATTGGTTCATACTGCATTGTGTCAGTATCGATAATCAAAAAATATGCGCACCGGCCAAACCGCGCCTCCACGTTATCGTCAAGCGATGGGCCCGTCGATGTTACTGCGATTTTCATAAATACCCCTTTCTAACTTAGCGGACATGTCCCGGTGGGACAGGAATCACTGCCGCCTAATTTAGAACTGCTTGTTGCCGAAAAGGTTGAAAAAAGCTTCTGCATCTCCTTGCTGCCGCACTTTTCACAACTGTGCTTCTTGGAGCTGTTAGCTTTTTCCAGAAATTCCGTCCTGTGCCCGCATTTGTTACATTTGTACTCAAATATTGGCATTGCTATATCTCCTTTTAAACTTTTGCAAAACACTGCAGCCACATTGAAATCACAGATAACTTGATTCCAAATGAACCATGCGATAGAACTCTCGATTGTTGTACTGAGTCACGCACAGAAGAATTATCTCTGTAAAAACGCCAGACCGCCACAACGTAAGAGCTACTCTCGTACAAGCAGACATTATCGCTTTTTACCTCAAAGCCTCTAAGAAACTCAATGTCTGCTTGACTTTTTTAGTCTTTGGTGCTTTTCTGGCTTTCGAGTTCTTCTATGCGTTTCTTAATCCCATCAAGGGTATCTTCAAGATACTCAGCCTGACCTTTGAGGCCGTCCAGTTCCTGCTGAGCTGTTAAGCCTGGAGCAAACGGCGCACCGCCGCCATAAGCGTATGGGCTCGCAGCCCCGCCATAAGCGTATGGGTTCACAGCACCACCATAAGCATAAGGGCTCACGCCACCTCCCCAGGCAGGCATGCCGTATCCAGCTCCGGCCCAACCAAAACCTCGACCTCGGCCAAAACCGCC
>Ga0209427_10007274_pt1 | contig 12545 bp, 12 predicted proteins | sample DeeMarSWOR136_30_FD_187465 | JGI IMG/M metagenome (GOLD analysis project Ga0209427, IMG submission 187465) | Marine sediment microbial communities from White Oak River estuary, North Carolina - WOR-1-36_30 (SPAdes) (version 2) | ecosystem: Environmental > Aquatic > Marine > Intertidal zone >... | reverse complement strand
TACCATTTTTAACGATATAACCTTCATCCCAAGGTTGACCTCCTCCTTTAGGGTAAAATGCAGTTTTATCTAGCAGGATGTATTTACCTTCCTTTACACCAACAACATTCGCATCCCATTTCTTCAGATAAGAATCTTCCATATATAATGCTTCTGTCATACTATATGGAAAGAACGGTCTTATAAAATATTATTGCACAGTAAAATTAAAAATTAAGAGAAAAAGGGCTTTTTTTATTAAATTTTATGAAGCTTCTTCATGTTCATAGAGTTCACTATTAGGTTTTGCGCCGCAAAAAGCTTGAACCGTAAAAAATTTCATTTTTTTAGCGCAATTTTCGCAATAATAAACTCCAGGATTCTTATTTTCAATGGAAAATCCACATTCCTTACATGATACTACCTTCATACTAAATAATTATAGAATTGACTTTTAAAAAGTTCTTATTTTAATACAGAAATAGTTATATGTTAAAATTTTATCTGGATAATTCAAATCTTAAAAATAATAATATTTCATAAATTAGTTCAAGAAATTACCCTCGCAGGGTCGTCAGCTTGTATCTCATATTTTAATACAAGCCTCATTCTGTTTATAAAATATTTTTGATGTGTATTTTCTATCACTTAAACTTAAACGACATAAAGTAAGTAATCTTATTACAGGAACGACAAAAGAGATATCCTTCATTGCTACCAGAAATTATTGTGCCACAATTTCCACAAACTAGCATTTTAAATCCATTTAAGAAAGAGCTTTAAACCATTTATATTTTTGAATTATAAAATAAAAATTGAAAAAGCGAAATTCTAATTTTATAAAGATAAATTATAAATTTTATATGAATTAATATATTTTTCAGAGCTTCCATTTTTATTTAAATAGTTATTTTTAGTCATGGGAATGTTATGAGTTATGTAGAATATATGGGTGAGAAATATGGAGTTGAGGAGGATTTCCTTGATCTTGGATTATTAGGCATAGAGGATATCTCTGAAATTAAGGGATTAGAATCAATTGATATAAAAAATCTTGAATTAAGCTCAAATGACCTAACTGAAATTAAAGGATTAGAACATCTAATATCATTAGAAATCTTAAACCTTGGAAGTAATAGTATAATTGATATATCAGGTTTGGATGAATTAGAGAATTTACAAATTCTACACTTAATCTCAAATCAAATCACTGAAATAAAAGGATTAGAACATCTTGTTAATTTAAAAGAATTATATCTTCGAGGAAATCAAATAGGCGAAATTAAAGGCTTAGATACTTTAGAAGCAATTCAAAAATTAGATCTTTCATGGAATAAGATTACTGAACTAAAAGGACTTGATTCCTTAGGGAATTTAGAAGTTCTTTGGGTAGCTGGAAATCAAATTAAGAAAATAGAGGGGATTGAAAATTCGGAAAAGCTTCAAGTTTTAAATCTTGCGGGAAACCAAATAACCGATATAGAAGGCTTGGATAACTTAATTGAACTTACAGAATTATATCTTAATGATAATTTAATAACAGAAGTAAAAGGATTAGACTTACTTAAAAACCTGAATACTTTTCAGATTACTTCAAACCAAATAGAAGAAATCCAAGGATTGGAGAATTGCATAAATTTACAAGTATTAAATTTAAAAGATAATAAAATACGTCAAATAAGCGGATTATATCCTTTGGTAAAATTAAATCAATTATTTCTTTCTGGAAATCAAATCTCTGTAATAAAAGGATTAGAAACCCTTCAAGAACTAGAGACTTTAGATTTAGGTAATAATGAAATATCTAAAATTAAAGGTTTAGAATCTTTATTGAACTTGAAGGGCTTATGGCTTAATGAAAATCCAATTGATGAGAGCATACTAAATGAACTGGGAGGCTTAGATTCGGGGGGATGTGCCATAGACCCTCTTAAATTTGTTGAATATTGTTTGGTAAATTTATAAGGAATTATAAATAAAAAATATATAATAAGTGTGAAATAATGCTTTCAAGACCCAATCCATACGAAACTCGGAAAAAACAATTAGAAATTGCTGCTCATTTAATTAATCTACATCCTAATTCTATAGAATATCTTAAACGTGTTGAACGTTCATTAATCGTGTCCATTCCGATTATTATGGATGATGGTTCACTTAAAATTTATGAAGGATACAGGGTTCATCACTCCACTCTTCGTGGACCAGCAATGGGAGGCGTACGATATATGCCCGATTTAACACTTGACGATATTAAAGCATTAGCTTTTTTAATGACGTTTAGAAACGCATTATTAGGAATCCCATTAGGAGGGTCTAAGGGCGGAGTACGGGTTGATGTAAAGAGTTTATCTAAAAAAGAATTAGAGAGGCTTACAAGAAGATATACAGCCGAAATAATAAATATGATTGGTCCTGATATAGATATTCTTGCCCCTGATGTGAACACAAATGAAGAGACAATGGCTTGGATGATGGATGTCTATTCAATGCAAAAAGGAAGATCTGTGCCAAGTGTCGCTGTTGGTAAACCTTTGGAGATAGGAGGTACGGTAGGACAGGACGAAGCTGCAGGTAGAGGTATGTATTATATTTTACAAGCACTATCTGAAAGACTAAATTTTAATTTAAAGTCTTTAAAGGTTGTAATACAAGGATTTGGCAAAGTAGGTAGTGTAATCGCAAAAATTCTCCATGAACAAGGTTGTAAGATTCTGGCGGTTACTGACAGTACAGGTGGAATTTATTCAGAAAAAGGTCTAGAAATAGCAAACAACATTCTAAAATGGAAGCAACAAGGAAAGCAATTTAAAGATTTTAAGGCAGATGGGATTAAAAACATTTCGATTCCAGATGTATTTAATATTAAATGTGATATTTTGATACCAGCCGCTATTGAAAATCAAATTACAAGTAAAAATGTTGATAATATTAATTGTAAAATTATTTTTGAGGGCGCTGATGGACCTGTAACCTCCAAGGCAGATAAAGTTCTAGATGAGAAAGGAATCATTGTTGTCCCTGACATTTTAGCAAATAGTGGAGCTTTAATTGTATCATATTTTGAATATATTCAAAGTATTCATGCTTATTTCTGGGATTTGGAACGAGTAAATCGAGAAATGAAAACAATCTTACTGGAAGCGTTTGAAAAAGTTTGGAACCTATCAAAAGAGCAAAATTGCTCACTTAGGAATGCTGCTTACATGATAGCAATTTCAAATGTTGCAAAATCCCATGAATTGAGAGGATTGTTCCCTTAATTTTAAACTTTCTTTTATTACAGTATTTCGACTTTCTTTTATATTAGAAATCAATTTATTTTGAAAATACTTAATTATTTATAATTTAAGATTGAAAATACTTTTATTAAAGTAAAAGCCAAGATGAATATAAAAATGATTTCAATACAAGAACCAGAAGACTTGATTTCTATCGCTTTATATAATATATTTTCCAAGAGAAAAGATGAGAAGGAGTTTTACAAGCTTGTTCATGATTGGAATAAGAAAATTGTCATTTACGTGGAACCGTTTTATCCTGTAACAGTTATCTTCGAGGGAGATGAAATACAATTCCAAAGAGGCGAAGTTGAAATCCCTGATTTGAAGGTTAAAATGCACATTAACGCTATGTTAGATATGGCATATGAGAGAATAAACCCTTTTTTCGCTATGGAGGAAGGACATATGGAAATTGAAGGATTAGGTCAAGATAGCTCCAAATTAGCCAAATTTTATAGTATTTTTATGGTAAGTTTGCAGAGGGTTGCTCAACAAGAAAACCAAAATTATTATGAATTAAATAAAAAAACTAGATGAGGAAATGAGAATGACTCAAATAAAAGAGAGGAATATATTTGAAAAAGTTAGTAAGGAGGATATATTTAAGAAACTTGTAGATATTTTTGGCTCTGAAAATGTTACATCTAAACAAGTTGATTTATACCCTTATTCTTATGATATGACCGAATGTAAACCTCGTATGCCTGATTTCATAGTTATTCCAGAAAACAATAATCAACTTGTAGAATTAGTTAAATACTGTAATGATAATCAAATCCCAATTGTGCCATATATTACAGGAAATAACGTGGGTGGCCTTACTATACCAGAACAGGGAGGTATTATTGTAGATTTTGGTAAAAAAATGAATAGAATCCTACATATTAATGAAACTATGATGTATGCTATCCTTGAACCGGGCGTTACATTTGGTCAATTAAAAAAATATTTAGATGAAAATCATCCACACTTGAGATATAGTTATCCTTATGCTCCTCCATACGCTGGAGTAGTAGGAAATGCTATTTTAAGTGGCATGAATAGTTTATCGTGCAAGATTGGCTCTATGGGTGATTCAATTAATGGTTTTGAGGTGATTTTAGCCGATGGAACAGTTGCAAGGGTTGGATCTTGCTTTTATGGTTTGGAAGACTCTGATCCAGATTCTTGGTGGTCTCGATACCCTATGCCAGATTTATTAGGTTTGTTTGTGAATTGGCAAGGCACCACTGGATTGATTACGAAATGTGCGGTTCAATTATGGCCGAATGATCCTTTCCAAAAAGCATATGTTACTACTATTTTTGGTCTAACTGACATAGCAGATGTTTTAAGAGAAGTAGGAAAGTCTGAAGCTGTAGACGATATCTCCTTTTTCAATATACAAGCTGTTAAATTGGCCGTTGAGCTTGAAAATCCTAAAAAATTTCCTGGAGAACCTGATTTTATTACAATTATGCCGATGTCTGCTAAAACAGAGGATTTATTCGAAGCAAAAAAGAAGCTCTTATTTAATATCATTGAAGAATTAAATAAAAAAGGAAAAAAAATTCTATTATTAGATTTAGATGACTTTGCAAAAGTGTTTGATTTAAGAGTTAGATGTGCTTATGATCTACCCGCAGTTATTCTTCCTACCGTCCCAAGATCAGGACTTACATGGTTTGGGAGTTATGCACCAACTCATAAATTTGAGGAATTAATTGAGAAAGCAGATGCTATATTCCAAAAATATGATTATCATAGCCCAATCCTTTATGGAAAAATTATGAAATATGGACATTATGGAATCTTTCGCCCAATTCTTCCCTATAATAAGTATAAAGAAGAAGAATATGTTCATAAAATCATGGAAGAAATTACTGATATGTGTTTGGAAGCCGGATGTATCCCTTATAAGACACCAAATTGGATGACGGAAAAAATGAGAAAGAAAATTAATCCCGGTTGGATTAAATTATTTGAAAAAATAAAAAGTTGCATGGATCCAAATAATATCTTTAATCCAGGAAGGTGGAATCTATAATGGTTGAAATAGATAAGAGTTTATATGGGAAAGATTTTCTTGAAATGGCTTTCGATTATTGTATTAAATGTTCAACATGTAAATATGGATATAAAAATTATGAGAAAATATGTCCTTCTGGTGAGAAATATCTTTTTGAATCTTATTGGCCTAGTGGGCGTATTAGGATAATTCGTGGTGTGTTAAGAGGAGAATTAAACTGGGATGATGAGTTAATAGATCCTGTTTTTGCGTGTACAACTTGTGCAGCTTGTGTCGACGCATGTCAAGCACCACATGCAGATTATATCGTAGAGATGATTGAAGCGCTTAGAGAATTAGCGGTTAAGCATATTGGTCCCGCAAAAAATCAAGAATTTCTAGTATCTCGTTGTGAAGAAAATTGTAATCCATATGGAGAACCAAATTCTGATAACAAAAAACTAAAAGAAAAGTATAATCTTCCAGATAAAGCAGAATGGGTCTATTTTATTGGCTGTACGTCAAACTATAGGCAGCATTCTATAAGAGATGCTACTCTCAGATTTTTAAAAAAAGTAGGCATTGATTTTACTCTAATTGATGAACACTGTTGTACCAGTCCATTGATAAGAACAGGCCAATTGGGAATTGTTAAAGACTATATGAATTATAATATTACTCAAATTAAAAATTCTGGAGCTTCAAAAGTAATAACTTCTTGTGCTGGTTGTTATAGAACGTTCATGAAAGATTTTGAAAAATTTGGAGAGGTTTATGAATTCGAGGTTTTTCATACGCTCGAATTAGTTAAACAATTATTAGATAAGGGAAAAATTGAATTTAAATCTGAATATAATAATACAGTCACATATCACGACCCATGTCATTTAGGGCGGCATATGGGCGTTTATGAGCTTCCTCGTGAAATATATAAACACATTCCTGGTTTAAAGCTAGTAGAAATGAAAAGAAACAGGAACTTTGCTTGGTGTTGTGGGGCAGGTGGTGGTGTAAAAATTGGTTATCCGGAATGGTCAATAGAAATTTCAAAAGAAAGATTAGAGGAAGCAAAAGAAACTGGAGCGGTTATAATATCGTCTACTTGCCCTTTCTGTCACAGAAATCTAAGTGACGCCAACAATGACTACAATTATGATTTTGAAGTATTAGATTTAATGGAAATCATAGATAAATTAGAGATAGAGCTAAAATAATAACTTAATTTATTTTTCTTTTTTTATTTTGACATTTGAAAAAATTTGGTGAAAATCTTAAATAAAATAGATTTTTGCTAGATTCATGAAAAATAAATTAATTCTTATTATTTCAATAACAAGCGGGATTATATTAACTATTATTTTAGGTTTTGTTCCTTATCAAACAGGAGATTTACTTGGCACTCAGAAATGGGGTTACCCAATTTATTGGCTAAGTCAAGCAGTATATCCTAGTGCCCCACTTGAGGTTTCTCGGCTTAATTTATTTTTTGATTGCGCAATTTGGATAATTTGCTTCTTTTTATTAATCAAATTGATTAATTTTTTAATTATACGATATAAAAAATAAAAAAATAAAGATTATTAGGTCAATGGTGGCTTGAAAAAAAGGAACGATGACAAAACTAAACAACTAATTTAAACGAATTATAGTTTTAAATATTTTAAAAACTAATTCTTCACTTATCAGTTTAAAATAATAAAATCTTATCTGTTGAGCTAAATTGGTAAAAGTTTATTCAAAATCAATATGTACTCAATTACTAGAAAATGAAACTAAAAAATTCCCAAAAAGAATCTATGATGCAAAACTAAAGCCCAAAGCCATAAGTCTAGACTTATTATTATCAAATTTAATAAATAAATTTCATATTACAAAATTTTTTCTTCTATTTATAAAGCAATGTCCCTCTTGTAAGCGAAAATTCTCTGAAATCTTTATCGATTATTACATCACAAAAAAGATTAAGTGTAATAAATGCAAATTCAAAACTAAATTTTTTACAACTCTGATTTCCATTGTGTTAAATGTTATAAGTAGCAGTTTAAATATGCCCAAAGAAGGATTTCGAGAGATACTGAGAAACAGCGAATCTTTAAAACGATTAGCTTTATCTTATATAGAAGGGTGTGGTTTATATGGCTTTAAAATGCCAACTATTCCTATAGGTCCGCCAGTTGTATTTTGGTCCGTAACACAAAGGTGTAATTTAAATTGTACTCATTGTTTTGTCGACCAAGATTTGCAAGAAATGTCCTTCGATGAAGCTTGTACTATCATTGACCAATTATCAGAAGCAAAAAATTACATTCTGACTTTTTTCGGTGGTGAAGTTCTTCTTCGGAATGATATATTTGATCTTATGAGATATGCGTCTAAAAAAAAAATTAACGTCGCGTACGGTTCTATCCTACTTGCAATGTTACTCCCAGAGATGACAGATATGATTCTTCCAGGAATTATCAGGATGAGTTTTGGTATTGAAAATAATGAAAAAGAAGTAAAGCACTTTATTCAAATTTTGAAGCAGATCAGTAATAAACCGAGAACTCTTGGTCAAAAGACAGTTGCTCGTTTTCATAATGGAGTTCTTTTTTCACGTAAAACTAAAACACAATTTAAAATTGAAAAATCTATTGAAAAGTTAATTAAAAAAGTATTTTTTTTCCCAAATCTTGATTAACATCAAATAGAATGCATTTACTTGCTATAGATTTTCTCATCACTTTTCTAAACTTGTCAAAGTAAAATCATAATATTCTTCTATTCAATTTTAGCTAAGAGTTTAAATAAAATTTATAGATTAAAAGGAGAAAGAATAAAAATCTCATTTTCCTAAAAAAATTAACCGATTTGTTAATTTAAATTTACCCAAAAAGCAAAACATTAAGAGTTATGTTTAAAGTTGTTAAAATTCAGTATAAAAAATGCATTTAGAAAAAAAGGAACCGCAACTTTAGCTAGTATCGGTGTTGGATTTGGATTAATGCTTGTTTTTGTTATAGGAGCATTTACAGCAGGAGTAAACGCTCAATTCCAAGATAATTTAACAAGAAGTATTGGTATTGTAGAAATTATAGAAAAAGATGTTGAGGGGCGAGCAAATAGTCATTTACCATTAAGTTTACCGAATAAATTATATGACACTCCTAATGTTGGAAATTTTATAATTAACCATAATATTGAAACTCAAGCACCTATCTATTTCACATCTAATTATTCAGGACCCTCAAAATTACAAAATTTAGGCGATACATTAACATTAAAAGGTTTAAATCAGAGTCTAGATCAAAATTGGGGGGGGCCAACTACAAAATTACTGCAAGGAAGATTCTTTACTATCGGAAATAATGAAGCAATCGTAGATAATCGTTTATTAGATGCTGCTCAATTTCCGGTATCCATAGGAGTGAATATTACAATAAGTCTTGATCCAGGTGGAATTAACACAACAACTTTAACTATAGTAGGTATATATGAAGAAGAAGATATTGGGGCACCTGATTTTGTTCCTAGAGAATATTATATTTATACAGATATTCAAACCTTGTGGAATTATTTATATCGAGCTGGAGAGGAGACTAACGTGTATAGCACAATTGATTTAAGATTTAACGTTGAAACCACGGAAGAAACAGAAAATTTCGCCGATTCAATTAATGAATATTCTGATGGTGGAGGATATTCACCTACTTTTATTACAGCTGTTGCACTTGCTACATTTTTTAAATCTATAGAAGAGACATTTGCTATTTTTAACGCTTTTGCAGGAATAATAGGTATTATAACAGTAATTGCGGGAGGAATGGCAATAATTGTTACCCAATTGATGTCGGTAACAGCACGGATGAAAGAATTCGCTATACTAAAATCAACTGGATGGAAAAATCGTCATATTTTCTTAAATGTAGTGTATGAATCTCTCACTTTAGGTTTATTAGGGGCTGCTATTGGGATGGGTATTGGCGGTATATTAATCATTGTATTAGGAAGTGGTGCAAGTCCATTCGGAGGAGCATCAGCAATAGTAACTTTAGAGGGTGTTATTGAAGTCTTAGCATACGCTTTAGGTTTGGGTGTAGTGGGTGGATTGTATCCTGGAATTAAAGCATCAAGAGTTAGACCTGTAGTGGTCTTAAAAGGAGAGTAATGAGGTGAGAAATATTTCACTCATAAATTTGAAAAATGTGAGCAAAATTTACGGCGAAGAGAGAACTACGATAAAAGCACTTAATCAAGTAGATTTAGAAATTGAAGGAGGAAAAATCTTTACTATAATGGGACCCTCAGGAAGCGGAAAAAGCACTTTATTGAACATTTTGGGTGCTATGGATAAACCGACCTCAGGAGAAGTATTAGTCAATGAGATTGATATAGGAAGTTTACCTGAGCGTAAACTAGCAAGATATCGAAAGGAAACAATAGGGTTTGTGTTTCAGAGTTTTTACTTGTTGCCTAACCTTGATGTTATTGGGAATGTTCTTATACCCTTAATTCCATATAGAATTAAAGATAAAGATCGAGAACGAGCTCAAGAATTATTAAATCTAGTAGGTTTAGGAGAAAGAGCTCACAGCAAGGTTGGAAAATTATCTGGTGGAGAATCACAGCGAGTAGCAATTGCAAGATCCCTTATAAATAATCCAAAAGTAATATTAGCAGATGAACCAACCGGAAACTTAGATTCAGAAACAGGAAAGTCAATTATAGATTTATTGATCAAATTAGCCGAAGAAGAACATAAAACTATCATAATTGTTACTCATGATCCTCGTATTGCTCAAGTTGTTGGAGAACATCCTCTAGGAAAAAACATTTGGATTAAAGACGGAGAATTAAGTGAAAAACCAACTTATGACATGTATTGCTGGTAAAAATCTTTTAATTCATTTTTTAATAACCATTTTATTTGGTAGTTCTTATTTAAGTTAATCTAATAAAAATAAGATTAAAGAAGTGTAATTAATATTAAAAAAAATAAAAAAAATTAAAGGATTTTAACTACTAGAACCATCGACAGTAATGCTTCCGGTTCCTGTATTTAAGTTAAAATTATAATTGTATGTTGTTGGGAAATCAAGAGATCTAAATGGGTTAAAATTAGTAGGAGTGAATCCTAATGTGTTTATACGATTATAACTACCGGTTCCTGTACTTCCAAAGAAACTTGCACCCACACCGGCACTTGTGTCTATATATATAATATTAATACTTCCGGTTCCAGTAGATAGAGTCCCTGTAACATTTGCACCCATAAGAGCATGTTGATTTATAATAACATCTATTCCACCTGTCCCAGCAGATAAAGACCAAGCACTATTCCTTGAATATTCCATGTGATATGTTTTAAAATCAATACTACCTGTACCTGTAGATAAAGCAATATCACCGCCAATAACGCTATTACTTAGATTTGCGACTATAGATCCTGTACCCGCATCCATTAATAACCCTTTCGAAAAATTTGCACTTTTACCATAGAAGGATATACTACCAGTTCCAGTATCTAAATCTAAAGTATCTTGGATTGTCGTATTATCGGATATATCTAAATAAATGCTTCCAGTGCCAGAGGAAAGAGATAAATCGTTTAAAATCACATTATTAAGTGTAGTCATTTTAATTGATCCGGTACCTGTATCTGCATTGATTTTATATATAACATCCGTTCTGAGAGTGACATTTATATCGATATCATATGACTTAAACCAAAATGTAGGATTAAACCAAGTTTGTGGGAGAGTTTTTAAACTAAAAGTAATTGGTGGGAAGGTTGCATTTTGCCACCAATCTGTAGATGGCCCAAAAAAATCAGCATATCCTCTATTTGCCATGAATAGTCCTGATATTTTCATATCTACATCTATTTTGACTATATAGGGAGTATTTGACGTATTATATCGGATATCTAAAGATCCAAGACCAACATCTAAAGTTAGGTCTTCCATTGATGAAGGAACATCTTGATAATGAAAAGTGAAAGATTCCTCGATTGTACCTGACATCGCAAAACCTGTTATAACAAAACCAATGGCGCCCCCACCAATCAATGCTGCAAGAACTATTATTGCAGTTCTAACATTTTTTCTCAAAATTTATCACAATTATTTTTTTTTAGTATTATGAAATGATATTAAAGGTTGGTATTTAAATGAAATTTAGTCTAATTTTTATAAGCCTTTATTTTAAAAAGTAGAGAAAAAGGAATTTAGTTTAAAGTTTTTGTAAAATAAATTCGGCAAATTTTTCAGCGCTTTTTACATCATCTTCATTAGGATGTCCTTCTGTTAGTTTTAAGTTTTTTAAAGCTTTATCTCTTTCTTCAGCAGGTAAACTATTTATTGCTTGCATTCGACTTTCTAATGACATTACCTTATTTTCACCGACACAGTTAAATTTTCCTATGATTTTACAATTATTTTTTTCAAGAATTTTAGTTACTTTTGCAAAGGGAGTCTGATAAAGCTTTAAACTAGCATGGGTACAAAAATATATAAATTTAATAGGAAATTCGGTAACTTTTTTTATTAGATTTACAACAGAGCTATGTACCCTACTAGCATAAACTCCAGAACCGAGAAAAACTAGATCATACCTACCAAAATCCGTCGGTTCCATCTCATTAATTGGCTTAAGATCTACTTCTTCAGTCGATAAGCCATTTTTTATTGCTTCAGCAATCATTTTTGTGTTTCATGATTGACTAAAAAAAGTTATGAGTATTTACATTGCGTTCTCAATCTTAAACTAATTTTATTATAATATTTGCTTCTAAACTATGATTAAATAAAAATTTTGCAATTTGACTTGAAATTAAGACAATTTTATACTAAAAACAATTTAGTTTACCAAATCTAAATTAAAGAATTTTTCTGCGTTCTCAATCGTTTTTTCACTAACTAATTCTTGAGAAACATTATGAGAATAAGCAACCGCGGCAATAGAAAAACGAGCATTTGATGGCACATTAATTGGTCCTCTGAGATAGGGGTGTTGATAATAACTGTCTGTCTCAGTTAATAAAGCATCTAAAGGAGAATTCTTAGTAACATTACGCCATCTACTGTTACCATACGCCGAACTTGGTACTGATAATTTAAATCCTTGTTTAGGTAATATAATTCCATAATCATCTGGTCCAGAAAAACAATGCCACATAATTGTTTTTGGATTAATATTAAATTCTTTAATTATGTTTAGAATCTCCTTAGAAGCACCATCTCTTTTATTATATCTGTGCTTAGGGTTTTCCCTATCATATTCACGTTCAGCAGCATTTCTAACATGAAGAACATAGG
>Ga0209427_10007273_pt1 | contig 12546 bp, 10 predicted proteins | sample DeeMarSWOR136_30_FD_187465 | JGI IMG/M metagenome (GOLD analysis project Ga0209427, IMG submission 187465) | Marine sediment microbial communities from White Oak River estuary, North Carolina - WOR-1-36_30 (SPAdes) (version 2) | ecosystem: Environmental > Aquatic > Marine > Intertidal zone >... | reverse complement strand
CAAGCTTTGCATATTTCTGTGGGCATGGGAGCCCTGGTACTTGGTCAACGCATTATCCACCTGACGGTGTCAATTGGACTAAGGGCTATGACTTACAAGATATGTTATTTCTAAGAAATAAAGGAAAAAATCCGGTTACGATAGTTGGTGGTTGTCATAATGGACAGTTTGATGTGACACTTTTAAATTATATATTAGACCACAAATATGCACGTCGTCATATAACATGGATGCCTAGAAGTTGGAGTTGGTATTTGACCATTAAAAAAGGCAGTGGTGCTATTGCAACAATTTCTAATACTGGTCTTGGAACCCATGGAAGTGATGACATGGATAATAATTCAATACCTGATTATTTAGAAGTTTTAGATGGATGGCTGGAGCTACGTTTTTTAGAGATTTATGGTAAGGAAGGTAGAGATATTCTTGGTGAAAATTATGGTGAAACATTGACAGGTTACCTAAATAAGTTCCTTGGTGACAACGCTGTAATTGATATAAAAATGGTTCAGCAATGGCAGCTATTTGGTGACCCTAGTTTAAAAATAGGTGGATATGAAGAAATAGGGTAAAATGTAATTTAGAAGATTTTTCTTACGATTTTCCAGTCATCTGAAGTTTTTCCTTCATTGTCATATGCTATTACTTTAATAAAATATATTTTAAAAAAACCTAAACCTTCCCATGTCCAACCATAAGTATATGGTTGTATTGTATCAGTTCCCTTTAATTTTCCATTTATGTAAAATTCTACTTTCTCTATACCAGAATCTAAATCTGTTGCAGTCGCTTCAATTGTATAACTTCCAAATATTTTTGTTAAACGAAAAAATCTTGGAAGTATTTTTATGTTACCTATATAAAGTGCTTTCTCAGGTTTTATAATTTCAACCACTGGAGCTTGGTTTTCTACGCCCTCTTCTCTTATACTGAAGCTCCAAATTGGACCAGAAGTGAATGCATCATGATTATCCCAGGCAATTATTTTCCAATAATATTTGGTTTCATAATCCATTGTTCCAGGATTATAACTTCTTTCTGACTGCTTCGATGTTACTTGTGGTGGTGGATTTACTGAACCAAAAAATACATCATATTCAAGAGATCCTCCATTTGGATCGCTGCAGTCCCATGATAGATCTGCTTCTATATCTATATTAATAGCACCATTAGGTGGTGAGGGATTAGTTGGTGGATTAGGAGGATGATTTTCACCAATACGAGCCATTACCGATTCGTCCACATATCCTTCATCGTTAAATATACCCATTGTTACTTGTATGTTATCAGAACTTATATCGCCAAAATTATCACCATGTTTATCACTATGTTCATTACCGTTCCAAATAATACTATCTGTATAAACCTCTCCTGAATCAATTGTAATTTCTTTATTAAATGCGTAATCTAAAAATCCAAAGTGGTAAGGATTACCATAATAAGTATCGTATCTAGAGACTATTTCAGTGATACATGCTCGTATATGACCATTGTATTGTGTATTTTCATTATTTTCGATAGAAATATCAACTTGAATAGTACCATTACCAAGCCATAAAACAATCATATCCCCAGTTATATCTGCAACATCCCTATTCCCACATGAATTTAATGCGTTTGGCAATAAAACCGGTTCATTACCTACAATTCGTTCATAAGCTCCATCAAATAAAGAATCTGGAATCGCTAAGATGCTATAATTAATTGCCCAATTATTTACTTCCTCATTAAGGTCCTCTCCATCATGGTCAAATCTTATCATTTCAACAAAATAAAAATCGTAATCTCCAGAGTTATATGCCTCATAAACAGTTTGACTCCATTCATCACAGTTTTTACAGTTTTGAGCTGTACATATTTCTGTAAAAACAGTGTGTGTATAGCCAGAGATAGGTATTTGTTCTTTTAACATTTTTTTAGATGATGAAACACCAGTAAAAATTGAAAAAAACAAGATGAAGATTAGTATACAAGCAATTTTATTTTTAATTTCTAATCCCCCTTAAATTAACAGATGTTAATATATTAAGAGAGTTATAATGTTTACTATTTATTATCCAAAATAAAAAATAAAAAAAGGAAGAAGTGAAGAAAATTAATTTTCCTACCTCTTTTTAAGATAAGGAAGACCAGTTCTCTTGTTTACACCAACGGAGTAACCGCTTGGTAGTTCACAGGGTGTACCACTCTTTGGTTGTCTCTTACTGAAGAAATAAATTGTTTGATTCTTTCCTCCTTTAAGCTTTACACTTCTTGTGTATAAAGTCCATCCTTCATGTGTATATGCCATTATTTATACCTCCTTACCACGAATACATAACTTATCATTTAAATCTTTCCTTATTTCCTTCTATAAAAATAGATGGATTTGAATAATATCAAATAAAAAACTATAAAATAATAAATAACTTTATAAAGAGAACATAATTCCGGCCTGTAAAAAAGGTGATGCTTTGATAAGTGCATATATTTTAGTCCACTTAAGCCCAGGAAGTACAAAAAAGGTTATATCAGAAATAAGAAAAATTGAAAATATTGTGAAAATTTCAGTCGTCGCAGGAGAGTTTGATATTGTTGTAAGAGCTCAGGTTAAAAGCCTTGAAAAACTTTTAAAGGTTACTGATAAAATCCAAATGATTAAAGGAGTTAATAAAACAACAACTCAAATAATTGAAAAAGAAATTACACTATGAAAATAAGACAAAAATATCTATTTTATGTACTTGCTTTTTCTTCTTCAATAATTGCTGCATTAATATCAGGAATAGACGTAATTTTAGAAAAATATCTAAAAAGTCCTTTTGTACTTGGATTATCCATATTTTATTTGGGTTTTTTAATTGCATTTCTTTTAACACTCATTTTATCCACTTCATACAAAGGAAAAAGTATTGGAGCAAGGACTATTGACCCTAGCTTTAAGAAAATCAGATTACCTAAAAAACAAGAAATAAAATATCATATTCTTGCTGGAGCAGGAAATGCAATTTTGACTTTCGGCTATTTTTGGCTATTAATTTTGATTAAAGATCCATCTCTTGTTCTGCCTTTTTCTCAGGTTGTAATTTTATATCTAGTTATTATCGAATCTATAACTGAAAAAAATACACCGACTCTTGTTGAAGTACAATCTTCAGTTATAGTAACACTTGGAGCAATACTTGGTTCTATTAGTCTTTCAGGAACAATAAGTTTGGAATCTTTAGCAATTGTTTTTCTAATAATTAATCCTGGTTGGGTGCTTCAATCAATCTATCAGAGAAAATTAAAGATGATGAAAATTGAAAATAAAGCTAATGATGCTATAAATATTCGTTTATGGAATGTTACTTTTGCATGTATTTTTACTATGATTTTTGTTTGGTTTTATGATTATTATACTGGAACCAATAATTTTAATGAATCAATTTATGCTTTTTTTAACCATTTTGGCTGGTTAAGCATGGCAGGCGTTGGAACCTTTTTCTCATATGTATTTTATATCAGAGCCTTAGGTATAGGTAAAGCAAGTATAACCCAAGCTGTTAAATCTTCAGTTATTATTTTTACAATACCTGTTTCAATTGCACTTGCTTACTTTGGTTTTATTGATCCAATTTCAACTGATCCTGTTCTAATATTAATTAGATTTAGCGGGATTATATTAATGCTTCTTGGAATTATATCATTTGCATTAACACTAATTAAAGCTTATATATTCATCAAAATGAAACCTGGATATCCAATCGAAGCAACAATGCAAAAATTATGGGATATAAAGGGTGTAAATCGCGTAACAGCAGTAGCTGGTGATTATGATTTCATTGTTAAGATTAGAACGCGAACTCTTGTAAAAGGATATGAAAGAATCATCAGCAAAATAGAATCAATTGAGGGTATAAGAGAGTATAAATGGCAATCTGTTCTTAAGGAATGGGAGAACATTTAGTAAAAAATCTATAAATAATGCCTTATCATTTCCATTTTTGCCATGTGTGGTATTGTTGGTATTGTTGGGAGAGGACCTGTTTCACGTCTTATATACCATAGTCTGTTTTCTGTACAGCACCGCGGTCAATCATCAGCTGGAATGTTGATGTATGATGGAAATATTCATGTAACAAAAGATCCGGGTTTAGTTAGAGAGGTTTTTAACGAGGAAAGAAAGATTAACGTTTCTGGAAATGTCGGACTTGGTCATACAAGATATTCAACTGCAGGTATGGATGATATAAAATCCTTGAGGCATAATGCTCAACCTGAATATTTGGTGAATCCCCTCCTAGCAGCTGTTCATAATGGAAATATATTTAATTGTGCTGAAATGCTTAGATTAACAAAAAGAAAACCGAGAACTGATTGTGATATTCATTGTTTCCTACTTCCAATGGCTGATAAATTATATAAAAAGGAATTGACTCCTGATTTGATTTTTAATTCCTGTAAATATCTTATGGCCCGTTTAAAAGGAAGTTATTCTACATTGTTTTTAGCAGATTCAGGTGATAACCCCTATCTTTTTGCGATGACTGATCCTTATAAAATTAGGCCTCTTGTTCTTGGAAAATCCAAGGGCATGTACTGTCTTACATCAGAAACACGGGTTTTCAAAAAAATAAACTTTGAATATATAAAAGATATTCCAGGTGGTTCTGTTATAATAATTGATACAGATTTTAACATATATGAGAAGCAAATTATCAAAAAAAAGGAAAAATCCTGTATGTTTGAGTTTGTGTATTTTGCTAAACCTGACACCCGTATTAATGGTCGTAGTGTTCATAATGTACGTGTTGAGATAGGTCGTATGCTTGCAAAGAGTTACCCTGTTGATGCTGATATTGTTGTCCCTGTTCCTGAATCTGGCCGACATTATGCAATTGGCTATGCAAATGAATCAGGTATACCAATTGATGAAGGTATTATGAAGGATAAGGACGAGCGTTCTTTTATTCAGCAAACACAGGAGAGCCGGGATAAGGTTGTTGAGGAGGGACTTTCATATCTACGTTCTGTTCTTGGTGGTAAAAGTGTTGTTTTGATTGATGATTCAATTGTTCGTGGAACAAACATTCGAAAGCTTGTTAAAGGTATAAAGGAGGCAGGTGCCAAAGAGGTACATGTTAGAATTGGTTGTCCGCCCCTTATCGCCCCATGCTATCTTGGTATCGATATGCGTAGCAAAAAGGAATTTATCGCAAGGGATAAGAACGGAAAAATAAAATCTGTTGATGAAATTGAATATGAAATTGGAGCAGATTCCCTTTCATATACAAGCATTGAGAGTCTAAAGAAGGCAATTGGCTTTGATACTTGTATGGGATGTATAAATTTCCCAGAAGGTTATCCTGCAGAGTGGAAAGATGAGGTAAAAGCTCTTTTTAATCAGGATAGAAAAGGCCTTAGAGCCTATGAATCATATCAGAGATGTTAAAATATGATTGAAATAACTACTGGAACACTTGAAGAACAAATTATAAAAATTTTACAAAAAACCTATCCAGTAACTGTTGAGGATATTAAAAATGAGTTAAATGTTTCAAAAGACATGATTATTAGGTCGCTTAAGAAATTTCAAATGAAAGGAATCATTAGATTAGAACCCTTACCAGATAAAACCTATATTAGACTCTTAAGACGTGATTTCAGTTTTATTGGAAAAAAACGTCAACGTAAATTTATAAAGCATCGCACAGGTAAAAAGAAACAATATAAAAACGAGTACGATGGTTTTATGTATTCATAGATTAAGGGATTAAATGATATTTACCCAAATAATTGGGATATCATCAGGGGCTTTTTTCTTAGGCTTGACCTTGGATTTTCTTTGCATAATTATTCACTATAATAAATTTTTGTAATTTATTTTATATAAAATTTTTGATTTTTTTAGCCAATTACTTGGATCACTTGCTTATTTACAATTAAAAACTCTTTAAGTTCAGTTGATGCTTTCAGCATTTTTAATAAATCATAATTTAATAGGTGCTCATAGCGGGATATAACTCTACTGCCGCTTGGCGACCAACTTGCAATATCTATATATTTCATATCAAAATCCTTTACAGACCCTAAAATTGAAAAAGACTCAGCACTTATTTTAAAATCACAATTGGTACATTCAATTATTGTTTCATAAGGAACGTATGCATTTTCATTGTCCTGTATTGGTTCAACCTGAACAATAATCATTTTACTTTTACATTGAGGGCAGACTAAAATCTTACTGCTATTTCTGTCCCAAATTTTTGCTAAAACTTCTATGTCTTTTTTATTGTATTTCATCTCCACGAGAATCCAACCCATATATTATGTAACGTTCTCACATAAATAGTTTTGTACAAAATATTTCAAAAAACATTAAATTAGTAATAGAGTTTACTAATTCGCTTTTTAAGTTGATAAAATGAAGCTGATTACATTTCTCTCAGATTTCGGGTCAAATAGTGGCTATGTTTCACAAATGAAGGGAGTAGCCTTATCAATTACTGATGCAAAAATTGTTGATATAACACATGAAATTTGTCCGCATAATATTAGAGAAGGAGCATTTGTGCTTCGTACTTCTGTGCCTTTTTTTCCCAGAGGTTCAGTTCATGTGGCTGTTGTTGATCCAGGTGTGGGCACAAAAAGAAAAGGAATAGTTATTACAACTCCATCCCAGATATTAGTCGGTCCAGATAATGGTCTTTTGATACCGGCAGCTCGAAATTTGGGAAATTTTACAATATATGAAATTTCAAATCCAAAACTTATGCTTGATTCGATTTCTAATACATTTCATGGAAGAGATGTTTTTACTCCAGTGGCAGCTCATATTTTAAACGGTGTACTTTTTGAACAAATTGGACCAGTTGTTACAGATTTTGTAGATTTAGACTTTGGAAATTTTGAAATAACTGATAATTCAGCCACAGGTAAAATAATTTATATTGATAGTTTTGGAAATATTATTACAAATATTGATGGTATCAGATTAAGCCATGTTTTAAATTATGATAAAAAAGTTAATATTTTTATTGGAACTAATAATTTTGGGACAAAATTTGTAAAGTCATATAATTTTGTAAAAAAGGGTGAACTACTTGCAACTATAGGTAGTAGCAATTTGCTTGAGATTGCTTTAAATCAGGGTAATGTTGCAAAAAAATTAGGTGTAAAACCTGATAGTGATTTGAAAATTCTTTTTTAGTTAGAATTTGATTATAGAATCAAGTAATCCATGTGCATAATTTATGCAACCGAAGGCTGTGAAAAAATCCTTTTTTTTTATATAATATTTTGCATCTTGGTGGTATTGCTTTGCTAGTTCAATAGTTTTATTTTGTGAAAAAGATAATGTCCTTTCTTCTATTTTGGTAAGATTTTCCTCAAACATTTCTATATCTTTTTTTATTCTAATTTTTTCTTTCATAATTTTATTATGTCCTGAAAAACATATTCAAACTTAAAACTTTCTTTCAAACAAATTATAATTCATTTTTATTATATGTAGATTAATATATAAGATATTTATGAAAATTTTGGAAAGGAAATTTTTAAAATTTTAATAATTTTTTTTAAATCTAATGATAGAGAACATTTTTTTATGCGAAGTAAATTTTTATTACAATAATATTTCTATAAAAATATTAGGAATCAATAATATATTTTTTATAAAAAAAAATGTGCCATAAATATAAAAAATGATAATTTTTTATTTATAATTTAGGAAGATTTATATTGTTATAACGTTTCTCATCTATTAATTATTTGAATTATTATTACATAATTAGCTTAATATTCTATGATATTTAATTATATCTATAAAAATAATATAAAAATATTTTTATATAAAAATTACGTAAAATTTGAGAAAAATATTTAAGCTCCCTATACATTAACTAATGTTAATTTGAGGGAGGTAAAAAATGCGAGAGATATATAAAACGTATTCCCAAAAAGGAAAAAAGCAGTTAAAAACAACGACTATCTCGATAGCGTTGCTTGTTGTGGCTACTCTCATTTTCAGTAGTGCATTGCCAGCAATGCCTATCCAAACGCAATCAAAGAAATTGAATGAAATAGAAACCAAAGATAAAGATTTTAAACTAGGGGACATAACTGGACTAGATCCACAAATTAAACCAAGCATGACACTTTCTCAAGCACAAGCAGACAGCGAAAGTAATCCAATAGCAGAACCACTTGCTGATACAGGGTATTGTATGAATGCCATAAGTACGCCATATAAGACTTATTATTACCCGTTAGAAAGCCCAAGCGAGGCGGAAGTGCTTTCAGATGCAGATACTTATTATTGGCTCGCAGGTGGTACCTGGTCATGTGACCATGTATGGTATGGTGTACAGTATAACAATGGTCTTTTATGGACAATAGACCCATATACTGGTGAATGTACAGAAATTGGCGGTGGTGGAACAGGTTTGAACGGTTGTGCATGGGACCCAGTTTATAACAGATTGTATGGGGCCGCAAGTTACGATTTTTATGAAATTAACCCAGAAGATGGTTCACAAGAATACATTGGTAGTTTCGGTATTGGTTCTAATGCAATGATTTGTATTGCATTCGATTTAAGTGGTGTCTGTTACGGCTGGGATGTCAAGTTTAGCGGTAATGCCATACTTTACACAATTGACATTGAGACTGGTGAGGCTACAGAAAAAGCAACATGTAATATGAACCTACTTTATGCACAGGACGGTACTATTGACTGGGACACTGGCATTTGTTGGTTATCTGCCTATAATACACAATATGGAGCATTTGGCGCGACAATGGATTTAGAAACAGGAGATATAGAGTATATTGAGAATTTCCCGAGTAACACTGAAATGACTTGTATGATGGCTATGGGTGAATGTATACCACCAGAGCATGATGTTGGAGTAAAAAGTATCGATTCCCCACTGACAGGCCGTGCAGAACCAAACATGGATATGACAATAACAGTTAAAAACTCTGGTAACAACACTGAGACATTTGATGCACAAATGGAAATAATAAAGTGTGAAGCAGGACCAATAATATATCAAGAATACTTTGACGATTGTGTACTGCCAGAAGGCTGGGATACTGATTATTGGTCAATAGTCTATTCAAACACTGCCGGTGGACAGCCATGTGAAGCACGAATTTACAAGTATGATCAATATTATGGAGGTCAGTACTATGACAACTATATTATGAGTCCGGCAACCGATTGTACTGGCGCTGAGAAGGTTAATCTGAGGTTCAGATGGGCAGGTGATTATGGCACATATGCACAATATGCATCAGTTTATGTCAAGTTTAGAAGAAATTCTACCAGTCCATGGAAGGATGTAAGTCCTTGGGACAATCCAGTTGGCTCAAACCAAGAGGGACAATTATATGAGATTGGATGTTACGGTTTCGGTCAACCAATAGGTGAAGAATTCCAGATGATGTGGAACTATATTGGTTATTACTACTACTTTAACTACCTATGGCTTGATGATGTTACACTTGAGGCATGTGGTGGTTGTGCAGAGTATGCCGAACTAGTAACAGATGTAACCCTTGCAAAAGGAGAAGAAAAACAAATACAATTCCCGAAATGGACACCAAGTGAATGGCATAATGAATCAGCCGAAAACACATGGGAAGAGTATCCAGTTCATGCATTTGTTATACTAGATGGAGATCAACAGCCAAGAAATGACCACAAATGGTACTTACTTGACTTGTGGTACCCATGGATGCATGATATAGAGGTTATGAGTATAGACTCTCCTCATGGTGGAGATGAGTCACTGCCTGGACAAACATTCCCAGTACAAGCAACAATGAGAAATGTTGGACAATACGCTGAGTGTTGTATCCCAATTGATTTAAGCATTGGAGAACCTTTAATACTCGGTACATTGTTTACAGAATACGACTGGCCAGGTTCTTATTATTATCCGGGTCAAGGCAGCGGTTGGACAGATGAACATGATTTTATCGCTTATTATTATGGTTGGATACAATCATCTACATCTCAATCGGGAGGATCTCCTTATGAGGCAATGCTACCATATTACTATGCTTACCAAGACTATTACTTCTACTCGATGGCATTTGACACATCAGACTATGGCATGCTGAGGCTTCAATTCCTATCAATGATAGACCACTTTTCTGGAACAGGACTGTATTCACTTGAGGCAGGATACAGTTACGATGCAAAAACCTGGTATGCAGCTTGGCATGTGGAACCAAGTGGTAACGCAAACTATGATGTTGATGTTCCTATGTTTGGAGGTTCAGAGACAACATATATTGGATTTTGGGTAAAAGGAAATCCATACTACTTTGATTACTGGTATATTGATAATGTCCAAGTAGTTGCTATGGGCTTTGAAGAAGAATATTACGACTTTGCCTGTCAAGGACCCGATATCGAACCCGGAGAAGAAGTAGTCTTCACATTTGAGGATTGGACACCAGACTTCTTACAATATGAAGAGACTGGTACAAAGGAATACATTGTAGAAGCCACTATAGAAATGGTAGGAGACAAGAACCCTGGTAACGATATAAAAACTGAGCAATTAACACTTGATTTCTGGCATGATGTTGGTATCGACAGAGTTACATCACCTACTGGTGGTCATGCTGATAGAGTGGACTTAGGCGAGCTTCTCTGGGACAACGGTGAACCCGATGGAGTAAACGGTTTATTCTTCGGACAATATATTGGATATGACAATTGGCTTATAGATGATTTCGAAGTCGAGACAGCAACCTCTATTACAGGATTAAAATTACATTTCGTATGGGGACCTGGATACTCAGAAAACCTGAAAGAGATATGGATATGTATCGTGGAAGAAACTGGCAATTGTAAACCTGATCCAGCAGATCCACCTTATGCTTTAATGAAAGTCGGACCAGATGAATTTGAGGAATATACTACAGGAACATACTATTTCAGTCGTCCAGAGATAGTTGTAGAAGCTCAATTCGAAGGAGTTGCTGTTACTCCTGGTACCTGGTGGATAGGTGCTATGCCAGTTGGAACAATTGATAGTTATTCATATTGGTTAACGGCACCGATGAAAAATTGCTGTGGTCAATGGCATGCTGAATATTTCGGCTATCCAAGATGGTCACCAGTTTCAAATTACGGGTATAACTATAACTTCGCATGGAAAGTCTATTATGGCGGTGGAGCACCAAAAGTAAAAGCATGGATTCAACCTGGCACTGAAGACATTGATGCCGTTGTGAAAAACTATGGTACATTCAAGAAAGAGGATCTGACTTGTTACGCTGAAATCCGGGAGTACATAACCGATCCAGAAAACGGAACACAAGTATATACTGATGAGATAGGTAATATAGACCTGACAACACCACTTGGTGGAGAAAAGAATCTACAGTTTGCAGATTTCACATTTGCAGACGAAGGACGTTATGGTCTGTTCCTTAACTTACCAGCTGACCCTGATGATAATCTAAAGAATAATCAATTCGTCTGGGGAATAGGAGTTGACGACACACCACCATATTCTGACGACCCACCAATACTCGATCCATCTATTCCTGATGGAAAAGAAGGTTGGTATGTAAGTGATGTAACTGTAACTCTAAACGCAACAGATCCAGTGTCTCATGACGTATCCTCTGGAGTAAAAGAAATTATATACACCATTAACGATGGAGCAGAACAAAAACTACCAGGAAAAACTGGAAGCTTCATAGTTAACCAAGATGGCGAAGACATCCTTATAAAATACTGGGCAGTTGATTGGGTAGGAAATGTTGAACCAACAAAGCACCAATTCACTCTTGATATAGACCAAACAGTACCAGAAGTAGACCTTACCTATGAAGTAACTGGTGGATCACCATTAACTGGTTGGGAGTTCACCTTTACAGCAACAGCAACTGATGCAATGAGTGGTATGGAACGTGTTGAGTTCGCACTTAACGATTTATTACAACATACTGTCACTGGTCCTGGACCAACATATACATGGACTCTAATGTACTTCCCAATACCACATGCTAAATTTACAGCTACAGCATTCGACATAGCAGGTTTACACGACTTTGACGATGTATTTGACCCTGTAACCAGTCCTCACAGTCACAGTATACCACAACAACAAACCAATCAATTACCAAATGCAAAACCCCTACCAAGATAGACACAAAACAACTCTATAAAAAATGAAGGGAAAATATCCCTTCTCTCTTTTATATTTTTTAGAAACTTTTTTTGTTTATATTTATTTTCTTGAACATCCTTATAAAAAGTTGATATAATATTAGATAGAGTCAAGATAAGAATTAAATGAATCCCTACTCTATAGTTGTATTTAAATACATAGCTATATAGGGATGTGATATTTTTTTAACTAAATTGTAAGAATAGTGAACGAAAAAAGGTTTTTAAACAAAAATATTAGAATTACTTTTGTATCACCAAGGATTTTCTTAAAAATATTATATTAGTAATCTAAAATTAATGGGACAAAGCTGTTTATTACTGTAATAAAAAGTTCTAGGAACTAAAGCTCTAAAGAGAACGCATATTTATTACCTTTGATGAAAATA
>Ga0209427_10007271_pt1 | contig 12548 bp, 8 predicted proteins | sample DeeMarSWOR136_30_FD_187465 | JGI IMG/M metagenome (GOLD analysis project Ga0209427, IMG submission 187465) | Marine sediment microbial communities from White Oak River estuary, North Carolina - WOR-1-36_30 (SPAdes) (version 2) | ecosystem: Environmental > Aquatic > Marine > Intertidal zone >... | reverse complement strand
GACCGCACAGTATTAAATGAAGTAAGGGAGTCCGTAACATCAAGGCTGGTTGCCATTCCCACTTTGTACTGCGATGAGGTAATACTATAGTTCTCACGTGCGAGCTCTACCTCCTTCCTCAACGTCTCTAAATTGCTCTCATAGGTCTTTACTTGAAGCATGGCATCCTTTACTTCCACCTCAATATCTTTCTTCAACCTTTGATACCTCAAACGGGCTTGAGAAATATCGTGAACATTCTCTTTGAGATCAATGAACCTAGTTCCCTTCTCAAAGAGAGGTATCCTCACCTTAAACATCAAATCCCAGAATTCGTTTTGCTGAGCAAAGGTTTCCGGAGATATTTGATGGTAATCCCACTCCAGATCGAAGGTGGGGTGAAACTTCTTTTTAACTATATCTCTCTTCTTTTCAGCGATATCAATGTTGATTAGGCTTTCCTTGAGATCATCCCTGGTGTTATACGCTCTGCCGACAAGTTCTTCAAGATTCTCTTCCAATCCCTCACATGGTGGCGGTTCAGTAATCTCATAATACCTTTCTACACCTATACCTATGGTGCTTGACAGGATATTTCTTGCCAACTTCAGATGATTTTTTCTTTCAACAAGATCCCTCTTAACCCTTTCTACTTGAACCTTAGCTCTTAAAACATCTGTTTTGGTAACCTCACCTACCCTGAATCTCACCTCGGCTACCCTCAACTCCTCTTGGGAAAGCTTTAAGGTCTCCTGTGAGACTTTGACAAGCTCCTCTGCTTTTAACACCTCATAGTAGGCATCAGCTACCTTAAAAAGTGTCTCTTTGATCACATACGCATAAGCGCTCTCTGCCGCACTAATGCTATACTTACCAAGTTTTCTGGCAGGGAAAAATTGTCCATTGTAGAGGGGCTGGACAATTTTTAAATCCCCACTCCAGGTTTCCTTGGGAACAACTTCAAAATCCCCTCCCTGAGTACCCCCATCAAATCCAGAGATAGCGTCCTTCTTCCTTATGAAGGAACCATCGTATTCCACATTCGGTACCAATATAGAAATAGCCCTCCCTTTAACCAGCTCAGATTTCTCTACATCCTTTTGGGCTACCATAATATGTTCATGGGTAGATAAGGCAAAACGATAAGCCTCTTGCAAGGAAATCATTAAAGAGTGTTCCTCAGAAAATGCATCATATCCCAGATAAATCGTAATTATTAAAAGAGACATTTTAAATAGTAAAATCTTTTTCAACATTGCTGATTCCCTTCTATAGCTCTACTGTTTTGATTATACTTTTCGATTAATTCTTCTGGATAATTTCCCTACCCATTCATCTAGCATGCAATACCAGGCTGGAATGATAAGAAGGGTAAGAAAGGTAGAGGTAAGAAGACCTCCTAAAAGGGTTATGGAAATAGGTGCAAAGATCTCACTCCCATCTCCTCTTAAGATAGATAAAGGCATAAGAGCAAGAATAGTGGTTGATGAGCTCATAAGTATTGGCCTTAGACGGGTAACTCCTGCCTCGATAATAGCACTAGTCTTTTCAACTCCTCTTCTACGCAGTTGATTGATGTAGTCGATGAGAACAATGGAATTATTTACTGCAATACCCACCAACATCAAAACCCCTATAAATGACATCAAGGAAAGGGTAGTTTTGGTTATAATGAGTATGAGAGACACACCGATTAGAGCCATGGGAACTGAAAAAAGAATTGCCAGAGGGTGAAGGAAAGACTCAAACTGGGCACACATAACCAAATATACCAGTAGAATAACCAGAATAAAAGCCAGCACTATCGCATTTTGCATCTCCTCCATATCCTCATAACCCCCACCATATTTGATGTAATATCCCTCAGGGAGATCAAGAGGGGAGAGTTTCCGCCTGATTTCCTCCACTGCACTGCCTAAGTCCTTTCCTGAAACATTGGCACTTAACACTACTACCCTCCTTTGATCCTCACGATGAATCCTCGCAGGACCTGTTCCCTTAACTATCTCTGCAACCTCATTCAAATAGTGATTGGATCCCAAGGGCGATGAAATAATAACCGATGAGAGATCATTTGGATCATCCCGATCAAATTCGATATATTTTACCCTGATATCATATTCATCACCAGCCACTCGATATTTACCAGACTTTTTCCCTAAGAAAGCAGTATCCACTGTAGAGGAGATTTTGCCTACGGTAATTCCCAACTTTGAAGCTTTTTCTCGGTCGACCTTGATTTGCAATTCTGGTCTGCCTGGTTTCATGCTATTGTCAAGATCGCAAACCCCTTCGACCTCACGCATGCAAGCCTCAGCAGATTTCCCAAGCCTTGTAAGTTCCTTGAGATCACTACCAAAGATCTTTACCTCAATAGGACGCTCCCCTCCACCTAGAAACCAATCCATGGTATCCATAAAATAGACAACGGAGCCCTCCCGTAAGTTTATGTTTCTATAGATTTCATCACAGATCTCCCGAAAGGACCTTCTGCGCTGTTTCTTAGAGCGAAGTTGAAAATACATCTCTGCCTCATTTACATCAGAGGGAGCAATGCCAAAAACCATATCAATGGTGCTTACCTCTGAACGTCCAACCATGGCTAGCATAGAGACAAACTCTGGTTGGTCGGAGATCACCTTTTCCATCTCTTTCACAAAGGAGTCTGTATCTTTTAGAGAGAGTCCAGGTTCTAGCTTGATTACTGCAGTTCCATCCGACTCATCCATTTTAGGTATGTACTCTGTTCCTACCACCTGAAATAGCAAAAGAGACAAAAGGAAAAGTAAAAGTGCAAAGAGGGTGGTTTTCCCCTGATTATTCAGTACAAAACGAAGCAGCCTTATATAAAACCTTTTTGCGCGGTCAAAGAGCTTAAAATCTCCTCTTTTCCTCTTGACCCTAAAAACCCTGGATCCTATGGGAGGCACCACGGTCAATGCAATCACAAGCGAGGCCAATATGGAAAATACTACTGTAACACCAAGTGAACGGGTAAGTATTCCCGTTGCTCCGGTAGATAAAGCCATAGGGAGAAAAACGATTACAGTAGTTAAGGTAGATGCAGAAATCGCCATTCCTACCTCCTTAGATCCACTTTTAGCAGCACTGCTTCGTTCCTCCCCCTCCTCTATGTGGCGAAAGATATTTTCCATCACCACAATGGAATTATCGACAATCAACCCAATTCCCAAGGCGATTCCACTTAGAGTCATAATGTTAAGTGTCTCTCCAAAAAAGTAGATGGCAATAAAGGTTGCTACAACGGCAAGGAGCATAGAAAGTATCAGGGTAAAAGTAGTTCTAAAACTGAGCAAAAAGAGAAAGAGGATAGCAGTGGCGAAGGAAAAGCCCCAAAAAGCACTATAGGTAAGCTGCTCAATGGACCCTCGGATGAGTCGTGAAGTATCATAGACATGCACTACCTCAATATCTGGTGGAAGGGTTTTACAGATCTCAGACATTTCATCCTTAATACGATTGACAACCTCAACGGTATTGGCACCTGGTTCCTTGGAGACAGTAAGGAGAACCGATTCGTCTCCATTAGTGCGTGAGTGGTTTCTCACCTCCTTGTATCCATCAACCACTTGGGCAACATCTTTGATATAAGTGGCAGTTCCCTCATTGACTAGGATAATTGTATTGCTGATTTCCTCCAGTGTAGTGTATTTCCCCTTGGTACGAATTGTGAGCTCATTTCTTCCTACATCCATATGGCCACCGGGAAGATCGATATTCTGCCGTTTAAGTGCCTCGGAGATCTGATCAAAGGTGACGTTTCGAGATTTGAGCTGGTCTCGATAGACCTCAATGACAATTTCCCTTTCCCAACCACCTTGTACCACTGCAGAAGCAACACCCGGAAGCGATTCAAGCCTTTTCTCAACCACATCCTTAATAAATTTTCTAAGTGTTCTTAAGTCTCGTCCTCCTTTGCTGTAAATTCCATAATATACCACGGGGAGCAGGTCCATATCGAATTTCAATACAACTGGTCTATCTACCTCCTTAGGGATTAAATCAAGAGCTAGTTCGATCTGGTTTCGCACGTCTTGTGCTCCCACATCCAGATTTGCCTCCCATTCGAACTCCACCATAAGAGCACAGGCACCTTGCAAGGACACTGCCTTCACCTTTCTTACTCCATCCACAGAAGCCGCAGCAGACTCCAGGTGCTCGGTTACCAGCTTCTCCATTTCCTCAGGAGCAACACCTCTGTATCTCGCCATCACCGCAACCACTGGATAGTCTACGTCGGGAAGTATATCCAGACCGATGCGAGAGAGTGCAAGTAACCCTAAGACAAAAAGGGCTATATAAAAGACCGTCACCGGAATTGGGTGGTCTACTGAAAAATCTGATAGTTTCATAATAGTGTTTCTACCTGATATCCATCCTGGAGGCGATGACTCCCCTCAATCACAATCATCTCCCCTTCCTTTAACCCTTCTGTAACCTCCACCCACTCACCTTCATTAATACCCAAAGAGATTTTTCTCCGCTTGACCACTCCATCTTGAACTACAAAAATAAAGTGTCCATCAGGGCGTTCCACTATCTCCTTCTCAGGGATGATAAGCACTCCCTCTCTCACCTCCAACACCATTTTTATTCTTGCAAACATTCCAGCAGTCAGTCTGCGCTCAGGGTTGGGAATTCTTATTTTTACCCGAAAAGTTCTCTGTTGTGGATCGACCAGCGGATTGATGGTAGTGATCTTCCCCTTAAATTTTTCTTCTGGATAGGCATCAACAGTGATAACTGTTTCCATACCTTCCCTCAATCGTGCTTTCCATTTTTCAGATACCTCACACTCAACCTTAATCTTGCTCAGATTCATTATCTCAAGCACCTCCCAGTTATATGCCCAGAGAGATGATACCTCCCCCTCATTCAATAGCTTCTTGGTCACCACCCCATCGAAAGGAGCTTCCACCACCGAATCCTTATACCTCTTTTCTGCCAATTTCAACTCTGCCTCTCTCTCCTTAATCTGTGATTGGCACGATTTCACCTTTGCTTGGGCTATGGAAAAGGCTGCTCTCATTGAATCATATCGGTGCTTGGCTATTGCCTTTCTTTCATAGAGGGCAGATAACCTCCGCCAATCTTCGCTTTTTTGTTCCAAGTCATGTTTGGCTTTTTCCAGCTCGGCTTGAGCTGTTTTTAAAGAAGCTTTGGCACGATCAATATCCAGTAAAAAATCCTTAGGATCAAGTCTGATAAGAACCTGCCCTTTCTTAATACAGTCACCTTCATCTACTAAAATCTCTTCGATTGTCCCTTCAACTTTCGCTCCTACCTTAGCCTTCTCAATAGGCAAAGTAGTACCTGAAACATTCAGATAGGACGTTATTTGTCCTCTGCTCACCTTATAAATCTTAACTGGAACTTTCCTACGGTTGACTCCTTCTTGAGTACCATCCTTGTCTGAACATCCCATCCAGTAAAAGCAGAGAAAAGGAAGAAGAAAACATAGATACAGCAGATTTAAATTTTTTATCATTTGCATATATACCTCGTAATGGGAAAGATCAAATGACTTTTTATTAAGTGTTCTCATTTGTAACTTCACTATGGTCAAAATTTCGGAGACGTCTACACCCACTCTATTACCTCCCTACAGCCCTTTCCAATTTGGCCTTTGCGATATGGTAATCGCTTAAGGCGTTATAATAATTTTTATGTGCTTCGGTGAGCAAAGTCTGAGCATCCAGTACATCCGTGGTAGTTGCCATTTGCTCATTATATCTTTCCTGGTTTAATCTGAAATTTTCTTCAGCCTGTTCGATAGCAGTTTTTGCTACAAATATGTTTTTCTCTGCCTCTCTAAGGTTGAGATAGGATTCCTTAACCTCAAGGGCAATTGCATCACCTACCTGTTTTTTGAGCTCTTCTGCCTGGGCAAGCTTTGCCCTGCCAGCACTTACCTGATAGTGTTTCTTTCCCCACTCCCAGATATCCCAACTAAAGAGGGTAGTAATCATCCAACTTTCAGCGTCCTCATAGGGGTTACCTTGTAAATCAGCATGGTCTCCCATTCTCTGATAATTGGTAATTAATGATATTTGAGGAAAAAACCTGCTCTTTGTCAGATTAACAGTCTTTTTTGCTCTTTCAAAATTAAAAATTACTTCCTTCATTTCAGGTCTTCTTTTAAGCGCCTCTTTCAAACAATCACCTAAAGAAAAGACCTCAGGATGGTATTCCAGGATATCTTCCACCTCCACCGATTGATTTACATCCTGTCTCAATATGGTATTAAAGTTTGCCGTTGCTATCTTTACCCCATTGTCTGCTCGAATCAGATTCTGTTTGACTTGAGCAAACCTCACCTCTGTTTCTAAAAGGTCATTTTTAGGAATCATCTCTTCTTCATAAAATGCACGAGCAACCACTACGTGGGATTTCACCTGCTCAACCGCCTGAATGGCAACCTTTTTGATCTTCTCAGCCTTCAATATAACAAAATAAGCCTCTTTAACCTGTAAGATAATGTCTTGCTTTGCCCTGTCCCAATGTTCTTTGGCTATATCCACGCCCAGTTTGGCAATTTGATAGGAGGAGGTAAGCGCTCCACCAGTAAAAATTGGCTGCTTAAGATAGGCATTCCATTGATAGCGGTCTTGTCTTCCCATCTTTACATCAAGCGGATAGGATGTATATGACCAATCTTTCATATGGGGAGCCTCATTAAAATGTGTATAATTATACTCCGTAGATAATTTAGGCAAAAAATCAGTGGCTGCTGCCTTTCTTTCGTAATCTGCTCCTTTTATTTCGTATTCCGCTGCCCGAATGCAAGTACTCCTTTTTATGGCTATGGTGATACTCTCATTCAAGCTTAAAGGTTTCTCTACTTCATCAGCGCTCACCAAAGATGAAGTGAGAATAGACAAGCAAAGTGAAATGATCAAAATGAATAAAACTCTTGACATTTTTCCTCCTTTTTAGATAAATGTGGGTTTCGAGGAATTCACAAATGAATAGTATTCTTCGCCTTGCCCTCATATAAAAATTCACCCTATTGATTTAAAAAATAGGAGGGGTACCAACCCAGATACCTTCTACTGTTTCAGACCAGGGATTCTCCCATCTATGAGGTATGGAAGAGTCAAAATAGAGGCTGTCCCCCTCTTCAGCGATATATTCCTTTTGATCAAGAATCAATTTTATCTTTCCTTTAATAATATACACAAATTCCTGTCCTACTCTGGGTATGGCTTCAACTTCTCTCTTAGGCGCACCATAGAAAAAAATGGGTTCCATCTTCTGGTCAGGGAATCTATTGGAGAGAAGCTCTATGGTAAGCTGGGTATTTTTATTGTAGTAAAAATTCCTTTTCTCCTTTTTAACCAACACGTCTTCTACAAGATTATCCTCTCTGAAAAGATCTGTTAACCTAATCTCAAGGGCAGAAGCCACTTTCATCAAAGAGGTAATAGAAGGTGAGGTCTTATTTAATTCAATTTGGGAAATAAAACTCTTGGTAAGACTAGATTTCTTAGCCACCTCATCCAGTGTCATCTTCTTTTCTAGCCTGATAGCTTTTAATTTCTCTGCTAATTCCATCACTATATCCTCTCATTTTTGTATTATATATTTTATTTTTTTAAAAATATTTTACAATATATATTACATTTTGTAAAGTATAAATTTACTTTATAAAATTTTTAAAGTGTATTTTTAGAGGGTATAAGGGAGGTAAAAGGGTGGAGTATCTCTTTATTTAATAATAAATTGAAATGTTAGAAGAATCTAGTATTCATAATTCTGGAGCCATAAGTCAGTAGTGAGAGGTTATTCCTAATGCTGAATCCTGTATCCAACATTCTGCTTTCTTCAGTTGTGGAATGAAGCAAAGCAGAACAGAGCTAAACTACCCAGAGGTAGTAAGTGTTTTATAGTGAGGCTTCTGTTGAAAATTCACCAATAATCTTCTCGCAATCTTGCCAGTGCTGGTTTTAGGAATAGATTCCCAAAACTCTACTATTTTAGGAACTTTATAACTCGCTAATCTTCTTCTACAATAAGAAATTACATCTTTCTTCGTGAGATGAGATCCGGGTTTCAAGACAACAACTGCTTTAATGATTTCTCCCCTTTCTGCATCAGGTACACCAAAAGCAGCTACTTCAATCACTTTAGGATGGGTAAGAAGGGTACTCTCCACTTCAAAGGGGAATACATTCAACCCACCAACAATAATCATATCGTCTTTTCGACCCAGGTGATAGTAGAAGCCATCGTCATCCTTCTTGCACAAATCACCGGTATACAGCCAACCATTCTTAATCCGCTCTTGAGTGAGCTCTAAATTATTATGATACCCTTTCATCACTATTGGTCCCTTTACGATTAGTTCCCCAACTTCCCCAGAAGGTACGTGTTCTCCCTTCCCATCCACCAGTTGTATCTCAGCATGTGGGACGGCTCTTCCGATGCTTCCCATCTTTTTCTGATCGTATTCAAGGGGAAGAAGCGTTATGAAAGGGGACGTTTCAGTTAATCCATATCCTTGAATAACAGCAACAGAAGGAAATACCTTTTTAAAGTTTTTTAACAACTCGAGTGGAACTGAAGCTCCCATCATACCGATAAAACGAAGACTACTCAATTCATACTTATTTAGATTTGGAACTCTCAGGATAGCTTGGAAAATGGGAGGAACGGCATGGAACCAGGTTACCTTATGTTTTTCCACTGTAGCAAGAATCTTATCTGGCCTGAGCTGATCAAAAATAACAATACTACACCCTTTATCTACCAACTCATTACAAAGAATAGGTCCAGTAATATGTGACATGGGTAGGACACATCCTATGACCTCACTATCATTTGTTCCATATAACTCTGCCAATGTTTCAGGGAAAAACCTAAGGTTATTAAAGGTAAGTACGATTCCTTTTGGTCTGTCGGTTGTACCCGAGGTATAAAGATAGAGAGCTTCATCATCAGCGTTGACTTCAACCATCACCTCTTCCGATAATCTCTCATCACCTACTATTTCTTCAAAAGTGATATTCTCCTCCTGCCTTCCATTACTTCCACTTCCAACAATTACCATAATGATTGAGTGCTTGAGTTTTTTAAAGAAAGGTGCACAATATTCATTCAGCCCACTGCTCATGATAAATGCCTTGATCTGACCATCCTCTATAACGCCGCATAGTTCTTCACCTTTAAAACGGATATCTAAAGGCACGCACACGGCTCCCATTTTGAGTATAGCGAAGTAAGCGACAACAAAGCTAGAAGAATTGGGAAGCATAAGAGCTATTCTGTCACCCCTCTCAATCCCCAGCTGTTTCAGCTTACTGCCAACCCTGTTAGCCATAAGATTAATCTGATTAAAACTCAACTTTTCCTTCCCACAAATAACAGCGGTCTTATCAGGAAACCTTTCTGCACAATGAGCAAGCACTTTTCCTACATTCATCACACCTTCTCCTTGAATTTATATTGCTGAGGAGGATATAAACTTCTTCCGATCTATAAGCTCCTTTCGTGCTATTTTCCCCATGCTGCTTTTGGGAATTTCATCCCAAAACTCAACTATCTTAGGAACCTTAAAGTTAGCCAGTTTCTGTCTACAATACGATATGATCTCCTTTTTAGTAATCTTACTACCAGGTTTCACAACGAGGGCTGCCTTGATAATCTCCCCCCGATCTCTATCTGGTATTCCCACAACTCCTGCCTCTTTTAATAAAGGGTGTTCACGTAAAACCTGCTCTACCTCAGCAGGATATACATTTAACCCACCGACGTTAATCATATCATCTCTTCGACCCAGATGATAGTAGAAACCATCTCCATCCTTCCTACATAAATCACTCGTGTAAAACCATCCATCCTTAATCCGCTCTTGAGTACCCTCCGGATCATTATGATACCCCTTCATTACCATTGGCCCTTTAACAACCAACTCTCCCACCTCTCCCACAGGCACCTCTTCTCCCTTCTCATCTAAGAGCTTTATCTCAGCATGAGGAACAGCTCTTCCGATGCTTCCCATCTTCTGCTGCTCATATTCCAGGGGAACGAGGGTGATGAGAGGGGATGTCTCAGTTAATCCATATCCTTGAATAACAGCAAGAGAAGGAAATGCCATTTTGAACTTCTTCAGCAAATCGAGTGGAATTGAGGTCCCCATCATAGATACAAATCGGAGGTTGCTTATGTCAAACCTCTCTCGATGAGGGACATGGAGAAGTGCCTCGAAAATTGGGGGAACACCAAAAAAGTAGCTCACCTGATATTTCTCCATAGCGGCCAGGATTTTGTCAGGCCTTAACTGGTCAAAAATACAGAGTGTACTACCCCTCAACACCGTTTCATTACAGACAATGGGTCCTGAAATATGTGACATGGGAAGGGGGCACCCCAATACATCGCTTTCAGAGGTGTTACAAAACTTAGATAAGACCTCTGGAAAGAAGTCCAGGTTAGAAAAGGAGAGTACAACACCTTTTGGTTTACCGGTGGTACCTGAAGTATAGAGATAGAGGGCATCTTCATCCTCTTTGATATCTACCATAATTTCAGATGATAATGACTCGTCACGTATCACCTCTTCATAGCGCGCAACTCCATCAGCTACCTTCCCCCCCGCCACTATGATACCCTCTATACTCTCCACCTTTGAGAAAACATCATAAGACTGATAGAGAGCAGTTGTAATGACTACCTTAACCTGGGCATCTGTGAGGATAGGGGACAGTTCTTCCCCCTTAAATCTTAAATCCAGAGGTACGGCAACAGCACCCAGTTTCATTACACCAAAGTAGACTACTACCCACTGGAAAGAATTGGGCAAGATGATCGCAATGTGATCACCTTTTTTAATATTAAAGGTTCGCAGTTTATTAGCCACTCTGGTTGCCATGAGGTCTAAACCAGAAAAACCTATCTTCTCATCTCTGAAAACAACTGCTGGTTTATGGGGCAATCTTTGAGCCGTCTCGCTTAATACCCTTCCTACATTCACTGTGATAAACCTCTAGTTTACACAGGATTTCAAATCCAATTAAGACCGACATCTTATTGACTAGTGAGTTAAAAAATTATCTGAATAATCTATAATTGTCAATGAGTTTTCTATCTAAAGGAAGGGATAAGTGGGGTCTGAAATGATTTCAGGCAAGGCTCTCTCCTCTATGCTTATCATAAGCGAGACTATGTAAGAAAAAATAAATTTATAAAACTTTATCCTTGCATAACAATAGAAAAGAAAGCAACAAGCATTCTTATAAAAATAGTCTAAAATTATCGCTTGAGAATTCTTACTTTATTGCCTCTTTTTTCTATTTCATCCATCTGGTTTACTATCCGCATCAGCTTTTTCATTTATGTTTTCTAATAACCACTGCTCAATGATGCGATCACACACCTCCCAGTTCTTTTCTTTCATAAAACAATGCCCCATGCGTTTAAATATCTTTATATCCCTGGCGTGATAGTACTCCGCCAGCCACTGGTTGGTCGGCATCCCTGTGGAAAAACCATTCTCCTTACCGATAACGTAGACAGGACACCTGATCTTTCTTGGATCAACCGGTGTGTGACCAGACTCCATGGCCGCAAGCTTGGATTCCCATCCATGTTTTTGAACATACTCCCTTAAAACCTCCTTCTCAACCAGACCTTCATTGAAGAGGAACCCCTTTATCTTTTCTAGATCACTCGTCATCATTACCAGATTTCCCTTTTCGACATACACGCCCTTCCCTGCCATTCCTCTGATGGTAGCCTGAACATCCAATATCTGTGTCAAGGCCATACAGGTTCCACTGTCTATCAGGAAGAGTTTGACTGGGTTTCTCCTCTCAGCATACTTCTGGACAACAATGCCCCCAAGGCTGTGGCCGAAGAGATAAGGATTCTTCTTAAGAGATGTCACTGACACAGTCAGCGAGGGGGATACAATCTACAAAGAAGTGGGTTGCGTTAGGATTTTCATCCATACTTAATATTAAAATAGGAATAGCATACTCATTGGCAGGCCATATAGTTACTATGTTTCCATAGTATTTTTTTACTAACTCTACTAGCCGTACGAGGGTAATTTTTTCTAATTTTTGTGCACTATAGCAGTTAATGGTACCTTTAATCACATTTCCTTTGAGTTGAGCAATTCTTTTCATCTCCTCAGCATCGATACTGGGAGCAGCTCCGTAAGAGTGAGTAGCGTGGGGATCAACAAATCCCCTAATGAGAGGCTTTTCAAAATTTCTTATAGGAGTAATGTTTACTCCCTCATATTCATCTAGTATCACTGGTTCAAAAGGCTTAAGGTTTTCCTCGATAGCATCCATTAACTTTCCTGAGATGGAGTGCCAAGGAAATCTTTTTACCTCTTGATCTTCTGGAAACAATTTAAATAATCCTTCTTCACCATGGTGTTATCTCCTTCCCTCTTCCCTCGTAGATCAGTATCGTAGTGTGGGTGCAAAGTGAATAAGAGCCATCCACTCTACGGGAACACCTAGTTTTCGAATAATCTCAAATGACATATCCTTGAGCATGTAGAATTCTAGTATACGGGCTCGGACAAAATTCATCAG
>Ga0209427_10007270_pt1 | contig 12548 bp, 9 predicted proteins | sample DeeMarSWOR136_30_FD_187465 | JGI IMG/M metagenome (GOLD analysis project Ga0209427, IMG submission 187465) | Marine sediment microbial communities from White Oak River estuary, North Carolina - WOR-1-36_30 (SPAdes) (version 2) | ecosystem: Environmental > Aquatic > Marine > Intertidal zone >... | reverse complement strand
ATGCCAAGATCAAGGACATGGAAGAAGAGGGTAAGAAAGCAGGCAAAAGAAGACCACAGAAAGTCAAAGTGGAGTAGAACGAAGTCCGACCCTTTTACATGAGAATTGTGCGTTTCATATGGATACTCTATCAGTTCTCCGGTGCGATGGTGTGATAGCCGGCCCTCGGTTTGCGTGGAAGCCGCCACCGTCTCCCTACTCCCCTACCCAGACCATCAAGCAACAACCATCCCAACGCCGTACCCAGACCCGCGATTGCCGGGGGGCGGTTCGGTGAAGAGGCCTGGAGTGCCGACGGAAGAAATTGCAGAACGGTTTGAAAAACCAAGAATGGCGAGCGTTCCTCCCAGCCGCTCGCCTTATCATCTCAGGGGCTTTTGTTTTCCGAATACATCATCGGCAAGAAATAACACTACCTTGATTCTAAGTGATCACAAGACGTAGGTATTAATGTCTATTATCTTACTGATAACTCATGCCTTGGCTTGGAAAATGGGATTCAGGGACTCCGCCATTTGTTTGACTTTTTCCAGGTCATCTATCGAGATAGGCTTGAGAGTCATGGCCAAATCCACAGCCATGCGAAAGAGTGACTCTTCGCCCGGTGGTATAGCAGCTGTTACAGGTTGGCTAAGGGTAAAGTACAGCCCCAACCTTGCTTCATCCCGTTCGGTAAGAGGTTGATACCAGCACTTCGGATATTCTTTGCGTGATGGATCGTTCTGAGGCCATCGTTGTCGTGCCAGCGACTTCAGAGCCAGTCTTGCCACTCCTTTGGATTTTGCGGCGGCAATTACCTTGGGGCCAAAGTTTCCTTTATAGAACGTGGCGAAATTAATGGGAAATAGAATAGAATCGAAATCAAACCGTTCCATTACAGCGAGGGCCGCTTCCTCAGAATGGGCAGAAAAACCAAGATAACGAATCCGCCCCCGCTTTCTTGCTTCGATAAATACCTCCATCGCTCCGCCTTTGGCGAAAACAGTATCCACATCCTTTTTGACATCTGTAATGGCGTGAAGCTGATAAAGGTCAAAGTAATCGGTACGTAATCGCTTGAGCGATTCTTTTAACTCTGCTGCCGCACCCTCCCGCCTGCGTTGCCCGGTTTTGCATGCCAGAAATATCTTTTTACGAAATGGCTCCAGTGCTGGACCAAGTTTCAACTCCGCATCGCCATAAGTGGGTGCGACATCGAAGTAATTCACTCCTTTCTCGATGGCCTCTGCCACCACACGATTGGCGTGCTGCTGCTCCGCATCCTTGACCACAATCCCTCCAAAACCGATGATTGATAGTTTCACACCGGTCTTCCCATACTCTCTCTGTGGAAGTTTTGTGAAGTTCGTGGAATAGTTTCTGCGTTGTAACTCGTCGGCCGCTGTCACGGAAGTACCACGCAGCATTCTGCTTACCGTTATCGAGCCGGCTACAACTGAGCTTTTTTTGATGAATTCTCTGCGTTTCATACACTGACCCCTTACAATTCCGTGACTGTGTTGGCTTCTACTTCCAAATCAAAGCCTTTAATATGAAGATTGTACACTACAGTTACGTTCTCTGAAAAGGACAAACTACTTCTGAGAACATAGTCTGCCATTTAGGCGTAGTCAGCTAACGATGGGAAACACATCCTTCTCTCCATTGCCTCCCCCAGAAAATCCACAACACCCAGCCCCTTGACTTGACAACGGTCGTTCATATCGAGGTGATAAGTGCATGAGACCTGTGAAACTTGATTTTGGATAGATTGCGAGGATTCCTGACTAACGTTATAATGCAGCGCCGCAATAGAAAGGTAGATACAATCGAACAAGGTTACGGAGTCGCAGGACTCTTATATAGAGGATATGTCAGATGGATAAGATGCTCAATTTCTTGGGGGCATTTCTCGTTGGTGCGGTGCTTTTCAACACGAACCCCGGGTTTTGTAAGCCTGTTGAACTTCTATCACCTAATGGAAGAATCATAATCAGCGTGGACGCCGGAGACCGAGTCAAATTCTCGGTATCGGTCGACCGGAAGGAGATTGTAAGCGTCTCAGGAATTTCAATGACATTTGCAGACCAGGGTGTGCCGGGAAGGGATGTTGAAATTACTGATACCAGTCGCAACACTGTAAGCCGACGAATTAAGCCGGTCATCAAAGAGAAATCTAATGTGATTCAGGAACATTATAACGAACTGACACTGGACTCTGGGCAGCAGTATGTATTGACACTCAGGGCGTACGACGAAGGGGTGGCCTACCGGTTCTCAACCTCTTTTACCGGCGATGTTACAATTCAGTCTGAACAGGACCGGTTTCGCTTTAAATCCACGGATTCCGTTTACTGCCAGAAGGAAAAGAGCTTTCGTTCCAGTTATGAGAAGCCATATTCGCATGTTCCGATACAGGAACTCACGACTGGAGATTTGTGCTGCCTCCCATTACTCGTGGATGTTACGAACGGTCCAAAAGTTGTGATCACAGAATCTGATTTAGAAGACTATCCCGGCATGTGGCTGAGAGGCACAGGCGAAGCTTCATTGGACGCGACCTTTGCAGGCTATCCATTAAAGGAGTCCTACGAAGGACGGGCGTATGGCCACGGCCGAGTCACCGAGCATGCTGAATACATCGCCAAGACCAAAGGTACAAGGACGTATCCCTGGCGGATAATCGCGATAGCCCATCAGGACCAAGATCTGATTACAAATCAGCTTGTGTACCTGCTTGCTAAGCCATTGCAGCTGGACGATGTTTCATGGATCAGACCGGGAAAAGTAACCTTCGACTGGTGGGCCAGACGGAATATTTATGGCACGAATTTTAAGGCTGACATCAACACGGACACGGCCAAATACTTCATTGATTTTGCCGCTGATTATGGAATCGAGTATTTCCTGTTTGACGACGGCTGGTCGAACAGGAAAGACCTGCTGGACGTCAATTCAGAGCTTGATATGGATGTAATCACAGCTTATGCCAAACAGAAGAATGTGGGGATTATGTTGTGGATGGTTTGGGCGACACTGGACCGACAGTGCGAGCAGGTTCTGGACCGATTTTCCCAGTGGGGGATTAAAGGTATTAAGATCGATTTTATGAATCGGGATGACCAGAAGATGGTCAACTTTTATCATAGGATAGCCCAGGAAGCCGCTAAACGTCACATGGTTATCGACTTTCACGGATCCTACAAGCCGGCCGGTCTGCGCCGGGCCTATCCCAACGTCTTGACACGCGAAGGACTGATTGAATTCGAATACAACGGATGGACAGATCATGCAAACCCGGAACATCACACCCTGTTACCTTTTATTCGTATGGTAGCCGGTCCGATGGATTATATTCCAGGGACGATGAACAATGCCCAGAAGAAGAATTTTCGTCCGGTGGGAGACAGGCCCATGGGACAGGGTACCCGGGCCCATTCCATCGCCTTGTTCATCATCCTCGAAAGCCCGATGCAGATGCTGCCGGATGCACCCTCGGACTATTACAGAGAACATGAATGCATGGAGTTCATTTCGCATATTCCAGTCGTATGGGATGAAATCCGCGTATTGGAGGCTAAGCTCGGCAATTATGTCGTTCTTGCCCGCCGAGATGGCTGTGAATGGTTCGTCGGGGCGATCACCGACTGGCAGCCGAGAGAGTTTGATATCCGTTTTGACTTTTTAGATAAAGGTTCCTATCAGATAGAGGTTATCAGAGATGGGATCAACGCCGACATTCGAGCCATTGACTACAAGAAAGAGACTGGGACGATCAGGAAAGGGGAGAATAGAACAATCAAGCTGGCCCCTGGTGGTGGTTGGATTGCCAGAATCTATAAGACCGAGACGAAAGATGTGAATCGAACCAGTTCAAGGTGATTCTGTAACCAGAGTTGATCTGCAACTGCGGAGCTTTTGTAGCACCGTGGTTGTATTGGAACTGCTTTGACCGTTTACCGGCCTCCTCAGCTCCACTACACTGTTGCTCATCCAGGATGTCCACGGCTCAGTGCATAGTGCATCGATCAAAGACCACGACTTCGACATTCGTGGTATTATGATCAAGAACCTCATAACACAGACGCTTAAACTTGTGGTTATCTACAATGAACAGTACACAGAAAGGCCCGTCATATACCTCGTCGGCAGCAATATAGCCGGAAAAGTCGAAGAGAGTCTCATCGATGTACTCTTTTTTTATCGTAGCTTCAGTTTTTTTCCCCCGTTGCTTCGACCCAATTTTGAATTGTAGCCCAAGGCACAAACACTCGATGATCACGCCATAAATGCCATGATGCCGGTCGGTATCGGCACCTGGGGATAAGATACATCAAAAATACTTTGTATTGCTGCTACAGTCTCGAAATAACGGCTAATTTCATGGCAGCTTGCTAATATCATACCGAAGAATGCCTTGATTCATGACCCATAAACAGATAATCAATAGGTCGATGATTTTTGGGAAAGGACGAGCTTAGGGAGGTAAATGTTTGTTTTTTTAGAATTATAGACAGGTATTGACAGGCACCCGGACACCCCACTTCAGTCACTCAAACCAAATCCTCGAAGGTCGGCGCTCGAAAATTACATCCATCTCAAAACACCCTATTTTATTGCCATGCCGCTTTTGCCCTTACCTTTATCAACGAGCTTGCGGTTATGACACCGGATAGGTCCCGTATCCACAGCAACAACGCATTTATTACAGTTATCGCACAAGGCCGTATCCGAGGTTCCTGATCTAAATTTATTGGGCAGATTCGGCTCCAGGATTAAAGGTCGTGCCATCGAAACAAAATCTGTCATATTTTTCTCAATTGCGTCGTTGAGGAACTGCCTGGAGCGCATCCCGCCCACGGTAATAATGAGTAAGGACACTGCTTGTTTTATTTTCGCCGCAGTTTCAAGATTATAACCTTCACGAAATGGAGGCTGCATTAGCTTGATAAACGGAATGACGAAGTATTTTAGAAGGAATTTTATTGCTGAATTGTACCTGCAAAAAGGACGCATGTACTTGAAAATAGCGTCAGAGGGGAATTTACCCCTCGTCATAACAAATCCGCCTTCGTTCGTACCGCAACTAAGCTCGATAGCATCACAACACTTAGTATCTTCGATCATCTTTGCAAATTGTATACATTCTTGGGGTTTCATACCTAAGGGTGCGCGTTCATAAGTGTTCAGCTTTATCAGTACCGGATAGTCCTTTCCAACTATTTTTCTAACTGCTCTTAAAGTTTCGCCAACTATTCTAAATCGATTTTCCCTGCTTCCTCCCCATCGATCCTTTCTTTTGTTGGCATGACATGATAAAAATGTTGATAGTAGATAGCCGTGAGCCCCGTGGATTTGTACCCCATCATATCCCGACTCTCTGGCACGTCGTGCCGCCTGAGCAAAGTCTTCAATTACGGTAAGAATCTGGGCCTCTGTTATTTCCCCGGGCTTCTCACGATAAAAACCGCGCGGTATCGCCGAAGGGGCAACCAGGGGCTCTCCGGTCTCACTGGACCAGGTTTGGCGGCCACAGTGGCATATCTGTAACACGATTTTCCCGCCAATCTCATGGATGCGATCAACAAGTTTCTTGTGATAGGGTATCAGTTCATCCGAGTCGATCATATTCATGTGATAGAGGGCGCTTTTCCCTTCCTGTGCGATTCCAGCATATCCGGTAATTACCAGACCAATCCCGCCTTCTATAAAGCCCCTATAGAATTGAAACTGTTCATCAGTCGGCCGTCCCCGACTGTCCGCCAGGCCCTCATGAGAAGCGGTGCGAATCATACGATTCGAAAGTTCCATGGTACCGATGTTGGCTTTGTTGAATAGAATCGACATTGCTGAGAGTCTTTAAGGAAAATAACTTCCACCTTGGTGATTCATACCGCGTCGCTGTATTGTTTGTCTTTCTTCCTTATACATAAATAACATACGAATAAGGCCCCCCAGAAATAGATTGTCACGAGCAGCCATCCGGTAAAAAATGGATGCGACCAGAACGAGTAGAATTCTTCAGCCTGGAATTTATCATAGGTACTTGCAATATTAAACGTAATGTCTCTCGTCACATATACAATGACTCCAACTAAAACAGCCATAAGAATATAGCCGATTCGCACCAATACGTCTTGTCCCTTTCTAAGCCAGTACTTTCCTATTAAGAAGCCGATATATGTTGGTCCCACGGTGAACAGGAAAATCGCAAAAGAGACAGCCGCTTTGATCGGGCTGTCATGTATGTGGTCCTGCCACCGCCACAGGAAATTAACCTCCCATGCAGGCCAGCCGAGGAAAAAGTAAAATGGCACGGGGGTAATGAAGAACACCGCAAATAAGAGGACGATGCTTTTCATGAAGTAATGCTGGTTAGGGTCGTCGCTCTTGAGCATGTTCTTGCCGCTTTCAGCAAGAGCCTGTCCCGCCAGCAGCGCTATGGGAATATCGATTGCCAACATAATGTTACCTCCTATTTTTTAGTGGCGAGCTAATTCTTGCCCGTTTAACCTCGATTTTCCTTCCGGATTGTGAGGATAAGATAAGCCATCGCCACTGCGAAATAGATCATGACTGTTATCCAGGCGACTGAAAAACCGTATGGATTGCTCCACACGGATGCCATAGATTCTCGCGTTTGGTCGTTTAGGTTGTGGTATTGATCATAAGTGCCCATCAAAAAGAAGGACGGATAACAGCTTAGCACAACTATGCTCACAGCGACAAGAACACCAATATAGGTAGGCCGTAGATATTTAGCTTTCCCGCTGACCAGCCATCGATATCCAAGGGTATGTCCGTAATAGCCTGCAAAAACGATGGCCATAACAAAAAGTGCCGGAAGAAGCGCATTTACCCATCCCGTATGCATAACCTCTTCGAACCGCTTGCTCCAGTAGATTTGTTCCCACCCGGGCCAACCGGAAAGCAGGTAGATGCCTGCCGGGGCGATAACAAAGCCGGCAAAAAAGACCGAGCGAAAAAGATATCGATAGTAAATCGCTGGTTTTGCCTCGCCGCTTTTCTCCGCCCCCTCTTTCAATACTTTCCTGCCAAGATCAATGGACAGCATGCTGACTACGAATGCTGCTGGAATATCGATTTGAACCATGATTCTCTCCTTTTCATAAAATCTGATTGAACATCATTTCATTACGATAAGTTTGTTGATTAATGCTTCTTTAGTAGACGAACTTTCCGACTTTCACCCTGCGGATCCGTTCTTACTTTTTATCGTCTTTCTTCGAGTATTGTCTGGAACATGGTGTAAACTTCCTTTTCCTTATCTGGCGTCATGAATGCCTCTGGAAGAGACGCTTTGGTTCTTCCCAGTCTCACCGCCATCTCGATTCCCAGAGGATTATAGGGTAGAAGTGAGACATTCTCCGCACCGGCCTCACACAGGAGTTCAACAATAGCCGAGAAGTTTTTCCGCGTGGCGGTAATGCCGGGGATTAGAGGTATTCGGGGATAGACGACGGCAGGTTTTTCCTGAAGAAGCCGATGGAGATTAGCGAATATCTTCCGGTTCGCCTTGCCCGTATACTTTTGGTGAATGTCCGGATCGGCAATCTTGATGTCGAAATATACCAAATCAATGTAAGGAAGTATTTTTTGTCTGAAAACGTCGTAGCTGAAATACCCACATGTCTCCAGGACAAGATGAATCTGCTTGGCCTTAAGAGATTTCAGAAGAGACTCAAGATAGTTGGGATACATCGTGCATTCGCCCCCGGAAAGAGTAACTCCGCCATGGGAGTGACGGTAAAACGGCAGGTCACGCAATAATATCTCCATAAGCTCTTCAACGGGATAGTATTGCCCTATCAGCCTTAAACCGTCTCCGGTACAAACGCCGGCGCATTGGCCACAACGGATGCATTTTCCCCTGTTGATGCGTTCCGGTCGTGATAAGTCTATAGCTTCCTGAGGACAAGAGTCTGCACAATCTCCGCAATTAGTACATTCTCGGGCGGAAAAAATGATTTCTTCCTTTGGGTCCTGTGTCTCCGGGCTGTGGCAAAAGACACACCGCAGAGGACATCCTTTGAAAAAAACCACACTGCGGATACCGGGTCCATCTTCGTGACTGCCTCTCTTAATCTCAACGACAAGCGGATGGTTACCGTTCTGCATTACTCAATTCCAAGTCTTCGTGTAAGGTCCTGGACCATAAAACCAAACTTGAAAATATGGTTAAGGTTTCCGTCAACCTCAACAGCGTTTTCTGATATTGAATTGAAGATGTCCTGCTTCTCGGAGAATATATATTTTCTCAGGGCCTCACCGTTCTTGAACGTGACCATGACGTCCCAATCATCTATTGCGTCGTCATGAACATGCATGTCACCGTTGCTGAAAGTAGCTGAAACCCTGATATTCTCCGCCTCATCTGCGCCCTTAAAATAATATCTTCCATTGAAATTTTCCAGGTTCTTTCGGAAATCATCGTCCGGAGTCAGGTAAAAGAACCAGTCCATACCCTTGAGCAGAATTTCAATAAATTTGTCCGTTGCCGTACCGAGCACTTGCTTTTTCAGCCCCCACGCGCGAATTCTTGTAAAGAAAGCGTCCGCTCCTTTAAACATATTGGAAATGGGTCGCAATATAAATCGTCTCCAAACAGAAGCCATAGTTTGTCTCCTTCGATATTTCAGGAATCTTTTTAGGTTAAGGGAAAAGGAGCATAAGGTATCGCTTTTCCCGATAGAAGCTGGTACTCGGTCCGATCGATAATCTCTTTTTGCATGAATGGGTTCAAATCCTTGAAATAAGCGGTGTAGCCGGAAACACGGACCAGTAATTCAGGATACTTATCAGGATTTTTTACCGCATCCTCAAAATCCTCACGCCTGGTTATGTTGAACTGGATTTCCATTCCTCCATCTCTTTGGCCTTTGTTATCATCAAAGTATCCTTTTACGTAAGCGACAAAGTTGTTGAGCATCTTTTCCTTATCGACTTCTGGTGTGAACTTCAGGTTCAGGGCAACTCCGCTTGAGAGGGACCTTGCCGACAGATTTGCCACAGAGTTGAGCGCTTGGGGAAGTGAAGGGGTAACACCGGAAACAGGGGTAATGCCGCTGGTGAAATTCTCCCTGGCCTTACGTCCACTGGGCAGCGCCTGGGTCAGCCGCCCGTAACCGGCGTGAATAGTCATTGTCCAGTACCCTACACGATAATTTCCTCCCCGGTAATTTTGCTTTCCTGAAAATTCCTTGTCTAACAAGTCGACGAGCCAGGCAGCATTAGCGTCGGCCGCTGGGTCTTCGTTACCATATTTGGGCGTTCTTTTCGGGTCCATAAGCCGCTTTTGCAGTTTTTCAAAACCGCTACCTTCGAAATTCTTTTCCATGGCCTTGAGAAGTTCTGCGAAGGAGATGTCATTGTCCTCAAAGACAACCTTCTCGATAGCGCTGAGAGAATCCGCTACATCGGCAAGGCCGATTATTGTTACCCCTGAAGAATTAATGGTGGCTCCGCCCTCAATAAGGTCTTTGCCTTTCTCCATGGGACCCTCAAATAATGCAGAGAGGATTGGAGTAGGATAGAATTCCTGATGTGTCCTTCCAAAAATGTTGTTCAGGTTTGTTGTTTTCTCCGCCAACCAGCGGACCTGCCTGGCAAAGGCATTCTTAAATTCATCAAAGTCTTTAAAATTAACCGCTTCGCCGGTTTCCTCACTTATCAGTTTATTCATGCCTGTATGTCTATGTCTGCCGTTAAACAAGGCAAGTTCAAGGACCGATGTCAGGTTCAACAGGATGGCGGCGCTATGGCCGTAGGTTCTTCCATTACTGCCTGGCTCAACACAGCCGACAATCCCGTAATCCCTCGCCTGCTCGATGGTTTCGCCTTTTGAGGTAAGCGCCTTGATGACGGCTTTGTCATTGTGAAGCGCCGGTGTGGCTTTTGCTTTGATATTGGAATCACAAAGCCTTCTTAAGTATTCATCAGAGTTTACATCAAGGTAATACCTTGCATTAAGATTCGGGTCACGCAGCAGCATCAGCTCTGTTGCCCTGAGCATAACGTAAGTCAGGTCATTAACGGCGTCCTTGCCCTCCTTGTCCACACCGCCTATCGTAATGGCCTGGTTGGAACCGGTCCCTCCAAAGAGCTTTTCGGCTGCGTCCGGGATGGCAGGGACATGGTCGCCGATTTTAAGCCACAGACAACAGACCAACTCCACGGCGTCTTTGTTACTTATAGTTTTGTCATCAATATCTTTTCGATAAAGCTCGTAAAGAATTTGATCCAGTCTGCCCAGGCTCAGGCCTATATTCGGGTTTTCAAGGTGTATGGCAATCCAGCAGATCCATACAGTCGTGAGTCCTTCGCGAAATGTGCGTGCAGGTTGTTCGGGAACTCTTCGATTGACCTCAGCCATATCAAGCAGCTCTTGCTTCAAAGCGGGATCACTCTCATTCCCAGCCAGCTTTTCTGCCTTGTCTGCCAGCCTGTTCGAATAAGCGATAATGCCTTCAAGCACTTCGGCAACGGCCGCGTAAAATTCCTTCTTGTCATCGTCATCTGTTTCGTTCTTCTTCTCGTTGGCCTCGTTGATAATTTCACGCAATCCTTTTCCAACAGCCCGGGAAAAGTCCGGTATGGTGTGAGAAATAGTGTATGGCTTGCTGGTTAGAAAGAACACAAGAAGTTTAAGCAGCTTAATATCGGTGGGATCTTTCTTACCTCTGACATCTTGCTTCTCCCCGTTATTCCGGAGCATTCTTTTTCGGGTAAGTTCCATAATGTTATTATCGAGCCAGTGCGGGAAGATGTCATAGTTGAGTTCGTTTATCTCCTCATCCGTAATTCCGTAGGGATTGCGGGCTCGCTTAGAAATCGTCCCGAGTTCCGGCCAAAAGGTCAGGGCCAGAAATTCCGGATAAAGAGGAACACCTTTGAACTTGCTCGTGGTCGAGCCGGCAAATAATGAAAGATGCCTGTTTTCTAATTCAAAGGTTGTCAACTTCTTTTCACTTGCATTTCTTTCACACGCCCTGCTGTGGCGGACTATCGTGCTGCGGTTTTCCAGGACGTACCGGTATGTTTTGGCCTTATCGAGAATGGAAATACGTTCCTGATTAAACAAGCCATTATCGAGAGCAAACCGGGTTATCAACCGGGGACGCTCAATACACATCTCAGGCATCGCTCTGAAGTAGATATCCCTCAGATGTGACACTCGCTCGGTTAAGCCACAATCCTTCAATGAAATATCAGGTAGTTTAATTTCTGGCATAGTATTTTTCTCCTTTCAAACAACTGACATGACTATACGCATCCCCGATTCCGAATGAATAGACAATTTTTCGCTTGCTTGTCTCAGGATACTTATTTGCGGTATCCTGTTTTTCGAAGAAGCATCTGTTTGCCCCAACTCATTTGTCTTATGGTTTACACTTCTTCTGGTTCATTTGGACAAACTCTTTAGAGTTTCCTTTGTCCTTTGAACTCTCTTTTTGAAATAACGCCATCTTACTTCTACTGCCTTGGAGATAGCTTTTTTCAGTTGCTCATGCTCGCCCAACTGCCCAAGGGCATTCTCCCAGGGACCCTTTGGGCGAATTTCTGAACCTGGCTCTACATCTAATTTATATTTCACCAATGCTATATCCCCGGTGTTGGTACCTAACACAATTCCCGGAGCGTGTTTGGGCAAGTATTCATCTGACTCTATTACCCAGCCCCCGGAGTTGACAACCGTTACTTTTCCAAAGCCTGCTCCGACGTTTTCAAGTTCTCCCAAGAATGGCTTGTGGGTGTGACCAAAGATAAAACGTGATTGGTCTGCGGCTGGATGCAATCCCTCGTCCAATAGTTCCTGTTTCATGTAATGACCCATGAAACGGCGAGTCATGGTCTTCAAATCTTTACTGAAAGCGGGCTTTTTATGATTGGTACGTTCCTCAGAACCAACCCCTCCCTTCTTTAAGGCTTCCTTTAAAACGTAGCGGAAAACGTCGTCCTCCAACCATTCAGGTACGAACTTTATATTGAATTCTGTGCGCAATACATCTGCTACGCGGTTGATTAGTTCCCGCATCCCTTCCGGTTTGCTAAGCAGTTCATAAAGTTTCTCCACTGTGAGACCAACTCTCCCTGCACGAGCGAATCCGGACCAGATGAAATCAATCAAAGGCCAGTTTTCTCTTTCTAATTCTTCAATTTTCTCTCTAAGGGGTTTCTGCTTGAGATCTTTAAGACTAACATTGTCCATAACACGATCTCGTAAAAGAGTGAGAAACTTGTAGATGTCTTCTAAAAGATGTCCATGATGGAAAAGAAAATCATGGCCTTGCAATGACTGAAGTCGAAGTGACGGATTTGCAACCAACAACAGCGGAGAGATAATCTGCATCGGAAGGTTTGATACCAGAAGCGAAAGAAGAGGAGACTGGCGTGGTATGGATAACCCAGTGACGTGTTCAACTTTCAACTGTCCGGAGCTCTCCGATTGTTGACTCAAACACTTGACAAAGTGAGTATCTCTTATCAGACTCCAAAGACCATGATCATGATTGCCCGGTAGATATATCAACCGGTCGAAAAGCTTGCGT
>Ga0209427_10007269_pt1 | contig 12549 bp, 9 predicted proteins | sample DeeMarSWOR136_30_FD_187465 | JGI IMG/M metagenome (GOLD analysis project Ga0209427, IMG submission 187465) | Marine sediment microbial communities from White Oak River estuary, North Carolina - WOR-1-36_30 (SPAdes) (version 2) | ecosystem: Environmental > Aquatic > Marine > Intertidal zone >... | reverse complement strand
GGGATCCCAAACCTTCTCGGCACATTCCTTGCCCAGCGTTATGTAGCCAAGAGGCCCAGGTTTGTTCCGTTAACCGTGCCAAGCCTTAGCCTTCGCTGACTAGTGCCTGTAGCCTTTTTTCCTCCTTCTCCATCCGGGCAGCTTCCGCAGTGGATTTCTCATGATCATAGCCCAATAAGTGCAGGACCCCATGGATCAGTAAGCGATCGATTGTATGCTCTAAGGGCTCCCCAAGCGCTTTTGACTCCTTAAGGGCGGTGCCAACCGAAATGACCACATCCCCCAGCATCGGCGACTCATATTTGGCTGTTGGTCCCTCGTTCATTGGAAAGGCCAGTACGTTGGTTGGCCCATTTCGCCCAAGATAACGTTTGTTTAATTGAGCAATCCGCCTGTCATCCGTAAATAGCACACTCAGTTCTTTATCACGACAGGCCAAGTCTTCTAAGATTCTCTCCAGCTTCGATTTTATTTTTTGATTGTCTATTGGAAGAGGCCCCTGCTGAGAGTTGATCTGTACTTCCATCGGCTTCCTTTCTCCCAGTAGCAGATTGGATCACTGTTCCTGGATATTCAATCCGGTGATGGAAAATACCGCTCAGGGTCTTATTAAAGCTCCTAGCAATCTCGTTAAGATCTTTCAGCGTGAGTTCACATTCGTCCAACTGCCCGTCAGAAAAAACCCTTTTGATGATCCGTTGAACCATTCCTTGAATTCGTGCCGCAGTTGGATCGACAAGTGTTTTCGAAGCAGCCTCTACAACGTCTGCTAGCATAACTAGACCGGCCTCCTTGGTCTGAGGTTTGGGACCCGGATACCGGAAATCCTCCTCCTTCACCTGTCCAGATTTGGCACCTTTTTTTTCAGACTGCTCCTTGGCCTTTTGGTAAAAGAAACTGATCAGACTGGTTCCATGATGCTGCCGGATGATATCAGTGATTTCCCTCCCGAGCTTGTATTGCTTAGCCAATTCTACACCATCCTTTATGTGGGAAATGAGGACCAGGCTACTCATAGAAGGAGCTAACTTCTCATGCTTGTTTTCGTTTGCCCGCTGATTCTCGATAAAGTAAAGGGGCTTTCTTATCTTACCGATATCATGGTAGTATGCAGCTACCTTTGCGAGTAAAGGATTGGCTTTTACAGCCTCAGCAGTCGCCTCGACCATGTTGCTCACGATTACACTATGGTGATATGTACCGGGTGACTGAACCATCAGCTCTCTCAAAAGTGGCTGGTCCAGATTGGCAAGTTCTAATAGCTTGATGTCAGTTGTTAAGCCAAAGGACATTTCAACCAACGGCAGGATTCCGGTAGCAATAACACCGACGAGAATTCCGCCCATGAAGGCTGAAGCACATGCGATGAGGGTCCCAAGACTGTAGATGGAGCCGTATAAGGCCTCAATACCTAGCGCCAAAACGACGTTGGTAAAGCTCACTTTCAGCCCCGTTTTGATCAGGATGCCCCTTTCGCGACAATTTCTCACGCCATAACCCGCCACCAAACTACTGACGAAGAAATACAAAAAGAACTCAATGGCACCCCCTGTAGCAAAGGCAGCAAGAACTGATACGATCAAAGAAAAACTTGCCGCCAGTCTTATTCCGTAAAAAATGGACACGAGCATGGCACCACTGGCTACCGGTGCGGCAAATAGAATTGCTCGAGCTGTAAAGAAACGAAACCCTCGAGCCACTTCATCGGCCAAGAAATTGGAAACCATAACCACCAAAAAAACGAACAGAAGGGTTACCGCATTCAAAAGAAGGTCCCTTGTCTCTGTGTTCGATGTTCGGTTCGTTAACAGCCCAACTAGATAAATGACAAAAAGGAGGTAACCGAACAAAAGGGCCATACCTGGAACCCGACCCAACATCTGTTTGTGTCTGAAAGACTTATTTTCCTCTGAAAGCTTTAGAAGATGTTCGGAATTGATCCTTTCTCCCTCCCTTACAAGCATCTCACCTTTCTTGACTTTGAAATAGAAAGGCTTAACAGATTTTCGGACAAAGTCCTTCCTCAATTCTGTTTCCCTTTTATTAAACGTAACGTTGGGCTTGATAAGGGCGGCGGCTATTGTCAAAGAAGCTTTAGCCAAGTCAGGGGATCCCAATGAACTCTCTATGGCCTGACGTTGTTCTTGGATTACACTCTTGGCCGTATCAAGGTCATAAAACCGACTCAAGTCCTTAAGCTCAATCTCCTGGCCTGTATGTATATTATGCAGAAGGATTCCTCTTCCAGTCTGGCTCAGCAACATTTTTGTGTTTATAACAACGCCCTTTTTTAGGACTTGAGAAACTAAACCAATAATGGTGTCCTCTGCTTCAACAGGAAACCCGTTTATTATAAGAGCATCGATTAGAGTTTTGTCTGCGGATATATCAAGGGCTTCGAAAATAATCTGTCTAAGGGTATCTCTGTTTTCTGTTTGATCAATTGCTGTCTTATCGGGAAACCGATTATCGGAAACCGCCCCGGCTAAATAATCCCTACCTGCAGAAAATGCTTCCCTTATCCTAGTGACAACATTGGTACCGGCGGGATCAAAGTCATAAACAGAAAGGACCTCTTTGACAGCTTCCTGCCTGTTCTTCTCTGTCAATTCGTTGTTTTCAATTAGTAGCTCCTGGGAGGCCTTGATATCCCTATCTGCCACATCACCGAGCTTGTATATCTTTGGCCTTGTAAGTACATTTGGGAACAATAGGATGGAAATGATGGCGCTCAAGCCGATTAAGATCGCCCACTTCTGAACCTCTGTCCCGAACCATTGGATATTCTTAACGGTACGTTTTCCCTTTTCCCGTTCTCGTCCTTTTGGCAACTTGCTCCGTTTGAAGGGCCTTATTTTCGTTTTGTCTGGCATGGTCAAAACCCTATTCAATTCTTTCGAAAGCCAATTATATCTGGCTAGTGCCCATCCGGAAATGAAAATCTCCAACGATGGGCATGAGCTCAAATTTCCAATTCAGAAATGAGCAATTTTTCGCAAAATCAAGGAAATCAAGGGATTGCGCGGAGGCGTACAGATCGTACGCTGCACAAACAATCCCGCAGATTGACGCAGCCTGCCCGCCACCTGCCCGCTCGTGCCTTGCGTGGCAGGCGGGTCGCTCCCGCTCAGGCGAGGCGGGCGGGAGATTGCGGAAAAGGGCCATTTCTGGATGGAAACTAGCTATATTAAGGCATGTTCAACCTGTCCTAATTCACAAGTTAGTTGTTAGCTATCGTTTTCTCGCCCTTCCCCGCTTCGCACGTTCCATTCTTTCATAAGCATCGATGATCTCCTGAACCAGAGGGTGTCTGATAACGTCTTCAGTAAAGAAATATACAAATTTGATCCCCTCAATCCCTCCAAGGATTCCTTTGGCTTCAATCAGACCTGAAATCTTTCCCTCTGGAAGATCGGTTTGAGTGACATCCCCTGTTATGACCGCTTTGGAGCTAAAGCCGAGTCGCGTCAAGAACATTTTCATTTGCTCAGAGGTAGCGTTCTGGGCTTCGTCCAAAATGACGAAGGCGTCATTCAAGGTCCTTCCTCTCATAAAGGCCAATGGGGCCACTTCGATCACCCCTTGTTGAAGCAACCGCGATGCACTTTCAAAATCCATCATATCATGGAGTGCATCATGTAAAGGCCTGAGATAGGGGTTTACCTTCTCATAAAGGTCTCCAGGCAAAAACCCCAGGTGCTCTCCTGCCTCTACCGCCGGCCTTACCAATACGACTCGGTTGACCTCCTTTTTTGTCAGCGAAGAGATCGCCATTGCCATGGCGAGATAGGTCTTCCCTGTCCCTGCCGGACCAATTCCAAAAACTATATCAAATTTTCTGATATTATCGATATAGCTCTTTTGATTAATTGTTTTGGGAGTGATGAGCTTTTTCTTAGAGGAAATGTAGACTTCATCTCGAAATATTTTTTCCAGTTTGAGTGATGGATCACTGCTCAAAATCCTCACAGCATAGTCCACATCATTGGGATAAAGTGGATAGCCGGCCTTCAGAAGTTCGTATAATTGGCTTAAAACCGTATCTGCCAGCCCAACTTCCCAGTCTCCACCCTGTAGCAACAGAACGTTCCCTCTCACATGGACAGAGACACCTATGTTCTTCTCCAACAAATGGAGATGGGTATTGTGCTCCCCGCATAGATGTCGCATTAATTCAAAGTCTGGAAGTATTAACTTCTTGCTGATTGCTGAGGGATTTGTGGAAGAAGGTCTTTTCAATAAGAAACCTCGGGAAGTTTATTCTCGGGAGCATATGGATCGGACAGAACTTGTTTAAGCCGAAATCTCCCTGACACTCCTCACAAAAAACCTACAATACCATTCACCCTATCTCGCATTATGCTCATAGTGAATGTTCTCAGAGGCGATGCGGTCTATTGCCTCTTTTAGATCGCTTATAATACCACTTTCGATCGCTCTTGATCTTATTTCCGCCAAATATCCTGTAGCACAGACCTAGTTTACATGCAAGGAAAAGCCTGAACCCCAAACCCAGCGCGTTGTCTCTCAGTGGCAGGCTATCTAAGCGTTCGGTCTTGAGCAGCACAAAAAAAGTAAATATATTATAAATCTGCTAAATTAAGTTCATTTTTATTAGTCAGGTTCAAAACCTTCACCTTTCAGGCGAATAGCTTTATCCCGTTTAGTATAGTTTCACCATCCACTCATCCTGCCCTGGAGGGCACGTTCGACGCACCCTACCACCCGCCCTCAAAGCAAGGCAGGCGGGTTGCTAGTGCTCAGGTGAAGAGTGCATGGTTAAATGAGGCTTGATCTGACAAATACCTACAAGGCAAATTGAATTGACAGCATATCGTCGGGGGAATAGTATAAGTTGTCAAATGATGACATATCTGGTCAGAAAGCCACGAGGGGTAAATTCTTTATGGTGATTTGTGACAGAAAGCTACCAGTATTCCAATAGCACTTCTAGACAGTTGGTAATGTTCAAAACTATTTACATCTGGAAGGGTATGCGACTGTCTTTTCAGGAATCAAGAAACTGGTTGCTGGATTTTCATTTTTCCTGCTCCCCAGGGCGGGCGGGGAGAGCATGCAACCTCGTTTTGCCAAAAAAAGAGGAAACGTTTGCCAGAGAGAAGGTGGGGTACATTCAGATTGAGCGCCGTCGGTTATCCTAACCTTGGAGATAATGAAGGTCAGGAAAGGACCTAGTTGGATAATCTCCGCCGGATTGCGTGTGGCGAAATCGAATAAACCATAGCAAACAGGAAAGGAGGGATCACTATGGCCGTTAAAATCATTATTAGAAGGAAAGTGAACAAAGAGAAAGAGGCCGAACTAGTGCCTTTGCTCATCCAACTCAGAGCCCTCGCTACAGCACAACCTGGATATGTTTCCGGTGAGACTTTAAGAAATGTGGACCACCCCGAAGAGTACTTGGTCATCAGTACGTGGCAGTCTGTGGAGAACTGGAAAGCTTGGCTATCAAGCAAACAACGAGCTGAAATTCAGCAAAAGATAGACACCCTCTTGGGAGAAGAATCCGAATATAATGTGTATCTCTACGGATAACATGTTAGAATAATTGCTTAAGATCCGGTGCCGAACAAATACAAAGACGCCGGCACCGGATGACATACGTCCCATGGCCCCAGCTTGGGAGTGATACCGACTCATTTTTGGGAGAGCAGAAGGCGAGGGAAACGCAATGAAATTCGGGATCTATTGTGCCAATAACAGAACGTGGAAGTTTTCTATTGAAACATGAACCTTCTCATGCTGATATTCATCAGGAGGCCCATTCCAGCCATAGTGGATATCAGAGATGACCCACCATAGCTAAAAAGCAGCAAAGGGATTCCCACCACCGGCAGCAGCCCTGTAACCATTCCTACGTTGATTACCACCTGCCAGAAAATAAGGGCAACAACCCCAACAGCCATAATGGAGCCAAACCTGTCCTTTGAGACTTTTGCTATATTGAGACCCCATAATATCAGAAAAAGATAGATCAAAAGGAGAATCACTGAACCTATAAACCCCCATTCCTCGGCTAATACGGAAAGGGCAAAATCCGTGTGCTGTTCAGGCAGAAAGTGCAATCGTGTTTGTGTCCCGTTTAAAAATCCTTTTCCCCACAGCAAGCCCGATCCGATCGCGATTTTGGACTGATTGATGTGGTACCCTGCACCGAACGGATCCATGTCAGGTCTCAAAAAGGTGAGGATTCGCATCCGTTGATAAGATTTCAGGTTAAGCCATATAAAGGGAGCCACACAGAGTGCGGACAGAAGCAAGACCACAAGTGACTTCCAGTATACCTTTACAAAGAGAATCATGGAGAAACAGACCACTATCAGCAAAAGTGCCGTGCCAAGATCAGGCTCCTTAAGGATCAGGACACTCGGTGCTGCTATCAGCAAAAGCGGCTGCCACAAATCTCTCAAGCGGTATCCCTGATGTCCACGTTTTTCACTGAAAAACTTGGCCAGTACAATCACCATCGCAATTTTTGCCAGCTCGGATGGTTGAAAGGAAACAGGACCGAGACTCAACCATCTTTGTGAGCCGGATGTGACCTTCCCAAGCAACAACACTAGGACCAAAAGTGCAACCATTAAGATATAGGCCGGATAAGCGAGTCGCTCTAGGGCGTAATAATTAAAGGTGGTCATCAGAAGGAATACAAAAAACCCGATCAGAAACCAGTAAATCTGTTTGAAAAATACCTGTGACCCACCCACATCTCGCGTCGCGTATGTTGCACTGTATAGATTGAGTATACTGATGGCGGCCAAAAGTAATAGCAAGAGCAGCAAAACCCAATCAAAATTTTGCACCAACCTACGATCAAGCATTGCTTATCTCACAGGATTAGATTGTTAGCGGTCAGCTGTCTATCGGGGTTCATTTCCCTGCTAAAGGATGTAACGGCTATGAATCGTCAGCTATCAGTTTCCTCGGCTCTTCCAAATATGCGCTTATTAGTTGACCTGCAACCGGGGCAGCGGCACTTCCCCCATGCCCCCCATGCTCGATAACTGTGGCTACCGCAATACGAGGCCTTTCTGCCGGAGCGACAGCCACGAACCATGCATGGTCTCTGTATTGGAATGGGATTTCTTCTTCATTCTCAAATACTTTTTCCTTCTCCAGTGTTACAACCTGGGCGGTACCTGTTTTTCCAGCGACAGTGATATCCTTTAACTTTGCCTTTCCGCCAGTACCGTGGGGCTCATTGACCACACCAATAAGCGCCTTTTTCACCCGCTCCAGATGTTCCGTGTTGATCTCTGCTCTGCCAGCAGTTGCTGGTTTAAATTTAAAAACCTTTTCAGCCTTTTTTTCCCCTACCCATTTTGTCGCATGGGGTCTGTATATTATACCACCGTTAAAGACAGCTGAGATGAACGTGGCCATCTGGATCGGGGTTACCAAAACAAAGCTTTGGCCAATAGCCGTAGAGAGTGTTTCCCCACCCTGCCACGGCACACCGAACCTTTTCAGCTTCCAGTCACGAGTCGGGATTAGACCTGCCTTCTCGTGCACTGCATCGAATCCGGTAACTGTTCCAAAGCCGAATCTCCTTGCGTATTCGGCAATCTTGTCAACACCCAGTCTTTTTCCCATCTCGTAGAAATACACATCACATGACTCTACGAGCGCTTTATGCAAGTTGACCTTTCCATGTCCCCATTTCTTCCAGCACCTGTACCCGCGTCGACCCAGATAGTACACTCCATGGCAGACGAATTCTTCCTTTGGATCAATAATACCTTCCTGGAGCCCAGCAAGTGCCACGATGATTTTAAACACAGAACCGGGTGGATATTGACCTGATAAGGCTCTGTTTTGCAGAGGGAATTCACTGGAAAATGCAATTCTTTCCCAGCTGGCTTTGTCTATCCCCCCAACAAACAGGTTAGGGTCAAAGGAGGGGCTGCTCGCTAAGGCCAGAATCTCTCCGTTACGTGGATCAATGGCAACAATCGATCCATTTTTTCCTACCAGGGCTTTCTCCGCCACCTTTTGCAAGCCCTTGTCAATTGTCAGACAGACGTTTGCACCGGGCACAGGGGGTTTACGCGCCATCACCCGTATCTTCCTGCCGGTTGCATCCACCTCCACCTGCTCACCTCCTCGCACCCCATTTAAATGTGGCTGCCATTTCCACTCCATTCCCGACTTTCCAATCAGATCTCCTGGTTTGCTGTCCGAGTACTTTCCGCTTTTTAGCTGGTCTTCGCTGATCTCTCCCAAGTAGCCAACGAGATGAGCGGCAAAATTACCGTTAATATAATGCCGCAGTGGAGTAACTTTGATCATGACCCCGGGAAGATTGAAACGATTAGTCTCTACCAGGGCCAACTCATTTCGAGATAGATCTCGCTTGATGCAAATGGGCCTGAAAGGATATCTACTGGAGATGTCATCGAATTTTTGCTCTGCCGCCCCAGGGTCGAGTTCTGCCAAACCATTCAGGCGATTAAGTAGCTGCTCCCGATTTTGTACCTCTTCAGGGACCACATAAAGATCATAAGAAGGACGGTTGTCTACGAGGGTCTCCCCGTTGCGATCTAGGATTATCCCTCTAAAAGGGGGAATATCCTTGAGATGTATACGATTATTTTCTGATTTGGCTCGGTACATAGAACCATTTACAATTTGGAGGAACCAGAACCTAAGGATTAGAATGGCAAAGACTAGGAGTATAAATAGGGTTAGCTTACTGAGCTGTCTGGCAAATACTTCTATAGAGATGGGATCAAAGTCTGATGTTCTCAAAGCCCACTCTCCTGGTGTCTTACAAACCTAAACAGTCGCCGGCAATTCCGGTGGACAAACTCGTCTGCTACGCTGTTCGATTCAAGGATGCCGCTACAACCGCTCGGTGGAGGCGCTAACCGTATCTTCCAAAGAATTCATCCGCAGAAAGTTAAACAGATAGATGAGCACAGGCGCAATCAGGCCTGTTCCAATTGCTGAAGTCAAAGTAACCCAAAGAAAGCCCGTGGAAAATCTTACGTTTTGATAAAAGATTGTGACCATTATGAAAAACATTAACTTTTTCAATAGAACCGTCAAAGAGACAATGATCATCTGACCTTTCGGGTGCTGAAGGTTGAAAAACCGGGCACCCCCACAGATTCCGCCGTAAGCGCTTAGATAAAGAAAAGTAAAAAGTCCATGTACGCCGCCCGAAAAGAGATCGATCAAGAGCCCTTGCCCAAAAGCAAAGACAGCTGTGGAAGTTTGTCCATAAAACAAAAACAGATACGCCGTCAAAATGGCCACTAGATCCAGATCACCCAGATTAGAACCCAGGAAGTTCATCCATTTGCCTTTCACCAGGGTGAAAAACAGTCCCAGAAACCATGCGAAGACATAAAAAACTAACTGTTTTCGTTCCGCAGTTTCGATGCTGCATTCTCCTTTGTGATCACCAATACTTCTTCTAATTTGGAAAAATCAACAGCAGGCTCGATCTCAATGTCCTTGAAAAGCTCGCCGGTCATATCCTTCACATTCAAAACCCGACCAACTGGCAAGCCTTTGGGAAAAACTCCCCCTAGGCCTGAGGTGATAACAATATCACCGACAATGACATCCTCGGATTTGACCACATAATCCAACTTACAGGTTTCGCTCATTAATCCTTTGAGCATACCTCTATCCCGGGATCTTTGGACAAGGCAGTCAACGGCGCTGTTTTGATCGATAATCAATAATACTTTGGCATAGTTTGGTGAAACAGACACGATTCTCCCTACGACGCCATAGGCATTCACCACTGGCATGTCTAAACCTAATCCCGAATCACTCCCTTTATCAATGATGATGGATTTGAACCATCCGGTGGGATCTCGTCCGATGACTTGAGCAGGCAACATCGGCAGATCCAACGTTTGTTTGAACTGGAGAAGTTCTTGGATTCTCTCTTGTGTGGCCAGCATTTCCCGGTATCGACTATTGGCCATCCTCAGCGCTTGGATTTCGCCCCTCAGGTTTTCGTTCTCCTGACGAACGTTGACCAGATCGAAATAGTTCAGCCAGAAATCTTCGATGCTGGTAACTGCTTGTTTGATAAGCTTTTGGAAGGGGGCGGTGATTTCAATGACAAACTGCTCTGCAGGATTCCACGCAGGTCTTGAGCTGGAATTTGAGGAAAGCAGAAATAACACGATGCCAATTAAGAAAACCCACAGCCAAATTTTACGAAAGCTTCCTGCACCTTTCAATGACTGACCTTAACTCCGGTTTGGCCTGCGATCAGTCCTCACCCTGTTACAAGACCGCAGTGCTTTCAAGTTGTAAGATGGATACCTGCGGCTTGTTGGAATGGCGTTAACCTTTGACTGATTACCTTACCGTAACTTCTCTCAGGATCGACAGATTGTCAAGGGTCTTTCCAGAACCAAGAACTACTGTGGAAAGAGGGTCTTCAGTGATGGTTATGGGAAGTTTGGTCTCTTCTCTCAGCAAGACATCCAAGTTTTTAAGTAATGATCCCCCTCCGGTCAAGACAATTCCTTTATCCACAATATCAGCGGCCAGCTCCGGGGGGGTTTGCTCCAGCGCTATGCGAACGGTTTCAACAATTGTTTCCACCTGCTCCGAGATGGCCTTCCGCACCTCATCTGAATCTATGGTCAGAATCTTGGGAATCCCTGTGACCAGGTCTCGTCCTTTTACCTCAATTGTCTCAATCTGATCACTGGGATAGGCGTTTCCGATGGTCGTCTTGATGATCTCGGCCGTCCTGATTCCTATTAACAAGTTGTATTTCCTTTTGATGTGCTGAAGGATGGCTTCATCCATCTTGTCGCCGCCGACCCTGACCGACTTGCTGTATACGATACCTGCAAGTGAGATAACTGCGACTTCTGTGGTTCCACCTCCGATGTCGACCACCATATTGCTCGTCGGCTCCGTAATTGGAAGTCCTGCACCAATGGCGGCCGCCATAGGTTCCTCGATAATAAATACTTCCCTTGCTCCAGCGGATTCTGCAGATTCACGAACCGCGCGCTTTTCAACCTGGGTGATCCCACTGGGCACACAGATGATGATCCGTGGTCTTATGAGCGTTCTTCGGTTATGCACTGCCCTTATAAAATGACGAAGCATAGCTTCGGTAATTTCAAAATCAGCGATGACTCCATCCTTCATGGGACGAATGGCCACAATATTGCCCGGAGTCCGTCCCAGCATCATTTTCGCTTCCCTGCCCACTGCCAAAACCTTGTTGGCTCCCCTTCCGTCTTTCCTCACAGCCACGACCGACGGCTCGCTCAAGACAATTCCTTTGCCTTTCATATAGACGAGAGTGTTGGCCGTACCGAGATCAATAGCTAGATCATTAGAGAATAATCCCAATATGGGGTCCAGAAGCATTATCCTCTCCTTTCCGCACAGTGGTCAGTACCGACATTATATTTAATTATACTATAATTATACCATATTAATTCAATTATCAATCATAAAATATTACAACATGATGAAATGGATTTGTCTTGACAAAAATCATACATCGTGATTATATAAAAAATTACGAAAAATTAGTTGGAAGGATCCTATAAAACCATGAAGAGGACGTTTCAACCTAGCAATATTAAAAGGGCACGAACTCACGGTTTCAGGGCAAGAATGCGAACAAAAGGTGGAATAAATGTCTTGAAGCGAAGAAGGGCGAAGGGACGGAAAAGGTTAACCGTATAAACAAGCCCTGTGATTCGAAACCGATTCTCCGCAACCGAGTGAGTTCTTTTTCATTTCCTAAGTGTACAAGAATACTAAAAAACAGAGATTTTGTCAATTTAAATCGATCCGGCAAGCGACTTTATACGAAGCATTTTAGTATTATTCTTAAGCAGAACGGGCTAGGCATTACGAGATTGGGGGTCAGTGTTAGGAGGAAAACAGGAAACGCAGCCAAAAGGAATAAAATCAAGCGACTGATTAGAGAATTCTTCAGACTAAATCAGTCCCGTTTCCCCCAAGGATACGATATCGTCATTGCAGCAAATAAGGATGCCAGCTACTTGGATCTCCGGAAAATCAAAGGGGAACTCGGAGAGATTTTTTTTGAAAAGAAGCTACCTCTATAAGCTCCGATATATACCTATTGCCATTATAGCTATATATCAACGTCTTATTTCACCCCTCTGGCCTCCTGCCTGCCGGTTTTACCCCACATGCTCTTGCTATGCCCGCCAAGCTATCATTCGATACGGAATTTTAAAGGGAGTCTTTCTGGCATTGATTAGAATCTCCAAGTGTCATCCCTTTCATCCAGGGGGATACGATCCCCTTGTATGAAGAAGCTCGCTTCAGTTAATCATCGGCAATTTCTCTGGTATCCGAAGGCCTTAGGTTCATTTTTCAAGCCTGAGTTTTCAGCTGAAAGCATTCAATAGGGTTCGCCGGGATACTGTAGATAGGGTTTTTCTAAATGGAAAAGAGAGTGATACTGGCCTTTGTTTTATCATTTTTGATTTTGATGTTGTGGTCATTTGTATTCGCCCCAAAACAGGACAAGACGCCCCAAATAGAGGATGCGAAACA
>Ga0209427_10007268_pt1 | contig 12550 bp, 15 predicted proteins | sample DeeMarSWOR136_30_FD_187465 | JGI IMG/M metagenome (GOLD analysis project Ga0209427, IMG submission 187465) | Marine sediment microbial communities from White Oak River estuary, North Carolina - WOR-1-36_30 (SPAdes) (version 2) | ecosystem: Environmental > Aquatic > Marine > Intertidal zone >... | reverse complement strand
CCGGATTAATCCCCTCAATAGAGATCACCTTAACCTCAATATGAACTAAAATAAATCACTTCTTTCAAGCTTATATGGCCAATTCGGTTAAAAATGGCACCATACTGTTCGGATTATCTGATCGGTAGGGGGACAAAGGGGGTGAGGCAAAGCTATAAAACATACGGCCATTACCCGGATACCAGATAGCTCCCCTATCTAACTCAGCTTGACACTGAAAAGACAGAATTGCTACACTTTCTTTGTCCCCACCAGAACGAAACTGGACAGGTACAGCAGGTAACAAACGTGAAAAAAATCGGCATCCTTTATCACCCCAAGGTTGAAGCTACCCAGATGAAGGCCAGGGAACTGGAAGGATTTTTAAATTCAAGGGGCATTTCCGTCTGGGTATGTTCTGCCTGGGACCGGGAAAAGGCACGTGCCCAGCTGGATGGCACCGACCTTCTTCTAACCGTCGGTGGCGATGGCACGATTCTGCGAGCGGCTCAGGTTGTCATTCCCGGGACAACACCGATAACCGGCATCAATCTGGGTAAGCTCGGTTTTATGACCGAACTCGATGCCGATGAAGCATTAGAGAAGCTGCCGGAGTTACTCAATACCAGAGGCTGGTTTGATGAGCGGGCCATGCTTCAGGCGGAAGTTACCGCAGCAGGTCGGGAGTCACAGACGTTCCACGCCTTAAACGATGTCGTCGTGGCGCGGGGTGAAATCGCCCGGGTAATCAGAGTAGAAGTCAGCATTGACGGACAGTACATGACCACTTACAAAACTGATGGTCTCGTTGTGGCGACAGCTACCGGCAGCACTGGTTACGCGCTGGCAGCCCACGGCCCTATCCTCTATCCACGGTCCGGGGACTTCCTGCTGGTGCCGATAGCCCCTCACCTCAGTTCGGCTTATCCCCTGGTATTACCTGAAACTGCCGAGGTACAATTACGCCTTAATACCTATCATCCGGCCACTCTCAGCGTTGACGGGCATATAAATCTGCCTCTATCAAACGGTGATACGGTTACAGTGAAACGCAGTCCCAATACGGCCCGATTCTGGAGAATTTGCCCCGAAAATACATTCTATAGCTCCCTGGAAGAGAGGTTGAAAGGAAAATAAGGTGAGTCAGGTAGAAAAAGCTAAAATCCCGGATATCCCTCATATGCACAAGCTGATTAATGATTACGCCAGGAAGGGAGAGATGCTGGCACGACCGCTGAGTGAGTTGTACGAGGACATCAGGGACTATTTCGTTATCAGAGAGGGCGAGCAGGTGGTCGCCTGCGCTGCCCTGCACGTCAGCTGGTCAGACCTCGCCGAGGTGAGGTCGGTGGCCGTGGCCGAGGACAGCCAGAAAAAGGGGCTGGGTGATAAACTGGTTGATGCCTGTCTTAAAGAAGCCGAGGAACTGGGTATCAAGACCGTTTTCTGCTTTACCTATCAGCCTGACTTCTTCAAACGGCACAAATTCGCGGATATAGATAAGATGGAACTACCCCGCAAGGTATGGACCGACTGCTTTCGCTGTCCCAAATTCCCGAACTGCGATGAGACCGCCCTTATCTACCACGCCGAGGAGCAAGCCTAGTTTGGCTAACGAGAAGACACTTTCCAGTCAGGTAATCTTTGAAGGACGGGCCGTTAAATTACGCGTCGATACCGTGCAGACGGCCGATGGACGGCAGACCACGCGGGAGATTGTCGAACATGCCGACTGCGTGGCTATCGTCGCCGTGGATGCTGATGATAATGTGCTTCTGGTAAAGCAGTTCCGCAAGGCCCCGGAGAAGGAGCTGCTGGAGATACCGGCCGGCGGAATTGATGATAGCGAGGACGCTGAGGCGGCGGTGATAAGGGAGATGCAGGAGGAAACCGGATTCCGACCTCAAAAGGTGGAGCGTTTGGGCGGATTCTACTCTTCACCGGGTTTCTGCAGTGAGTACCTCCACCTTTACTTGGCGGCTGACCTCACCCCCAGTCAGCTCTATGCTGAAGATACCGGGGGTATCGAAGTTGTCCGGGTGCCGGTAGCGCGGATTAGTGAACTGGTAACCTCTGGTAAAATCGAGGACGCCAAGACTATCGCCGGGCTGCTGGCGTATCTGGAGTACCGCAAGAGCCGCTGAGACTCTAGTGTTCCCACTTCAGCCTCCGTCCCCCCATGAGATGCATGTGAAGGTGGGGGACTATCTGCCCCGACTCCTTACCGCTATTGATGGTTAGCCGGTAGCCGCTTCCGGCAATGCCCTGCTCCTTGGCCACCTGATTTGCCACCCTGGTCATCTTCCCGACGAGTGGTGTATCTGCGTCGTCCATCTCGGCTAGAGAAGCGATGTGCTTTCTGGAGACAACCAGCAGGTGCACGGGTGTAATCGGCTTGATGTCCCGGAACACGATAACCTCTTCGTCCTGGTACAGTAGTTCGGTAGGTATCTCACCGGCGGCAATCTGGCAGAAAACACAGTCCGTAGACATCTTTATCTATTTTACCTCCTTGATAATACAGAGCTCATAGATCCACAAGGATCTTGGGAGCGGCCATGTCCTTCATGGAAAAAATTGAGGCCTTTCCGTTCCTTAACCGGCAAACGGCCATATTCCCGTAATTATCTTTTTCGTAAGCCGCCTTTAGAAAAGGTAACGTTTCCATAATTTCCTTCTTCAGTTCCAGGTCTTCCACCGTCTCCATCCGGCCGCTGACCCTTATTATCGTTGATTTATTCGCGTCATGATAGCATACTTCGACTTCAGGGTTCTTTGTTATCTGTTTATATACGTCTTTCTGCTTGTTGGTGTAATAAATAATCCCGTTCTCGTCCGCACGGTATGTATCCATGGCGCGTACACGCGGTCTGTTACCCTCGACGGTAGCCATAAAACACAGGCGGTTCTCTTTAAGAAATTTCAAAATCTCGTCTTTAGTCACTAATACTCTCCTTATATAATTATTATTTATCAGCTCTTCAGCTTCTCAATCACGGCGTCGGCCACCTGCGAGGTGCCGACAGCGGTGGGGTCGTCCCGGCTCGGCTTCATATCATAGGTGACATTCCTGCCCTCGGTGATAACGCCGGCGATGGCCTTTTCCAGCCGGTCGGCTACTTTAACCTCACCGAGGTGCCTCAGCATCATCACCCCGGAGAGCATCATAGCCATTGGGTTTACCCGGTTTTGTCCTGTGTACTTGGGAGAGCTGCCGTGTGTCGGCTCGAAGAGGGCTATTTCATCGCCGATATTGGCGCCAGGCGCCAGGCCCAGTCCGCCTACCAGACCGGCGCACAGGTCAGAGATGATATCGCCGTAAAGGTTAGGAGCGACGATAACATCAAACTGCTGCGGCCGCCTTACCAGCTGCATGCAGAGGTTATCGATTAGGGCTTCCTGAAACTCAATGTCCGGGTACTCATGGGCGACCTGCCGGGCGACGTCCAGGAAAAGGCCGTCGGAGTATTTCATGATATTGGCCTTCTGCGCGGCGGTGACCAGTTTTCGACCGTAAGTACGGGCATACTCGAAGGCATATTTGACAATGCGGCGGCTGGCGGCCTCGGAAATCATCTTGATGCTGAGTCCGGAATCTTCCTTAATGACATTGCCCCGGCTTTTATTGATGTAATTAACGAGGTCGGACGTATCTTTTTCACCCTTTTCAAACTCGACTCCTGCGTAGAGGTCTTCCGTGTTCTCCCTGACGATAACTATGTTTATGTCTTTATAAGGAGAAGGAACGCCGGGGTATGTCTTGCAGGGGCGCACGCAGGCATAAAGGTCAAGGGTCTTGCGCAGGGCGACATTGACGCTGCGGAAACCCGTCCCCACCGGCGTCGTTACCGGGCCCTTGAGGGCCACCCGGTTCTTCCTGATGGACTCCAGCACGGAGTCGGGCAGGGGTGTGTCGTATTTCTCCATGACCTCGGCGCCGGCATAGGCAAGCTCCCAGTTGAAGTCCACTCCGGTTGCCTCCAGCACCCGCCGGGTAGCCTCGGTAATCTCGGGGCCGGTGCCGTCGCCCGGAATCAGCGTGATATTATAGACCAATTATCCGCCCTCGCTAACAGTTTTTATCTACCTCACCCCCTGTATCCCCCTCTCCTTACGAGGTGTCAAAGGAGAGGGGGACTTAATTAGAAGAAGGGTTTCACCCTTCTTAAACATCCCCTCTATAGTTTAAAATCCCCGTGTTTCTGAATATACGGTATCAGCCCGCCCTCGTCAAGGATATTCAGCATTACCTCCGGTATCTTCCCGAAGGTAAGCTCGGCACCGTTGGTTAGGTCCTTTACCGTCCCCGCCCCCAGGTCTACCTCAAGCTCATCCCCGTCATTTATCTTGTCGGTATCGCATATCAGCATGGGCAGTCCCAGGTTGATGGCGTTCCGGAAGAAGATTCTGGCGGCGGATTTGGCCAGTATGGCGCTGACTCCGGCCATCTTGATAACCAGCGGGGCGTGCTCCCGACTCGATCCCAGTCCGAAGTTATTGCCGCCGACCACGAAATCGCCCTTTTTCACCTTGTTAACAAAATCGGGGTCGGCGTCTTCCAGCACGTGCTTGGCGAGCTCGGGCAGGTTGCTTCGCAGGTGGGCATAGCGTCCCGGTATGATATGGTCGGTAGAGATGCCATCCCCGAATTTAAAGACTCTCCCTTTGAGCACCTAGACCACCTCCCGTGGATCGGTAATCTCGCCGGTCAGGGCTGAGGCCGCGGCCGTGGCCGGACTGCTCAGGTAGATGAAAGCATCGGGATTGCCCATCCGCCCCTCAAAGTTGCGGTTAGCGGTGGATAGGCATGACTCGCCGTTACCCAGTGCCCCCTGGTGGAGACCGAGGCATGGACCGCAGCCGGGCGGCACGATAATAGCTCCCGCCTCAACAAAGTCCCTGATATAGCCCATTTCAATCGCCTCCAGCAGGACCCGCCGTGACGCCGGGGCGATAATAAGCCTGATGTTTGGTGCCGGTTTCTTTCCCTTAAATATACCGGCGGCCACGGCCAGGTCTTCCAGGCGTCCGTTGGTGCAGGTGCCGATAACCACCTGATGTAACCTAGTCCCCTTGAGTTCCCTGGCCGGAGCCGTGTTGTCCACGGTATGAGGTTTCGATACAGTCGGTTCAATATCGGCGGCATTTATCTTTATGGTCTTCTCATAAACGGCACTGGCATCGGCAGTCATCTTCCGATAGTCATTGCCCCGTCCCTGTGCGACCAGATATTTACGCGTTATTTCGTCGGCCGGAAAAAGCCCGACCTTGGCGCCGGCTTCCACGACCATGTTGGCGATGGTGAATCGTCCCGACATGCTCATTTTGGCTATGTTATCGCCGCTGAACTCTAGTGCCTTATAGGTGGCACCATCAGCGCCAATCTGCCCGATGAGATAAAGGATAAAGTCTTTGGGATAGACTCCCTTCTGGAAATCGCCGGAGACCTCCACCTTGAAACTCTCCGGGACTCGAAACCACGTCCTGCCCAGCCCGAAGGCGACCGCTACGTCCGAAGAGCCCATGCCAGTCGCGAAAGCCCCCAGACCCCCCGAGGTTACCGTATGTGAGTCTGCCCCGATGACGACATCACCCGGCCGGGCGTACATCTCGGCGACTATCTGGTGGCAGACTCCGTCTCCGGCCTCGGAGAGAATACATCCGCTCTTCCGTGCGAAGTCCCGCAGGAATATATGGTCGTTGGAGAGGTTGGCGTTGGGACTGGGTGCCGCATGGTCGATAAAAAGGGCTGTTCTCTCTGGATTGGCCAGTTCGGATATGCCGCTGGACTGGAACTGCCGGACGGTCAGCGGTCCGGTGGTGTCCTGGGCGAAGCTTAGGTCTACCTCGGCAATAACGATATCACCGGCCTTTGCATCGCTGCCGGACTTTTCACTCAGTATCTTTTCGGCTAATGTCTTGTCCATTATATTTCTCTCAGGATTTGTCATTCCCGCGAAAACGGAAATCAAGACCGCCCCACCTCCCCTCGGTTGTTATCTTTTCCCACCCTGCCGCCCCGTATCATCCTCGGCTTAACCCGTAAACTTCTCCCCACCTTTACCCCTTATCTGTCTCCCTCCTTTGTAAGGAGGGATTAAGGGAGATTTACTCCTATCTTTCCCCCTTTGAAAAAGGGAGATAAAGAGGGTGAGGTCAATAAACATTCTCTACATCGGGATATTACCATGCTTCCTGGTCGGGCGGGTCTCCTTCTTATTCAGCAACGCTTCAAGAGCGGCGATTATCCTGGGACGTGTTTCGCTGGGACGGATAACCGCGTTAATATAGCCCATCCTGGCGGCGACATAAGGGTTGTAGAGCAGTTCGCGGTATTCCTCTACCTTTTCCTGCTCCTTGGCCTTAGGGTCTTCGGCCTGTTCAATCTCGCTGCGGTGAATGATAGCCGCCGCCCCTTCGGCGCCCATAACGGCTATTTCCGCCTGCGGCCAGGCAAGGGTATAGTCCGCCCCCAGGCCCTGGCTGCACATGGCGATGTAGGCCCCGCCGTAAGCCTTGCGGGTAATCAGGGTTATCTTCGGGACAGTGGCCTCGGCGTAGCACCACAGCAGCTTGGCGCCGTGCCTGATAATGCCGCCCCACTCCTGGTGGCTGCCGGGCACGAAGCCGCCTACATCAGCGATGGTCAGCAGCGGGATATTGAAGGCATCGCAGCAGCGGATGAAACGGGTGGCTTTATCGGAAGCATTGATGTCCAGGCAGCCGGCCAGGAACATAGGCTGGTTGGCGATGATTCCGATTGCATGGCCGTTCATCCGGGCAAAGCAGGTAATGATGTTCTGGGCGTACTGCCGCGAAGGCTCCAGAAACTCACCGTTATCCACGATGGCCTTGATGACGTCCTTCATGTTATATGGCTTGTTGGCGTTCTCAGGGAGGATATCATTAAGGGCATCATCGGTGCGCCCGGGAGAATCGGTCGGCTCTATATAGGGAGCTTTCTCCTCGTTGCTGGACGGCAGGTAGCCGAGGAGGTTCTTGATTTCGGCGATAGCCTCTTCGTCGTTGTTGCAGGCGAACTGGGTAACGCCGCTCTTGGTGCTGTGGGTCAAAGCGCCGCCCAGTTCTTCGTTGTCGATTTCCTCGCTGATAGCGCTCTTGACCACGGCTGGGCCGGTGATGAACATGTAACTCGTTTTCTTGACCATGAAAACGAAGTCGGTCATGGCCGGCGAATAGACGGCCCCTCCCGCCGCCGGTCCCATGATGGCCGATATCTGCGGGATAACCCCCGAAGAGCAGGAGTTGCGGAAGAAAATATTTCCATAGCCGTCAAGGGCGTTGATGCCCTCCTGGATACGGGCGCCGCCGCTGTCGATAAAACCGACCATGGGCACTTTCATCTTCATGGCTGTATCCATGATGCGGCATATCTTCTTGGCATGCATCTCGCCGAGGGTGCCCCCCCTGGCCGTGAAGTCCTGGGCATAAGCACACACCGTACGTCCGTTTACCTTCCCCCAGCCGGTGACCACCCCGTCGGCCGGAATGGATACCCTGTCCATGCCGAAGTTGGTGGCGCGATGTTGCACAAATAGGTCTGTCTCCTGGAAGGTGCCTTTGTCAAAGAATAGGTCAAGTCTCTCCCGTGCTGTCAGCTTGCCGGAATCGTGTTGTCTCTGAATGCTCTTTTCGCCACCTCCGGCTTTTACTTCGGACTCCAGCTTGGCTAACTTATCTAATTCGTCATTCAAATCGGTACCACCTCACCAGTTAAGGATGAAACAAACTAATGATATCATAAGAACTTTTTACGGGCAAACATGCAATATGATTACCCCCGCCCCATTTTCTATGATATCTATTCCCACCCAGGCCGCCCAGTATCATTGGTGGCTTATCCGAAGGTTAACGCCCCACCACCCCCACTGTTATCTATCCCCACCCTGCCGCCCTGTATCATCTAAAGCTTGCCTCGTCAGTTATAACCCGCCACTCCCAGGGGGAATAGCTCGTGGAGAGTGGGATGAAAAGGGTGAGGTAAAGACATATACTGGTTATAAACGGAATAATAATCTTCTCTTAAGTGGCATCGTAATACGTGGAGATGCTAGAATAGAGGTTGAATAAAAGGCTGAGAGTAGAGCTTGAAGATGAATCAACCATTACCACCTACTCGCTGCGGGAACATGGAATTCCACTGGGGAGAGCGGACATATATCATGGGTGTCTGCAACCTCAGTCCCGATTCGTTCTCGGGGGATGGTCTTGGTGACGATATCGAAGCAACCGTAGCCCAGGCTAAACGTATGGTGACCGAAGGAGCCGATATTATTGATATCGGCGGGGAGTCCACACGCCCCGGTACGGAGCCATTGTCCGCAGATGACATTGACGAAGAATTGAGGCTGGTGATACCGGCCATAGAGCGGCTGGCCGGCGAGTTATCCGTACCATTAAGTATTGATACCTACAAGGCTGGAGTCGCCAGCCGCGCCGTAAATGCCGGTGCCAATATGATTAACGATATCTGGGGCCTGAAGAGAGACCCCGGGATAGCCCGGATTGCCGCCGAGGCAGGTGTGCCCATAATACTGATGGCGAACCAGCGGGACGCACCCCCGAAGGTCGGCATCCTGGCGAGGGTTATTTCTGACCTGGAAGCGAGCATCAACCTTGCTGTGGAGGCCGGGGTGGCCAGGGAGAACATCATCATTGACCCCGGCATCGGCTTCGGCAAGAGCCTGGAACAAAACCTGGAGCTCGTTAACCGCCTGGCTGAACTTAAACAACTGGGCTGCCCGGTATTGCTGGGGACCTCCCGTAAATCAATGATCGGCCTGGTGCTGGACCTCCCGCCTGACCAGCGTCTTGAGGGAAACCTGGCGGCTACCGCTATCGGTATCGCCAACGGTGCCGATATGGTGAGGGTCCACGATGTCAGGCAGACAGTACTCGTCTGCAAGATGAGTGATGCTATTATACGAAGGGGGTCGGTTGGTGACTGATTCGGTGACGGCATACCTGGGTATCGGAACGAATATGGGTAACCGCGAGGACAACCTGGAACGGGCCTTAGGTCTGCTGTCACAGAGAATGAGGATGGGGAAAATATCATCTATTTATGATACCGAGCCGCTGGATAATGTTAATCAGCCCCGTTTTTTGAATATGGTCTGCCAGGTCTTTACACGGCTGACGCCGGAAGGACTTCTGGCTCTGGCAAAGGGGATAGAGAGCAAGATGGGCCGGGTCGGTAAGTCCGGCGAACCCCGGCCTATTGACATCGATATTCTCCTCTATGGCGATGTGGTCGTGGATACGCCCGAGCTGGTTATACCTCACCCCAGAATGACCGAGCGGGCCTTCGTCCTGGTGCCCCTGGCCGAGATTGCCCCCGACCTGATACACCCTGGAAGCGGCAAGACGATTAAGGAGCTTAAGCTGGCGATAAGAGAGGTACAGGGTGTCTTAAAGTGGGAGTCTGATTGAGGAGGCTGTATGTACGAGATATCCGTAGAGAAGCACTTTGACGCCGCTCATTTCTTAAGGGGTTATCAGGGCAAGTGCGAGGCTATGCACGGGCACCGCTACCGGGTGGTGGTCAGGGTGGAGGCTGACAGGCTCGATGATATCGGCCTGGCCTATGACTTTACCGATTTGAAGCGACACCTGGACGATATTCTGTCCCGCTTCGACCATACCTGCCTCAACGACATACAGCCCTTTGATAAGATAAATCCCTCGGCCGAGAATATCGCCACCACTATCTATAACGGACTAAAGGACAGGCTGGCCGCCGAACCGATAACCATCACCTGCGTGGAAGCCTGGGAGTCACCGGAGCAGGGCGTCGCCTACCGCCCCGACTAGTCCTTCTCCGGCGGCAGCAGGTTCGGGATGCCGTCCACGATAGGATAATCTACATTACACCTGCCGCAATGCAGGGAGCCGGTAATTATCTCTTCTCCATCCTCAGCCTCCACCTTGAGCTCCAGCTTCTCCTTGCATACCGGACAGGCCAGGATATCTACAAGCTCGCGTTTCATGGTCTGATTATAGCATAATACTCCGATAATTATATCACTTATTGAATTACTTTCCTGGAGACCCCTCCCTAAGTTATCTTTTCCCACCCTGCCGCCCAGTATCATCCTCTAATTATCCCATAGTTACCTCCCCATCACGCTCCAGAAAGGCGTGTTGAGAAGCTCAGCTTGCACAGCTTGAATCTTTGCTGTAAAATGGGGTAGTTTTGCGTTTGGGGAATCCTGAATATGATTAACTACCCGGTACTGGTGCTAAATCAGAGCTACGAGCCGCTCGCGGTATGCCGTGCCCGTCGGGCGGTGGTGCTCATATTTCAGGGCAAGGCAGAAATGCTGGAAAACGGTGTCGGCTATATACACTCCATCAGCGAGACTTTCCCTTTGCCATCGGTAATACGTATTGCTAAGATGATTAAGCGACCAAGGCGGGTAAGAAAAATGACCCGCTTTGAAATTTTTAATCGCGACAAGTTTACCTGCCAGTACTGCGGCCAGCGAACCCGGCAGCTGACGCTTGACCACGTCATTCCCCGCTATCGAAGCGGTGACCATTCCTGGGAAAACGTCGTCAGTGCCTGTGTTGCCTGTAACCGGCGCAAAGCCGGCAGGACTCCGAAGGAAGCTGGTATGAAACTTATCCGCCTGCCCTCACCCCCGAGCGGCAGCCCCTTCTATATCGTTCCATTCCATTACATTGAAAAGCGGGATGAGTGGCATAAGTATCTTCCGCAATATGCCAATCAGTAAGAGACCTCGTTGAGAGGTAGCTCAACCGTAGCCTCGCTCTCCAGTTCAACCAGCACGGTTTCCTTCAGTGGATTGGTCCCGACCACAGTAGCCTCCCCCATATGCGTGGATACCCGCTGCCCTGTCTTGGGCATTTTCTCCTTCATAATGCGGTACTGCTCGCCCTCATAAGTCAGGCAGCACATCAGCCGACCACATGCGCCCGATATTTTCATCGGGTTAAGCGGCAGGTCCTGCTCCTTGGCCATCTTGATTGAGATCGGGGAAAATTCTGTCAGGAAGCTCACGCAACACAGGGGACGCCCGCACCGACCGAAGCTGCCCAGCAGCTTGGCCTCATCGCGGGTACCTACCTGGCGCAGTTCCACCCTTACTTTAAACTTGCCGGTCAGCCGCCGCACCAGGTCGCGGAAGTCTACCCGCTCCTCGGCGCTGAATAAAAAAGTCAGGCGGCTGGCATCAAGATTGTATTCGGCAGCCAGCAGCTTCATGGGCAATTGCAGTTCGCCGATCATCTTGCCACATTCGATTAAGGCCTCCTCCGCCTTGGCTTCAAGCTCTTTGGCCTGTTCGATGTCCTCCGGTTCTGCCTTACGTACCACCGGGCTCAACGGCTCCTCCACCTCACTGGCCAGTACCTGACCGGGGGCGATGATTACCTGGCCCAGCTCCAGGCCCCGACTCGTCTTAACGACGACCGAGTCACCTGCTTCCAGCTCGATATCAGCCGCGTCGAAGTAGTAGACTTTGCCCGCTCTCTTAAACCTTATGCCAGTGATATTAGCCATTTCTAATTGATGATACCGTGGCCAGGTCTCCCTCGCCACCTCTTTCCTTTCCTGGTATATCGAGCATCAGTACCTCAAGTGCCAGCCGGGCATTGACATTCTGGTGTAGCTGCTCCCTGGCCGACTGGATGCTCTTAATAAATGACTTTATCCGGTCCAGCCGGTAGCCACGGGCCTGCTCAACAAGCCTGTCTCTTCGGTCAATATTGGTAATCATATCATGGCAGCCTATCTTGACCAGCATCAGGTCATGCCAGTAATCAAGCCATAAATCCAGCACTTCGTAGACCGTCCCTTTATTTTGACCAAATTGCGCAGCCAGCCGGGCAGCGTAGGCGAAGCGCTCTTCACATTCGGCAGATAGGACATCAAGCAATCTATTCAACTCCTCTTCCCGCTGCTGAAGCAGGCTGTCATCGGCTATCGCCGAGAGCGCCCAGCCCGGACAACCGTGAGAAAGCCCGGCGAGAAGTCTGGCCCGTTCTGAATCGATGCCACAGTTATCCACCAGCGCCGATGCTACTTCAGCCGTAGACAGCGGCGGTAGCTCAAGACGCTGGCAGCGGGAAATCACCGTCGCCGGCAGCAGTCTATCATTTATCGTCAGTAATATAAAGGTCATTCTATCGGCGGGTTCCTCAAGGGTCTTCAGCAGGCAGTTGGCCGCCTCAATTGACAGCAATTCGGCACCGTCAATAATGAACACCTTTTGGTTTCCTTCAAAAGGCGGCAGGCTGGCTGAGTGCTGCATATCCTTAATCTGGTCAATGCCAATCAGCTTGGCCTCGGACGAGTCCTCATTCTGTGTCAGGCCGATAATCTGGACATCCGGATGGTTCGCGGCGGCTATCTTCTGGCAGGAAACACATTCAAGGCACGGACGTTCGGCCGCCACGCAGTTGAGCGCCTGCGCCAGGTTCAGGGCCAGGGTCATCTTGCCGACATGCGCCGGGCCGACGAATAAATACGCGTGGGCCAGATTTCCCGACTCCAGACTATGTTGTAACAGAGAGACCGCCCGGGTCT
>Ga0209427_10007265_pt1 | contig 12551 bp, 10 predicted proteins | sample DeeMarSWOR136_30_FD_187465 | JGI IMG/M metagenome (GOLD analysis project Ga0209427, IMG submission 187465) | Marine sediment microbial communities from White Oak River estuary, North Carolina - WOR-1-36_30 (SPAdes) (version 2) | ecosystem: Environmental > Aquatic > Marine > Intertidal zone >... | reverse complement strand
TTTTGTTCTTTATCGAGGTAATAACTCGCTCCCTCTTCCAGAAGCCAGCCCTCTCTCAATCTCCTTGGGGAAAAGAAGCTCTGAGAGGACAAGCTCCTAGAGGATAACGATACAGGATCAAGAGAGGGCATGGCATAATATCTTGCTTCCCTGAAGGAATCTTCCGTCTTGAATATTCCACGTTTATCAACTTTGTCTTTTAATAACTTTTCAATGCAAAGATATCAATTAGAAAAGAGTGAGTAGGAAATGAGTATATAAAATACTTGTTATATTGAAGGGAAATTAAAGTTTAGAGTTCGCGAAGGAAAGAGGTCAGGTTAATATTCTTATTGGATATTCCTATTTTTTGCCTGATATTTCTGCGGTGCTTTTCCACTGTCCTGTAAGAAACATTGAGAAGGCTAGCTATGTCCTTGCTTGTTAAGCCGCCTTTAACCATATTGCAAATCTCGATTTCTTTCGGAGTCAAACTGAAGATCTTTCCTGTCAATTCCTTCCCGAAGGGAGAAGCCAATTTTTTTAAATGATAAAGGAGCAAATCAATATATTTAAAGGCATTTTTTTTGTCTTTAACAATCTTGATCTTAAGCTTTTCCAGTATAGGAAATATCACTGTTTTTATGTTCGCTTCTATATCTTCTTTTATCCATTTTTTCTCCATTTCGACCTGGGCTATGACTTCTCTGAGGGCAATGTTTTTTTGTTCCAAAGCTGATTTTTGATTTTGCAGTCTCAACTCAGATGTCATAAGTTCCTGTTCTGCCTTTTTGCGTTCAGCGATTTCCTGTTGAAGTCTTCGATTAGCTGCTTTGAGTTCGGCAGTGCGCTTTTCCACCATTTCTTCCAGATGGCTCTTGTACTTTTTCAATTCCTTCTCAGCCCGATTCCGTTGAATCGCTACTGACGCCTGGCCGACAAATGCCTCTATGAGATTCCTTTTCTCCAACCAGTCTCCATTCCGGGAGAGAACGACAACGTTCCCAAAAAGCTTGCCCATCTTGGTAAAGCCTATAACATATATATTTTTCAATCCTAGAAGCTTTTCCAGGGCGCTGCAGATACGGAACGGAATTTTCTCAAAAGTAAGGACATGCAAACCTCCGGGAACTTTGACCAACTTCCCTGTGGTGAGTCCGGCCCGGGCTTCATCATTGATGGGGAAACTCATCCCAATAGGATCTTTCCCTAAAATTTTGATTATGCCGCTCATCATCTCACCCATGCCTACAGAAGCCCGCACCTGAATACATTGGGTGGTTTCGTCAAATGAATTCACACAGACCAAGGAGCTGCCGACAAGCTCTTTCATCCTCTTACCTATAAAATGGTAGATATTCGAGCTGGAAGGAAACTCCACGAACTCCATGGCTGTCCTGGATAAAAAGGCCAGATTATCTGCGTATTTTTTCTCATTCTTATCTGCCTGTTTCTGTTCAGTTATATCTTCTACGGCTCCTTCGTAGTACAAAACATCCCCTTCGTTGTCGCGCACTATCCGGGCGCTGTCACGAATCCAGAAGGTTGTCCCGTCATACCGACGACATTCCGCTTCAAAGCCACGAACAACACCGGAGAGTTCCATAAGGACTTTCCATTTCTCGCGGTCTTTGGGATTGACGTAATCATCACTCACATTTCCTTTTAGAAAATCCTCCTTATTAGAGCATCTCACCATATGCAGCAAAGCCGTATTGACATCCAGTCTTTTGCCTTCTGGAGTGGAACGGTAAAGTCCCACAGGGACACCCTCGAACAGACTCTGTAATCGATTTTTAGCCTCACGAAGTTCTGTCTCGGCGAGACTGCGTTCCGTTTCTGATCTCTTCAACTCAGAAACTTGTTGGCGCAATTCTGACAATTCTTCAAGGAGAAGGTCTTTTGATTTATCTTGGTCATTCATGCTGTTCTCCCTAAACTCAAAGCAGCTTCACTTTAAATGGGGCTTTTGGAAAAAGCTTCAAGAAAAAATATGAAGCGAATGAGTTGTTTCTTACATCTTACCTATTTCCCTTTACTCAATCCTTCAGGATCGTAAGTAAAAATATATAACATGCGAAAAAACTTAAGTCAAAGAGGAACAGACCGCTTTGTCAAAATGTGAGATGAGAAGAAATGGGTCCATCAGAAAAAAGCAAAAATGGCTACCTCCGCGGTCTACTTCAGTATATGCAGCTTGCTCTATGGTTGGGCCTGTGTTATAAGGTCTCTGTCATTGACAAGAGAAACATTCCTCAAAGGCAAGCTTATAGAAATGGAAACCTCACAAAATAAGATTCAGCTCCGGATCGGGCATTTGCGGACTTCCCCCTGCATGAGCTATGATCCCGAACATCGCATGATGATCAATCATCAAAGTAATCCCTGAAACATGAGTCGACAAATCGATTATCAAAGCGTAATCAGAATTCCGGAAGAAGGCATCCCGGAAGCAGAAGACGAAAGAACTCTCTTCTCCGGCATTCCTGCGAAAAAAAGAGATAAAATCGATAAGATCCTGATCCCTGAGGCTTACATCAAGGAAAGGATCAAGGCACTGGCTCAGGACGTCTGCCGAGATTATCAAAACACAGACGAACTCTATCTGGTGACCGTCCTCCAGGGTGCTTTTATCTTTGCTTCAGACCTGGGAAGAGAAATATACAGAACTTTTGGATTGAAGGGTCCGGAGATAAAATTCGATTTTATCAAAGCCGTCACCTACGGTGAGGAGATAAAGGATTCAAAGGAATCAGAGAGAAAAGTCCGCATTGAACTCAAACCCAGGAATCTCAAAGGAAAGAATGTGATCTTGATCGAAGATCTTGTGGACCAGGGCTTCACCCTGTGGAAGATCAAGCAGCATCTTCTGGAAAAGGAAGCTCTGAATTCTCTGAAAGTATGCGTTCTATTCAATAAAGTATTGAAAAATCCAACCAGAGAAGTGAGAGAGATAAAGGAGAAACTGGCCATTGACTACCTTGGTTTCGAGATCCCTGACAGATGGATCGCCGGATACGGTATAGACGCGGGAGGGGATTTCCGGCATCTGCCCTATATCATAACCGTCAGAGAAGATTATTATTTGAATAAAAAAAAGCGAACCTTCCATGCCTGACCTTATTTTAGCCAAAGGCAAGATCATCGATGTCCGTGGCCGCAGGATTTTCGAAGGGGATATCCTTATCGAGGACGGAGTTATCACTCGGATCGGGAACCTAGCTGGTGAGAGAGCAGAAAAAGTGGTCGATGTCTCCGGGAAACACATTGCTCCTGGACTCATCGATAGCCACTTGCACATCGAAAGCAGCATGCTCAGCCCCATCGAATTCTGCAAGGAGAGCATCAAGCACGGAACCACATCTCTTTTCACCGACCCCCATGAAATCGCCAATGTCTGCGGGAGAAAAGGGATAGATCTGTTTTTGAGGCAATCGGATTTAGCCCCTCTCGATATGTATATGGGCATCCCCTCCTGCGTGCCGGCAACCGACCTGGAAGACGCCGGCGCTTCCATAACCATTGAAGATATCAAGGAGCTTATCCCGGACAGACGGATCTTCGGCCTGGCGGAAATGATGAACTTTCCCGGGATAATCCACGACCTGGGTGAGGCAAGAGAGAAGGTGGAGCTCGTCTTCAACGCCGGAAAAATCGTTGACGGGCATTGCCCGGGAGTGACCGGCGACGATTTAAGAAAATACATCTCCAACGGCAAAGACGACAACATCGTCCGGATAATGTCCGATCATGAAACCATAAGCCTGGATGAGGTCATCGAAAAAAACAGTCTGGGGATGCATATCGCGCTGAGATACGGCAGCGCTACCAAAGACCTGGAGAGAATCTTTCCTGGCCTGCTGGAAGCCAATATCGACCTGGACAGATTCATGCTCTGTTCTGACGACATTGACCCTTTCGACCTGTTCGAGGAAGGGCATGTGGACAGGATCGTGAAAAAAGCACGAGAGATAATCCAGAAGCATACGAGTCTGAACTTTGAACAGGCCACCATCCTGGCCATCAGGCTGGCTACGCTGAATCCCTCAAATTATTTCTCAAGGTTCTACCGGTTTCACGGCTTTCCCGAAACCGGGGAGATTGCGGAAGGGAAAAAAGCCAACCTGATCATTTTCCAATCTTTAGAGACCCTGGAAATCGACAAGGTTATCCACAACGGAGAACCGGTCGTAACCCAAGGTGAATACACCGGAAATCACCCAGATTTTGACTACTCAGAATATTTTGGACAGGTCTTCACCGGCAAGACATTTCAGCCCGAGGACTTCAAGATAAAACCTGCGAAAAGCCGGACAGGGATTAATGTCAAGGTCATAGAGATAATCAAAGACAGCCTGGAGACCGGACAAAAAACAGTGACTTTGTCTGCAGTCAACGGAGAAATCAAAGCTGACCCGGAAAAAGATCTGGTCAAGATCGCTGTCATCGAAAGACACAGAGGAACCGGTTCCTACTCGCTGGGTTTTGTCCAGGGCTTGGGCCTGAGAAAAGGCGCGATAGCCTCCACTGTCGCTCATGACAGCCACAACCTCATCGTGGCCGGTGCTGACGACGAGTCCATGGCCAGGGCTATCCATCTCTTGAGCGAAAAGGGTGGCGGGATGGCTGCTATCGCAGAAAAGACGGATTATTTCCCTCTGAAAATAGCAGGGCTGATGTCAACCTCAAAAATAGAAAAAGTCGTCGACGATTACCGAAGGATCAAAAATGCTGTAAAAAGCACCGGTTCTCCTCTTGATAATGCGTTTATGGTCCTGTCTTTCCTGGCCCTGCCGGTCATTCCCAGATTGAAAATCACCAACAGGGGCCTGGTGGATGTCGAGAAGTTTCAATTCGTAGATCTGTACTGATTCATCCGGGAACCTGACCTAATATATGGCCTTCTTTCTTCCTTATTTTTTTTATAATCTATCATGACTTTCTAAAATTTTTTGTCTGCGGTAAGGAACCTCGGCGTTCAGGTATTAGCTTTCTTGAACCTCAAATATCCCCACAGCCAGAGCAGGATGCCGGCAATCAGGCTCACCAGGAAAATAATCAGGGAAATGACAAAAGCCCGTGTCTCCATCTCCTTCCAGGATCCGACTGTCGCTTCAAGCCAGAACAAAACCCAGATCAACCACACTGCCCTCAAGATCCATATAAACCAGGGGCGTTTTCTGATCTTCAATTCTATGAATGCCTTTTGGTCAATCATTGTTCACCCCTTTCCTTGAGTTGTGTCAATCCCGTATTCGGGCAAGTCAAGGAACCACCATTTCTGGGCGCTCTTCTGCTTTCCGTAACCGAAAGCTTCATCCATAGCGAAGAAGAACCGATCCAGCGCCGGAATCTTGGCGCTTGCAGCTTTGACCATTTCGTGAATCATCGTTTTATCCTTCTTTGACCAGGGACAGACCGGAATGCAGATGCTGCAGCCTGATGTCGACTCCTGCCAGTAGGCAAAACATTTGGGCGCATCCTCGAACCAAGCCTTATGGCCCGAGTTGTTCCATTCCCCTTTGACTTGAAAGCTTGGTTCATCGTCAAACGAGAGACACTGGGAAGGGCATGCATCGGCACATCGCTTGCAGATCTTGCAGAATTCTAATAAACCAAAATCTATGGGCTTGTCCAAGGCAAGAGGCAGGTCGGTCAAGACCTTACAGAGGCGGACAGCGGGGCCGAATTCGGGTGTGATCAACCGGTTGGTTCGTCCCAATTCTCCCAGGCCAGCGTCCACAGCAATTGCTACGCTGGAACCAAGGTCATTCACACTGGGAATGGCCATATAGCCCAGCCCTCTGATAAACTCAGCCAGCCCGGCCACTAAAAATTCACAACGGCTGTAGCCCATGGAAGAGCCGGCACTGCTGATGGCAGTGGGTGAGCACTGAAGATTATCCAGAGACATCTGAACACTCAAGCCTATGGCGTACTTGCATTTATCCGGTATGACAAGTTTCTTCTCATTCTCATAGGGCTCATCCACAGCTTCGAAAACAATTGGCTTTCCTCTTTCATAAGAATGAATGTGCCGGCGGTCGAGGATGGCTATTCCTGCCGTTGCGGCTCCAAAATAACGTGCAGCGCTCTTGATGAGCTGGGACGCTTCCATGGGATTCCTGTTGTACTTTTCCACTCCTCGCCGCTCAGGCGTGGTAACAAACTGTCGGGTCCAGGACCTGGTTCCCCTGTTTAAACCGCCCTGACGAGATATGACCCAGGCGGCATCCGCTAGAGCCCGGTCCTCAAGCCTGTATCCAGGACGATCTTCCTTGTAATACTGCCTGGTTTTCTCCTGGCTCCTCTGCCTCAATTCCCGCAAATTCTCCATTCCATAATACTTGTCAAAGGAGCCGAAGACGCTTCTGCTGGAGTTGAACCTGGAATAGACCTTATCATCGATGGGAAGTTTGGGCTCGTCAATATTTTTGACCCACCAGGGATGGCGGGAGATGCGCCCAATACGGTTTGAGGGAGGCTGCTTGACTCCTGAATTCAGACCGGTCCCCATAACCAGGCCCGTTCCCCCCAGGCCGAATTTACAAAAATCCCTCCTGTTCATTCTATGACTCCTTTAAAATAGAAAATTATGAAAATATATCATTTTAAGAAGGTAATAAATTCACTCCAGCGGGCTCAGATGAAGCTCATCTTTATTTTTTATAAAGAGCCAAACCATGGCCCAGAGGATAGAGCCCTGGCAGGGATACAGGCAGCCTTCCTGTTATGTCAATCTCGCCAAAGAGAGCCTTCGCGGCTGCCTTCTGGGCAGGATCATCCCAACGGTAAGCACAAAGGTAACAGTCCACCTCTGGAAACTGTCTCAAAAAATACGGGCTTCCAAAGGAAATCACGATCACCGGAGTCGAGTTCCCTGCAGCTTCCTGGATGAGCTGGATGTGCTTCTGATTCAGGCCGACGCTGCCTTTCCAGGCACGAAGCGAAGAGAAAAGCCCGAACACGATAACATCCGCTTCTCTGGCTTCTTCCATATACTCCGCCAGGAACTCGTCGCCGGTGAAGGCATCTGCGTAGAAACCGAGAGACTCCTGGCCTCTTTCCAGGATCTCTCTTACGAAAGTCCTGCCGTCCATAAAGCCTCCCGGGTCACTGCTCAGAGAAAAAACAGCAATCTTTTGCTTTTCTCCTGCTAAAGGAATGACCGTCCCGCTGTTCTTGACCAGAGTGAGCGAATTCTCAAATATCTGATCCGCAGAACGTAGATGCTCCTGGGTGGCAATTCGTTCATTGAGCCGCATAACATCCACCAGTTTTTGCCTGTGCAGGCCGAGCCGGGCTTTTGCCTTCAGGATCCTTTCGACAGAGGTATTAATCCTCTGCTCGGAAATCTGTCCGTCTTTGACAGCCTGGATGAGAGATCTGATCACTTCATCCGGCTGAGGTGGGAGAAGGACCATATCCACTCCCGCCAGGACAGCCTTCAGAGCAGCCTCTTCAGGCTCGTAAAGAGTGGTCACGCCCCCCATTCCCATGGAATCGGTGACGATGAGTCCGTTAAATCCCAGTTCATTCCGCAGCAGGTCGGTCATGATGAGGGGAGAGAGAGTAGCCGGAAGGTCGGGTGTGGGATCCAGGGCGGGAACGTGAAGATGGGCGGTCATGATCGCCTGGACACCTGCGTTTATTGCCTGCTTAAAAGGATAAAGCTCAATTTCATCCAGACGGTCACGGTCTCCTTTTATGGTAGGAAGGACGCTGTGGGAATCCTGATCCGTATCCCCGTGCCCGGGAAAGTGCTTGGCTGTCGCGATCATCCCGTTTTCCTGACACCCTCTGATGAAGGCTACTGCCAGCCGGCTGACCTGATCCGGGTCTTCACCGAGGGAACGGGTGTTGATGATCGGATTGTCCGGATTGATATTGACATCGGCCACCGGCGCATAAGTCATATGGATTCCAAGAGCCCGGCCTTCCCGGGCGGTTATCTTGCCCATAAGGTAAGCCTGCTCTTCTGACCAGGTGGCACCGATCCCCATCAAAGAAGTGAACAGTGTTGCCCCGGCAATCTGATTGCCTGCTCCCCTTTCAAAATCAGAGGCGATCAAAAGAGGCACCTTTGCCAGTTTCTGCAACGTGTTTGTCAGATGTGCGGTCTCATAAACCTCTCCGCCAAAAATGATCAAGCCTCCTATTTTACGGTCCACGATCAAAGACCTGAGGCTGTCAATATAATCGCTGTCCTGGTTGAAAAAGCGACCGGTATACCGCCAGGCTACCATCTGGCCGATCTTCTCCTCCAAGGTCAATTTACTCAACATCTTATCTACCCACTTGGTCTCGATCGGGCCAAAAGTGAGCTTGGGAGTCTCGACAACCCGCATACAACTCACAGCCAGAAAAGACAGGAAAAGGATAGGAATCAATATGGATTTTAAGAAATTTTTCCCCAATCCTGGATCATTCTTCATAGTGAATCAGGCTGTGCACTTCAACATCTGGATGAGCTTTCTCAATAAACTCTATTCCCTTGAGGAAGACCACATCCACCACCGCGGCAAAACCGACGACCTTGCCACCCAACTTCTTGATCAAATCAATGGCGTTAACTGAGGTCGAACCTGAGGCAATCAGGTCATCAACAATAATGACCCTTTTTTTGGGATCAATCTTATCAGTCTGAGTCTCAAGGTATTCAAAAGCCTCGGCTTCTGTCGCCTGGATTCGGACGGTCTCGCTGGGAAGTTTTCCTCTTTTCCGAACCATGATAAGACCGAGGTCCAATTTATGAGCAACAGGCGCGGCAAAAAGGAATCCTCGGCTTTCAATCCCAGCCACTGCGGTGGCCTTCTTCTTTTTTGCCCAGGCTGCCAACTTCTCGATGACATGATTGAAACTGCCGGGATCCTCGACAAGATAAGTGATATCCTTGAATCCGACACCCTGGCGGGGATAATCCTTGATCTCACGAATTTTTTCTTTTGCTTTTTTCAGCATCTCGCTTCCTTTTCAAATTTTTCTTATTAAAAAATAAATGCCTGCTTATGTCAACCGCTTTAGAGCTGTGGATTATTCTATCAGCAGACATCTGGGTCTCTCTCTGTCTTCATTCGATCTCTTTGGTGTAGACGGTTCGCGTTGGAAAAGGGATGCCGATGCCGGCGGTGTTCAGTGCATTATAGATCTCATCCGTCATCCGGATCTTTGTCGAATAAGCATCCATGTAATCTTTCACCCATGCTCTGGCGACAAAATCCAGGGAAAAATCCGACATTTTTAAGAACTGGACAACAGGCTCAGGCTCCTCGATAACCGTGTCTATCTTTTTTACGGCATCCAGGACAACCTGTCTCACTTTTTCGGTATTCGATCCATAGACCACTCCAAATTCAACGTTGACCCGGATGGAAACATCGGGATGGGTGAAATTCTTGATTTTGGCATTGGCCAGGTATCCGTTAGGGATATAGATCACTTCATTGTCATAGGTCTTCAGCTTGGTGCTTCTCAAACCTATATCCAGGATGACGCCCATCTCGCCTGATTCAAGCTGAACCTTATCCCCCACCTTGAACGTCCTATCCAGGACAAGCTGCAGTCCTCCAAGGATATTGCTCAGGGAGTCCTTCACAGCCAGACCGATGGCCAGACCGGCTATTCCGGCTGTGGCCAGGAGAGGGCTGATGTTGACGTTCCAGGCACTGAAGATGAAAATCACTGCCAGGATGATGACCACGGCTTTTAAAATTTTTTGAACAAAGGGAATCAGCCTTTCATCAGCAGTCGTCTTTGTCTTGAATTTCCACTCCTGCATCCAGAGGTGAGCAAAATGGCCGATAATCTTGAAAAAGAAGATACTCGCGATGAGGATGAGGAGGGTATCGACAAGATTCTGGAAAACTGTCGTCTGCAGTTCAAACTGCTGGAGACCGATTTTGCTCCCTATCAAAAGAACCACGTAGAAAACTATAGAGGAAATCGCCCTGATGATGATGTCATCGATCTTCGTTTTTGTTTTTTTGGTCAGAGGTTTCAAAACTGTCTTCAGGATAACTTTGAGCAGGATGGCAGCGATAACGGTAATAAGAAGGATCGTCAGGAATCTCAGCCAGACATTCCCCCAGATGAACTGAGTGACATCATTTATAATGTTCATGGCAAGGCTCCTTTTCCGTTCTGATGACCATTAGCATATATACCTTAACTTTCAGAGTATTTCAATTTGTTTTAAACAAAACATTTACCACAAAATGGGACAGGCCCCTTTTCTCACTTTATTATTGAAGAAATTGTTTAATCAAATCCAAGTTGTTATAATTTGCAAGAACGAGAATTTTTCCTGAAGTCGACCCTTGAGATCCTCACAACCTTTAAGCGAACAACTGGATTCACGATAAACAGGGATAATGAGATCAATTGACTGGAAACTGTGCCTGGTGGCTGATGCCGAAGCAGCGCAGGGCAGGGATCTTCCTAATCTTATCGAAAAAGCAGTCGATTCAGGAGTCACCCTGGTTCAGCTCCGGGCAAAGGGAATGCCGACAAGAAAGTTCCTCCAACTGGCTCTGCAGACAGCGGAACTCTTGAAAGCGAAGGGTTTCCCTCTGATCATCAACGACCGAATAGACATCGCTCTGGCCTGCGGCGCAGAGGGTATTCACCTCGGCCAGGACGACCTTCCTCTTCCCTACGCACGAAAAATCCTGGGTAAGAAAAAGTGCATTGGCATCTCGGTGAATACCCTGAAAGAAGCGGAAGAGGCTGAAAAAGGAGGGGCTGATTATCTGGGCGTAGGGCCGGTTTACGACACGCCTTCTAAAAGAGACCTGAAAGCGATTCTCGGGCCATCCGGGCTGAAAGTCATAAGGGAGAAAGTCAAGATCCCTATCCTGGCTATCGGGGGGATTAATGCCGAGAACGTGATGGAGGTCATGAGCTGCGGAGCTGATGGAATCGCTGTCATCTCAGCCCTGATAGCAGCCGAGGACATCTCAGAAACGACCAGAGAATTGATCAAAAAAATAAACAGATGAAAAGCCAGAGAGCCTAGAAAGAAATGGATATCCTTCTCTGGTCTTGCTTTCCCATCCAGATCGTAACGTGAATCGCGTCCAGGTCGAATCTCAACTTTTCAGCCCATTCGACAATGATCACTCCCTGGTCGAGATACTCCTCCCAGCCCAGGTCCATGATCTCTGTTTCCTTTTCAAGACGGTAGAGGTCTATGTGGAAAATGGGATATTTGGCCTGATAGATGTTGATGAGAGTATAAGAGGGGCTGCAAACCTGATGAAAATCCTCCAGCCCCAGCCCGGCGGCCAATCCTTTGGCGAAAACCGTCTTTCCGGTTCCCAGTTCTCCTTTTAAGAGGACGACTTCCTTCCCTTTGAATCCCTGAGCAAGTTTCTGGGCAAGGAGAAAGGTCTCTCTCTCAGAACGGGTGATGTATTCTTCTTTGCTCCGTGCCCTGTTTTTTCTCATTCTTCAGGATCAATCATCACGAGTGAGGAGCTTGATGCCCGCGGGGAGAAAGCGAATGATGTCCCCTGCGGTCAATGGCCTCTCCCCAACCATTTTGACTCCGATATCTCCGCTTAAACCATGGATGTAGACAGCAGCCAGGACAGCCTCCAGAAGGTTCTTCTCCTGGATGATCATGGAAGCGATCATCCCGCTCAAAACATCCCCTGAGCCCGCCGTGGCCATTCCCGGGTTTCCAGTGGGATTGATGTAAACTCTTCCCTCAGGAGTGGCGGTCAGCGTCCGGTATCCCTTCAGCACCAGATACACCCCATGCTCTGCGGCGAATCGAGGAGCCAACTCCAATTTCCTGTCCACAACTTCTTGTGTGGAACGGTTTAAGAGCCGGGCAAATTCTCCCGGGTGAGGCGTGAGCACAGCGGGTTTAGGCAAAGCCTTGATGATTTCCGGCTGAGAAGCCAGGATATTCAGAGCATCCGCGTCGATGACCATCGGGACTTTGACTTTCGGCAGGAGGGAAAGAATAAGCTCAGCCGTTGAAGGGTGAGTGGAGATTCCCGGACCGACCATAAGAGCGTCCTTCCCTTTGAGAAGATATAATATCTTTTTTAAAGCTTCAGAGGAGAGTGTCTTTTCCTTTGTTTCAGGCAAAGCCTCGGTCATCAACTCCAGCATGGAGCGAGCCACGATCGGAAGGCAGCTCTCCGGTGTCCCCACTGTCACCAGGCCGGCGCCCATCTTCAAGGCTGCTCTACCGGCCATGACCGAAGCACCTGTTTTGCCCAGGGAACCGGAAAGGATGAAGAGATGGCCGTAGGTCCCTTTATGGGCGTCGAGCTTCCGCTTTCTGAAATAGGGCTGAACGGTCCTTTCTTCAACGAGCTCAAGCTTGAGGCTTTCATCATCGAACAGAAAAGAAGGAACGCTGATATCCGCTACTTTCAGCTCGCCAATAAATTCTTCGGCCGGAGGAAAAACATGAGCGATCTTGGGAGCAGCCAGGGTCACGGTCAGGTCGGCTTTCACGCAGGGCCCGATGAGCTGAAAGGTATCAGATGATAGACCGGAAGGAATATCCACAGCGACTTTATAGGCCTTGGATTTGTTGATGAGCTCGATGACCTTGG
>Ga0209427_10007264_pt1 | contig 12553 bp, 12 predicted proteins | sample DeeMarSWOR136_30_FD_187465 | JGI IMG/M metagenome (GOLD analysis project Ga0209427, IMG submission 187465) | Marine sediment microbial communities from White Oak River estuary, North Carolina - WOR-1-36_30 (SPAdes) (version 2) | ecosystem: Environmental > Aquatic > Marine > Intertidal zone >... | reverse complement strand
AGCGGCAATAAACCGGAGTGGATGATAATTACCGTACTACCGGTCTTACCCCCGGACCTCAGACCTATGGTCCAGTTAGACGGAGATAGATTCGCCACCAGCGACTTAAATGACCTGTATCGCCGCGTCATTAACCGCAATAACCGATTGCGCCACCTGCAGGATATCGGTGCCCCTGAGGTTATCATCCGCAACGAGAAGCGAATGCTCCAGGAGGCAGTTGATTCCCTCATTGATAATGAGAAAAGGGGCGGGCGAGCTGTCTCCATCAGCGGTAGCCATAAATTGAAGTCGCTCTCAGATATGCTCCGCGGTAAGCAAGGAAGATTTCGCCAGAATCTACTGGGCAAACGGGTTGACTACAGCGGACGCTCAGTCATCGTGGTCGGCCCCGAGCTCAAGCTTCAACAGTGTGGCCTCCCCCGGCGCATGGCTCTAGAGCTATTCAAACCCTACATTGTGCGCCGCTTGTTGGAGCAAGGCCTAGCCTACAGTGATAAGGCTGCCCGACGGCTGGTAGCCCGGGCTAAACCTGAGATCTACGACATACTTGAAGAGGTAGTCAAGGAACGACCGGTACTACTTAACCGAGCCCCGACCCTTCACCGACTTGGCATCCAAGCCTTTGAACCAGTGCTTATTGACGGCAGTGCTATCCAGCTCCACCCCCTGATTTGTTCTGCCTTTAATGCTGATTTTGATGGTGACCAGATGGCGGTTCATCTACCCCTGTCTAGAGCTGCGGTTAAGGAAGCCAGAGAGACAATGCTCAGTATCCACAATATGCTCCTGCCCAGCTGTGGTGAACCAATCGTAACCCCCACCCTAGACATGGTTCTCGGTTGCTACTACTTAACCACCCTTAAACCTGGGGCTAAGGGGGAAAGCACCATCTTCAGTAGCTTCGAGCAGGCACTACTCGCCTACCAGCTTGGCACCATTGACATCAGAGCCGAGATTGAAGTTAGAGACCAAGAAAAGGGCGGACAGAGAATTAAGACCAGTGTCGGTCGTATTACCCTTAATGAGGTTTTGCCCGCAGAGCTACGGGTCTACGACAAAGTCATCGATAAGTCAGGCCTGAAGCAAATCGTAACTAGCTGCTACCAGCTACTGGATAGCCACGACATGGCCATGGTACTGGACAGCCTGAAACAACTGGGCTTCCAATACGCCACCCAATCGGGGACTACCATTAGCATGAGTGACATTGAGGTTCCACCCAGCAAACCAAAGCTAATAGAACAGGCCGAAGAAAGGGCCGCAATTATCGAAAGCCAATATCACCGTGGCCTAATTACTGAGGACGAAAGGTACAGTAGTGTTGTCGGTGTGTGGATGGAAACTACTGACCAGATAACGGAGACTATCTCCCAATCCCTCGACCGTTACGGAGGCATCTACATGATGTCAACCTCGGGGGCCAAGGGGAACATTTCCCAGATTAGACAGATGGCAGGTATGCGGGGTCTGATGACTAACCCCTCCGGCCGGATAATTGACTTTCCCATTAAGTCAAGCCTGCGGGAAGGACTCAGTGTTCTGGAATACTTTATCTCCACCCACGGGGCACGCAAGGGGCTTGCCGATACCGCGCTCCGGACATCAGAAAGTGGCTACCTGACCCGCCGCCTCATCGATGTTGCCCAAGATGTTATTATCCGCCAGGAAGACTGCGAGACCAGAGACGGCATCTGGGTCTCTGAACCAGAAGAAAAGGAACTATTGCCCTCATTTGCGGAACGAATCGTCGGTCGCCTAGCCGCCAGTAAAGTGGTTGACCCCAAGACTAAAGAAACCATCGTTGACCGTAATGAGGAAATTAGCGAGGCGAAGGCAAATAGGATTATAGCCAGTGGCTTAACTAAGGTCCACGTCAGGTCTCCTCTTACCTGCGAGTCGCGGCAGGGTGCCTGCCAGCGGTGCTACGGTCGTGACCTTACCCGGGGACGTCTGGTCGACCTTAACACCGCCGTCGGTATCATTGCTGCCCAGAGTATCGGTGAGCCCGGTACCCAGCTAACCCTGCGCACCTTCCACACCGGGGGCGTCGTTGGTCTTGACATCACCACCGGCCTGCCCAGGGTAGAAGAGCTTTTCGAGGGCCGACCACCCAAAGCACAGGCTATCATCTCCGAAATAGACGGGGAAGTTGAGGTAACTGACAGTGCCGAAGAGAGACGGGTCAAGGTCATTAGTTCCGAGGTATTCTATGATGAATATTCACTACCGGCTGGCTTCAAGACTCTGGTAAAGAAAAACCAGTGGGTAGACGTCGGAACGGCGTTAGCCAGCGAACCTACTCAGGATGAGACTAAGCCGGAGCCGACCGAGCTAACCGCAAAAACTCAGTCTATCTTAGCCCGGGTTGCTGGTACGGTAGATATTGGGAAAGGGCAATTATCCATCAAGTATGAAGAGCAGGAGATACGGGAATATAATATTCCCGCCGCCGCCTATATCCTAGTGCAAACTGGAGACAATATAAAGGCCGGAGACCAGCTGACTGATGGCTCCGTTAACCCTCAGGATATACTACACATCCTGGGCAAGGAGGCTGTCCAGCGGTACTTGGTTGATGAGATACAGAAGGTATACCGCTCCCAGGGGGTCAACATCAACGATAAACATATTGAGGTTATCGCTCATCAGATGCTGACCAAGGTCTATATTGATTCCTCAGGCGATACCGAGCTGGTCGCTGGGGAACTGGTGGACAAGTTCCACTATGAGGACATCAATGCCAAGGTGCTCGCCGAGGGCGGCGAGCCAGCTACCGCCCATGTTGTCCTGCTGGGTATAACGCGGGCCTCACTGAATACCTACAGCTGGCTAGCCGCAGCCTCCTTCCAAGAAACTACCCGGGTACTTACTGAAGCCGCCGTTTCCGGCAAGATAGACAAACTAGTCGGACTTAAGGAAAATGTCATCATCGGGAAGTTGATTCCCGCCCGCTTTGCCATCTCCGAAGAGGTACTAGAACTCCCCTCGGGTGAAGAGGAAGAGCCGCTGGAGTTAACCATCTAGAGCCTTACCCCAAGGCTTAGTATCTAGCAAGAATGAGCCGCCCCACTAAGAATGGGCGGCTCTTTTATCAAATTGTCAGTGAACTAGCCTAGCGTTAAGATATGATATAATGAGTTCAAGCATCAAGAGCCAAGCAGAAAACGAATAAACAGAGGCATAAGTGGGCAGGCAAACAAATCGCATCGTGTCTGGGAAACTCAGTTCTGATGACACCTCGCTGGATACCAGTTTAAGACCGCGGTGCCTAGCTGACTTTGTGGGTCAGACCAAGGTCAAGGAGAACCTGAATATTGCTATTGCCGCCGCTAAGGGCAGAGGTGAGGCTCTTGACCATATTCTGCTCTACGGCCCACCGGGTTTGGGTAAGACCACTTTGGCTCATATCATCGCCAGTGAGATGGGGGTGAATATTAAGATTACCTCCGGTCCCGCCGTAGAGCGCACCGGAGACCTAGCTGCCATCCTAACCAACCTTCGTAATCAAGATACGCTATTCAGTGACGAAGTCCACCGCCTCAATCGGACAGTAGAGGAAATGCTATACCCGGCTCTGGAGGATTTTGCCCTAGATATCATTATTGGTAAGGGACCCGGTGCCAAGAACCTGAGGATAAATCTACCTAATTTTACTCTTATTGGGGCGACTACCCGCTTTGCCCTGCTTAGCCCACCCCTCAGGGACCGGTTTGGGGCAGTCTATCGCCTCGACTTCTACGACCGGGTATCTATTGAAGCCATCCTGAAACGCTCCGCCCGCATCCTCCAGATAGCCGCTGAAGGGAGAGGGCTAGAGGAGATTGCCCGTCGGGCGAGAGGCACCCCCCGCGTGGCCAATCGACTCCTGAAACGGGTCAGAGACTACGCCCAGGTTATGGCTGATGGCACAGTTACCCAGCGAGTGGCCCAAGAGGCGCTAGGCAAGCTTGAAATTGACACCATAGGTCTCGACGAAATCGACCACAAGCTCCTCCACACCATCATTGACAAGTTTAATGGCGGTCCGGTAGGACTTGACACCATCGCTGCCTCAATCAGCGAGGAGGCGGACACCATTATGGACGTCTACGAGCCCTATCTCCTGCAGCTGGGTTTTCTGGAGCGAACCCCGCGAGGCAGGCTAGCTACCTCGCTAGCCTACGAGCACCTCGGCCGTCCCGATAACCGGGGGAAACCACCGCAACCAACCCTACTCTGAAATCTGGGGAGGCTTGATACGGCAACATAAAAGACAGAGAGGGAACCTCCTTCAAGTCTCCCTCTTACCAAGTATTGCTCTGCAGTAAGTCACTAATCTAATCCGAGCCGTTAATCACAACTATTACCTTGACCGTGCCCTCCCCGTCATAGACGGCGCGTACCGAATCACCCACCTCAAGGCTGATACTGCCACGCAGGATAAAACAGGTTTCCTCGTCGTAGCTTAAGTCAATACTTTCACCATCATCGAAGTGATAGTAATCGTCTTACCATCTGTGTCAATGGCAGAAATTGTACCCACGAGGTGATGATACGTGGTAGGCTCCGTAATCACCACCCGCTTAGCCAGCAGGTTATCCCCATCCGCTACTGCCCACACCACCACCCAACTACCAACCTCAATATCATCAAAGGTCGCTTCCTCACCAAAGGGTGACAGTAATCTTCCCACCCCCATTTCTTCACAAACCTCCAATCTCATTTCCAGCCGGTTCCTGACCAAGGCGGGAACCGAGGCCAATACCATTGCTACCAGGCGATGAAGCCTCTGCCTGAGCCCTAACCCCTCTGAGCTCGGCTCATCTGGCTTCACCAGACGCCGGGCTAGTGTAAGGGCTCCAGCCGGCACCAAAGCCTTGAAGTACTCGGTCTAACCATCAACCAAAACCGTGACCTCAGACCAACCAGACTTAACTACAAAGGAGGTATCGGCGATACTAACTACTTCACTCCTAATTACCCTGGGAGGTGGCGGGTCAGCCAGGGGTGGTGATGCCCACGGTGGTGCCGCCAGAGCGGGTGACGCCACACCCAACACCAAACCAAGAGCCAGTACCGAGACAAGAGCTACTTTCCAGACCTTCATACTCTCTACTCAGTTGGTTTACTGCCATTATCACCGCGAATCTAAGCCAACTTTATCAGTCTACAATGGCATAGGCTACCTGAACGTTAAGAATAATCTCCATCTCGCCAGGACTGATTGACGTCTCTACTGCTGGCGCCATCGGCACTACCATACCATAATCATACCGGGGGTAGATGGGCGACGGCACTTGAATCCCCTCAGAGATGTAGGTCGCCTTGCCCAGCTTGACACCAGCCAGCCCGGCCAGCTGTTCCGCCTTAGCCTTAGCATCAGCTATTGCCTCATTCCTTAGCTCCCCATAATAGACGGTCGGGTCATCAATAGAAAAGCTGATACTGTCAATGCGGGTAAGGTCGCCTCCGGCCACAACGACAGCGTCAATGATGGTCCCGGTCTCGTCTATATCTCTTATCTTGGCATTAACCATGTTGCTGACGCGATAGCCAATGACAATCTCCTGGTCTTTGTAATCATCCCATCTGGTTACCTGATAAATGCTGAAATACTGGGTCTGAATGTCCTTGTCCGCCACGCCTTTATCAGTTAGCGCCGTCATCACGTTCTCCATCGCCACCGCTGCCTCGGCCTGAGCCTCGGCTACCGTTGCCCTCTGAGCCTCAATGCCCAATCTTAGGAGGGCAACATCAGGGGTAGCGCTTACCTCACCCTCTCCACTGACCCAGATACCTACTTGCTGACTATTCAGATTAACTGACTCTACTGTCGTTGGTCCCCGGGCACAGCCGGAGAAGGCTACCACCGGCACGACCAACGCCAGGCCTAATACCAATAACCATTTCTTATTTTTCATTTACCACCTCCTATTTAAATAACGAAAAAGTTGCCCTGTGGTTAGCCACCACCAAGGTAATTTTAGACTTCTCAAACTAAAGCCTGATAGGTCCTAAAGTAATTCCAAGGCTAACCGATAGAGAACGAAGCCAGCAGTAACTCTAAAACCAGTCTGTAGCACACCGACCTGGAAATAACTTTGGGGTTAATCCAGAGCGGCGAGGGCTTTCCTATAGCCATTCTCCGAGACGATAATAGCTTGGTGTAGAGCCGACTGTACCGAGGGCGAGGCTTTCTCTAACACAGACTGCAGGGCTTCGAGGTGAGTAGCCGCATCAGTAGCTATCTTGACCTTCAAATCAGCCCGATCGCCGTTCTTGGTCGAGACATCCCAAGTCGCCGTATCCAAATCTTCTGCAGCAGGCGGCGGGGTGGCCTCTGTAGGTGGTAGCGGGGTTGTCGTTCCTGCTGCCACTTCTGTTGTCGTTTCTGTTGGCGATACCGGCACGGGTTCTATCGCTTCCGACGGAGATGGCGGCGCCATTGCCGGCTCCTCAGTCAGCAGCCTAGGAGCCTCCTCTACCGGTACTGTCTCCACACCCTCGGTAGAGACTAACCCCACCAGCGCCGTCAGCCTCTCATCCAGACGCTGGGTGGCAACTTCTACCTGCTGGGCATCCCCTTTATCAGCTAGGTAGACTATTTCCGCTACTCTCCGGTCAGCCAGATCAGCACATAGCTGTGCTTTGCCCAGAGCCGATGGAGTCAGGTCCAGCTGAACCTGCTCGATAGCCAGCTTAGCCCGGTAAAGGGGGCTATCGGGCATACTGTTACCGGCCGCCAGCGCCACGCCTCCCCCGGATACCAAGAGGATACCAATCACCATCAACGCCACCACCCACCCCCGCCTCAAGGCAGATAGAGACCGAGTCTTCTGGCTCACCTCGGCATGGAGTGCCGAGCGGAACTCATACCTAGCCCTAGCCTTAAAATCGGCACGGGGGGTAATAGCCGCCGCTTCTCTAGTCGCCTGGGCCGTCCGTAAGAGGGGCTCAAGCTCGAGTGCCTGTTCTGGGTAGCTCTCAAGGCACTGCGCCACAGTCTGACCCTTAATGAGCCGCTCTAGACACTCATCCAAAATGTTTTCAAACTGACTATTCTTTTTCATGCTACGGCACCGATAGTACCCTACGTAGCGCCACGACGGCGCTATGCTGTAATGCCTTGATCGCTCCCTCGCTCCTACCCATAACCTTAGCCACCTGAGCCACCGACATCTCGCCCGCAAACCGCAGCGAAATTACCTCCTGCTGTGCCGGCGTCAGTTTCTTCGTGGCCGAGATTAGCCTTTCAATATTCAGCTTGCGCTCAAATATTCCCTGCGGGTCAGAGTCGCTAGCTACCAGGGACTCCTCAAGGCGAACTGAAACCCGCTTTTTGCTCTTTCTCAGGTAGTCAACCACCTGGTTGTGGGCAATCCGAAATAGCCAAGCAGAAAAGGGAACCCCTTTCCACTTAAAAGAGGAAATAGCCTTGATGGCATTGAGGAAGACCTGCTGGGTCATATCTTCCGCCTCCATCTTGTCCCCTATCCTGATCGTCACATAACGATAGATCTTGTCAAAGTACTCCTCATACAACTGAGCGAAAGCCGCCTCATCACGCTGCTTAGCCCGTTGAACGAGGCTCTCCTCATCCTGCACCTGATAACCCCCGTTTCTCGCTGGTAATTCGGGCATTACCCTGTGCATAGATTATAACGGAAGAGGGGATAAAAAGATAGGTCGATTATTAAGACTTATTAATAATTGCTTAATAATCTAAGTCTCAGAAACCAGTACTCTCCTGCTTACTCTTTCAAAGTAAAGAGCCTACCGGATATCCGGGACGTGATATCGACGGCGGACTGGAATGTGTTACAATAATTTCAAAGCACAGTTCTTTCTGAGGGATAACATGTTGTCTTACAGCATACGTCCGATGCGCAAAGAGGATATCTCCCAGGTCGCCGAGATTGACCACGAAGCTTTCCCCACCATGTGGCCCCCGGCAAACTACGAACGGGAACTAAGGACGCCGCTGGCCCACTATATTGTCGCCCACGAAGGGAAGCCAACCACTGAGAGGACCAGGGTAACGGTGACCAAAGAGAGGGACCCCGCCAGCCTAGTAACCAGGGTACAGCAGCTGCTCCATTACAAGCCTACCCTGAACACTGAGGGACCGCCTCCCGCTAACAAGCAGTATATCGTTGGCTTCGCCGGTCTCTGGATGATGGCTAATGAAGCTCACCTAACCAACATTGCCGTACGGTGGAGTCACCGTCAGCGTGGCATAGGCGAGCTTTTACTCATCTCCCTGATCGACCTAGCGCTAGAGCTAAATGCCCATATCCTCACCCTAGAGGTACGGGCTTCCAACATCTCAGCTAAGAGCCTGTATTATAAGTACGGCCTTAGTGTGGTGAACGTACGCCAAGGCTACTACACCAACAATAAAGAGAATGCTCTAGTGATGACCAGAGAAGATATCACCTCGGCAGCCTTTCAGGAACACCTAAACCAGTTAAAGAAAGCTCACGCTGACAGGTGGGGGATAGCCATCGACCACGTTACCCGCTAGTTCCTAGGCTATATATCATAGGAACAAAATTGGTACCTAAGGTAATAAGCCTGAGGAATACTGGCAATTAGATACTTGACATCAAGGCTAGATGTAGTTTATATTTACAAGAAAATTCAAACAGACCGGTAAGCCTTGTCCTAGAAATTCGGTCGTAACCTACCAGGACTCGTGAATGAAGGAAAAAGAACAAAGCTCGCCCCTGAGCTTTAAACAATTAGCAGTCGGTTTTGAGTTTCCACCGACCAGTTACGAACTGACCGATCCGGTCATTGCCAAGTATCTGGAGGCAGTGGGCGAAGAGACCGATTTATTAACATCGGGGATTGTTCCTCCCCTAGCGATAGCAGCCTGCGCGATGACCGCGCTTTCGCAGTCATTCACGGTACCCCCAGGCTCGATACACGCTTCTCAGGAGCTTGAATTTCTCAAGATAGTGCCCATAGGGACCAATGTCAGCTGCGGTGGTAAGATAGCCCAAAAACTGGAGCGGGGTAGCCTAAACCTAGTTATACTCGAGATCAATGTCACCAACCAAGCCGGGGAGAAGGTCTTGACCGGAAAGGCCACTATTGCCGCACCAAACTAGTAACTCGGGAGAGGGACGCCGGCTGTGAAAGAGAAACCGAATCTGTCAGATATCCACCAGGGTGATAGCCTACCCACCATAGTAAAGCACCCTACCCAGCAAAAGATTAATCTTTATGCCGAGGCTAGTGGCGATTACAACCCAATACATATCGACGAAGCCTTCGCTGCCAAAACTCCGCTGGGCGGCACTATTGCCCACGGAATGCTTATCCTAGCCTATGCTTCAGAGATGATGACCCAAGCCTTTGGTCAGAGCTGGTTTGAGGGAGGCAAGCTTTCGATCCGCTTCAAAGCACCCGTCCGCCCGCAGGACGCCATAACCACCAGTGGCAAAGTCGATTCCATCGAGGAGAAGGATGGTATCCCACTCGTAAACTGTAGCCTTGAGTGCCGTAATCAAAACGGAGACGTGGTAATCAGCGGGGGAGCCGTCGTCAAACTTCAATAACCTGGCGATGAAGGGAAGAGAGGGAGACGGTCTATGGCCGAGCCTAAGCACAGAGTTAGCATAGCCATCGATGCTATGGGCGGTGATTACGCCCCTCAGGAGATAGTTAGCGGTGCCGTAGACGCTGCCAAGGGGGGTAGCGTAGAGCCAGTTTTAGTTGGTCCACAGAGTATACTAGACGAAGAGTTAGCCAAATATGACACCTCCGGTTTGCCGATCCGCCGCCTAGACGCCGAGGGCTTCATCAAAGAAGAGGAAAATCCAGCGCTGGTGGTACGCCGTAAGCCTAACTCTTCAGTGGCTATCGCCACCAAGTCAGTGAAGTCGGGAGAGGCAGCGGCCATGATTGGGGCAACTGCCACCGGCTCACTGGTTACCAGTGCCCTACAGTATCTAGGTATGATAGAGGGCATCGACCGCCCAGTAATTGGCGGGGTTTTTTCCACCTTAGCCCCCAAGACAGCCATATTTGACCTCGGGGTAAACATGGATTGCAAACCAAGACATCTCTTAACCTTCGCAATTATTGGAACTATTTATGCTAGAGTGTTTTTGAATGTTCCGAACCCGACCGTGGCTCTACTCAATGTGGGTGTTGAGGCGGGAAAGGGTAACCAGCTAGCTCGGGAAGCCTACCCTTTGCTAAAAGAGAGCGGCCTAAACTTTATCGGTAATGTAGAAGGCCACGCCATTCTTACCGGCGAGGCTAATGTCATTGTCTGTGATGCTTTCGTGGGTAACTGTCTCTTCAAGCTCGGCGAGAGTGGTGGGCCAATTGTCGCTGGCTACTTACTGGATAAGATTAAAAAGTATCCTATAATAAGTCAACTGCTGAGGGGCAAGGCTAAGAGAACGGTAGCTTCACTAGCTTCAGCTAACAGCGTTGGTGGGGGGCTTATCTGGGGGATTGATGGCGTTGTTGTTAAGATGCACGGTCATAGTAAAGCCCCGCAGGTTACCAAGGCGTTAGAACACGCCAGGATGGCAGTTGAGGGAGATGTAGTGAATTGTTTGAAAGCAGAGTTAGCCAAGATTAAAGAACACATCAATTTGTGAAAGGAGTTATTATGTCAGCTGTTGAAGACACCATTAAAGACATCGTGGTCAAAATTGTGCATTGTGACCGGGAGGTTCTTAAGCCTGAGGCTACCTTCCAGGATATGAAAGCCGATTCCCTGGACATGGTTCAAGTACTCGTTGCCCTGGAGGACGAATTCGGCATCGAAATTCCTGATGAAGATGCTCAGAAGTTCAAGAACTTCGGTGATTTTGTGGGCTATGTCGAAGCTAAGGTAGCTGAGAAGAAAGGTAATGCTTAGAGGCAAGGTCGCCCTAGTAACCGGGAGTTCCCGTGGCATCGGTAGAGCCATCGCCCTAAAACTGGCTAAAGAGGGAGCTGATGTCATCATAAATTACTTTCGTCAACGTGAAGCCGCAGAGCAAACGGCTAATGAAATTGAAAAGCTAGGGGTAGCCAGTAAGGTTATCAGAGCCAACGTTGGCGACCCGGAAAAGATCAGTGAGATGTTCGATATCATTGCCAGTAGTTTCGGGCGGTTAGATATATTGGTAAATAATGCCGCCTCCGGTCTACCCCGCTCGGCTCTAGACCTTGACATGAAAGCCTGGGCATGGACAATGGACATAAACGCCCGGGCTTTGCTCCTCTGCACCCAAGGTGCGGTTAAGCTCATGGAAGGGAGGGGAGGTAAGATAGTTGCCGTCTCAAGTCTGGGCTCATCTTTAGTACTGCCGGGTTATATCGCCATCGGTGTCTCCAAGGCTACCCTTGAAGCCCTGACTCGTTACCTGGCAATCGAGCTAGCCTCCAAGGACATTTGCGTAAACACGGTAGCCGCCTCACTAGTGCCAACCGAAACTGGCCTGCTTTACGCTAGGGGAGGACGACCAGGAGCCGCGGCTCCGTTACCAACAACACCGGCGGGTAGAATGGTAAGCGCCGAGGATATTGCCAATGTAGTCACATTTTTATGCTGTGAGGAAGCTTTCATGATCAGGGGACAGACAATCATCGTTGATGGCGGTACCTCTCTGGCACCCTTCAGTCTTATGAATAAAGGAGAAGCGCCTTGAATATGAAGCGGGTAGTCGTTACCGGAATGGGGGTCGTTTGCCCCATCGGCCTAAACATAGAAGAGTTCTGGCCCAACTTAGTAGCGGGAAAATCAGGTATCAACACTATCAGCTGTTTTGATACTACTAACTCCCCGGTAAAAGTAGCCGGTGAGGTAAGGAACTTCGACCCAACACAACACATGGAACCGAAAACAGTTCAACGCACCCGGCGGGGGGTTCACTTTGCCATCCCGGCTACCAAAGAAGCCGTGGCTAAAGCCAACCTAGATATGACCCAAGAGCCACCAGAACGGGTGGGTGTAATCAGCTCCAATATGCTGGAACATAAGTTCATCGCCGAAGGGTGGGGCACACTTAAGGGGGGACGCAGAGCTGACCCACTCTTCTTTACCAAGGCTTCCCCAAGCGTAGTATCCCTGCAGATAGGTATGCTCCTCAGAGCCAGAGGCCCCAATACCAGTGTCAACAGCCTCTGTGCCAGTGGCACTGATACTATCGGCACCGCCCTGAATTTCATCCGCCTCGGCTATGCCGATGTCATGGTAGCCGTTGCCTCTGACGCCTCACTGGATGAAATGACCGTCTCCGCCCTGAGCGTCCTGGGTGCCCTGACCAAAGAGCCCGACCCGGATAAGGCATGCCGGCCCTTTGACCTGAACCGCAACGGTTTTGTCTACGGGGAAGGGTGCGGGGTACTGGTGCTGGAGACTCTGGAGCATGCCCAGAAGCGAGGCGCTCCAATTCTGGCCGAGATAGCCGGAGTTGGCTGGATCTTTGATGCCTATGATGCCACCGCCCCCAATCCAGAAACCGAAGCCTTAGCCATGATGAACTCCCTCAAGGACGCCGGGGTAAGCCCGGAGGAGGTGGACTACATCAATGCCCACGGTACCAGCACCAAGCTGAACGAT
>Ga0209427_10007263_pt1 | contig 12554 bp, 9 predicted proteins | sample DeeMarSWOR136_30_FD_187465 | JGI IMG/M metagenome (GOLD analysis project Ga0209427, IMG submission 187465) | Marine sediment microbial communities from White Oak River estuary, North Carolina - WOR-1-36_30 (SPAdes) (version 2) | ecosystem: Environmental > Aquatic > Marine > Intertidal zone >... | reverse complement strand
CACCCGATGCAGGAGTGTGGGATTGTCGTACATATACATCATCATCTGGGTGAGTCCGACCATCCGGATTAAATCCACCGTCATGCCGAAGCTCCACCACCAGATTCCCCTCAGACGAACTTCGAGCAATCCCTCGAACAATTCACCCGCAAGGGCTAAGGTCTCAACTGTTGTTTTGTAATCCACCTCTATTTCGGGATACTGTAATTTTTGTATATCCTCGATTTTTTCGATCGGGATGTTCCAGGTATAGGCCCCCCCTTCGTGTCCGCCGATGTACTGTAAATCAACTCCCCACCCACTTTCATCATAGGTATGTCCTATATAGAAGTACGGTTCAATCGGCCTGTCGTCACGAATGGATTCTCCCCAGAATATCTCTTTTCTTAACGCCCCCTCCCATCTGCGGGAAAGATCTCCACTGCATTCGACCTGGTCTTCGGTAATGATTTCATTCCATCCGTTTTCAGGGTCACAAAGTACGACCGGCTGTTTTGTCTTTAACGAATTGTGATCGTACCACAGTTCCCTTTTTTTGTCCTGGATACTTTCTGTGGCGATTGACCTGACTTTCTCCGCAAGACGCCTCAGTATTTCTCTGTCCCGCTTTGAAATAAACACCTCATTCTTAAAACCTCTACTGTATTTGGGAGTATCCTGCCACATGATCCCGGTCCAGAGCCCGGTTGGATTACAATACGGCATCAATCCTACTGAAGCTTCCATCTTGTGTCTCCCTGTTTTGGATGGTTATCAGGAGCAAGAAGATCTCTGTACGGATCAACGTCCTTTAAATTATAGAAATAGATTATATCATCTCCCCCCGTCTGTCCACAAATAATAACTATCAAACGTCTTTTTGCAATTTTAATCGTATTAAAGAGAGTGACCACTGGACCTGTTCTATTGAAAAAATGTGCTATACTGCATTAGTGAGGATGTGTGAGTAACATCGCCCATAAAATCGAAACCTGAATGAACAATGGGGGATTGCGGAATCGGAAGAATATGAGACACGAGTGCAGAAGCCGTATTCACCCTTCAATCGAATGAGCAGAAAAATTTGAAATTCGACATTGCATCATCAATACTTTATATGGCGAAAGGATTTACTCCAATGGCAAGGGAAGAGATAAAAAAGTTAATGGCCGAGAATGAGCAGCTCAAGCGTGAGCTGGAAGATTTACGAATCCTGAACGAAACGAACATAGACCACAGCACCAGGCTCGAGAACGAGCTCGTGGAACAGAATATGAAACTGGACATTCTGAAGGACAAAATGAGAAAGTATCTATCTCCACAGCTTTTTCAGGCACTGGTTGGAGGAGCCGCTGACGCTGTGCTGGAACATAACAGAAAAAAATTGACCATATTTTTCTCTGATATAGTGAACTTTTCCGAGATTACCGACTCAGTGGAGCCTGAACTTCTTTCAGAGGTTTTAAACCAGTATCTAAACAGGATGTCGGACATAGCAATGAAGTGGGGAGGGACGATCGATAAGTTCATCGGTGACGCGATCATGGTTTTTTTCGGTGATCCAGAGTTCATTGATGATGTGACGCATGCACAGAAATGTGCAAAAATGGCACTTGACATGCTGGAGGAGTTGAAACAGCTGCGGATGCAGTGGCGCGAGATGGGCATGTTCCAGATGCTCCGTGTGAGGATGGGTATCAACACAGGGTACTGTACGGTGGGGAATTTCGGTTCGAGCAGCAGGATGGAGTATACGATCATCGGGGGACAGGTCAACATTGCTGCCCGGCTTGAGTCAATCGCCGAGCCAGACAGTATATACATATCCCATTCCACTCTCACACTCATCCAGGATATTGCGGAGTGTGAATTTGTGGACAACCTCACGGTGAAGGGGATCCACTGCCCGATAGAGGTCTACAAGCTGCTCAGGCTGAAAGGGACGGACAGTGAACGCGCGCAACTGATCCAAACAGACAAGCACAGCTTCATTTTGAAGGAAGTCGAATTTGACTATACGACAGCCAGTATGAATGAAAGAAAGGAAGTTAAGAAGGTCCTACGGTCTGCACTCGGTATCATTGAACGGGCTGAAAAGAGTGTGATTTCGAGAGTTTGATAGGGGAGTCTTAATTTCAACCGAAAAAGGAGAGCCAGATTTGTGCCCAACGATCACAATCGGGAGTTTCGCTCATTCGGAAGCGAAGAGTATCCTATCGCACATCCAGCTCATGCTGCCGGTGAATGACTTCTTGCTTGATACAAGAAGATACAACCTAGTATCGAACTATATTGCAGAGTATTCTTCCTATCATTTTGAGCACAAGGATAGGGCAGAGAACCTTATCTCGAGCGTCATCTATGAGCTGCTCGAATACATTGTGTCAAGTTCAAACGGGAGCTCAAAAGTCGATATCCGGTTTTCCACTTCTGATGAATGGTTGATTTTCGAGCTGTCGTCCAAAATATCTTCCGATGAACTCGGAAGATTCAAGGAGCTACTGTCGGAAATCAATGAAAAAGACCTCGAATCCTATTACAGGGCAATCCTGGAGTCGGATGATGCTGAAATATCCCTTCAAAAGAAAATGGGAATGGTCATGATCGCTCACGATTATCATGCACGGATCACCGCCACACTTGACGAAGATGAGGGAAGTGCATTTCTACGAGCATTTGTCAGGCGGGAGGAGATCAATACATGAGTATAACTGGGGAACGCTTCCTGATTTCATACGACGCAATCGACCAGCAGATCAATTTTGAAGGTGTTCTGCGGGTCGTTGATGATTCGGACCTTCTCAGCATAGGGAATTACCTTTCTGAAATGCATGCACGCCTCGACGGATCGATGCGTTTAAATTTCCGGAAGATGCGCTATATCAACTCATCGGCACTCAAGGTCATCATCGATTTTCTCAAATATGCGCGCGAGTCGGGAAAGCTTAACATCAAGATCATCGGATCCAAGGTTCTCACCTGGGAAGGAAAAACGCTTCCTCATATCAAATCCCTCTGGGACAAGATAGAGTTTGTCGTGTATGATGAAAATTTTTATAAGAGCCAGGTGATCATTGAAGATGCTGATTTTATCCCGCTCCTGCGAAACCAGACCAGGTTGCTCTGGCCCCAAGAGAAGGAAATACTGATAAAACACGGATTGAGGGAGGGTATGAGGGTAGCCGACATCTGCTGTGGCTGTGGCGATGTTGCGCTTTTAATCGCTAAGGAGCTCAAAGCCAGCATTGTGACCGGCATCGATCACTCCGCACCTGCAATTGAATATGCAGTGCGGTTGCAAGACGAGTTCAATGTTTTAAATGTTGATTTTCGTCTTGGGGATGCGACGGCACTCATCATGGATGACGAGCTGTTCGATTTTATACTCTGCAGGCTGAGCCTCCAAATATTCTCCAAACCCGAAGAGATACTCAAGGAGCTGTACAGAGTATTAAAGCCCGGCGGACGGCTCTATCTTCTTGGAGAGGATTACGATCTCATCACCGGATACCCGAATGAGGAGGAGATCAGAACGGTCTACGACAAGGCGGGCAAGTATGGGGTTCAGATCGGCATGGACCTCTACAATGGAAAAAAACTGTATTCGATTCTGTCCGGTATGAGGATGAGTAATATCAAGCTCGACTATATCAATGTGGATACCGTCAACTCCGATCGGAGGGTTTTCGCAGATATGATCGCAAGCTGGCGCTTTTTTTCAGCAGAAACGATCGGGAGAAAGCTGAATATAACAAAGGAAGAACATGACGCGCTTCTTGACGGATATGATACACATCTGAAAACGATCAGGAACCGTTTCGGCTACACGAAGTGGACGTGCATTGCAGCATCGGGCGAAAAGGTAAGATGATGTTCAGTATCGAGGGTTAAAAATATGAAGCTTAAATTCAAGGCCAAGTTACTCCTTTTTGCGCTTTCGGTCGTGCTGATTCCAACAGCTGTACTCGTATCTTTCTTTTTGATCAATTTCAATGGAATAACCCGTTTTTCCCTGGAAAAGAACACCGAAGGCATCGAAAAATCAAACCAGGAATTTTTGAACAACCTGGCAAGCGACAAGGCCCGTTTGACGAGCCTTCAGTTCAAGCGTGCCATTGAAAGCCTCACCATACTTGGGAAATCGGCGCAAAAGCTCATTGATCACTATCAGGAACTGTCCGATGTCCAGGATATCTACAAGCTCGGGCTCTTTCGTGAAAACCTGGTTCCCTTTCTGGGCGCCCTCACGAATGTGAGCGAAGAAGAGGTAAACGTGCTGATCCCTCCTGCACTCGTACCGCAGAAACGTTCCAGAGAACTGTTGAAAATCTCTTCTCTGCTGAACCTCATCATCGGACCGGTATTTGAGAGCAACGAAAACAATACGTTTGTCTATTTTGTCGGAGACCGTGAAAGCCCAATAACCAGGGCCTATCCCAATATCAACCTTGCTGAGTATTTAGGGGAGTACATCGATCTGCTTTTCTGGCAGGACTTTTTCCCGGATAATGTACAGTACTGGGAGAGATACTACACAGATGAACTCTTCCGTGGACAAGTGTTGTCGGACGTGGGAACGCCGATTACATTCGATCCTCCCTATGAAGATGCTGCCGGTCAGGGAAAGATCATCACGCTGTTCTATCCGCTTTGGGACAACAGGACAGAAAAGTTCGCCGGTGTTGTTGCCTCGGATGTCTCACTTGCAAAGATCGTGGAGAACATACTCTCGGTGCACGTCGCGCAAACAGGATACGCGGTTTTGCTCAACGGGAAAGGCGAAATCGTGGCCATGTCGGACGTTGCGGAGCGGAGCCTGAAAACGAAGACAGAGCAGATAGAGAGAGGAGGGTTGAGCTATTACTACAGATCTCTTGCCACCTCACAGGACAGCGGGATCACCGGTGTGTACAACACGATCATGCAGGAGCATTCCGGATATCTGAAAGTGAGGATGAATGACGGTGAGAATCATGTTCTCGTTTTTTCGAGTTTGGACCCGATCAACGACACCACATACGGGAGAGATGTCTGGAAGATACTCATCAATGTCCCGGAGAGAGAGATACTGAGCACTCTTTTTACGACCCATGAAGCAATCACGACACGGAACTACAGGACCACGCTCCTCTCCGTTCTGGTAGTTGCCGCCATCCTCGTGGTAGTCATACTGATTACCTATTTTATCTCGGGAAAAATAACCATGAATATAGGGCAGCTCTCCCTGGCTGCTCAGAAGATATCGCAGAAGAACTATGATATCAATCTGAACATCTCATCAAGAGATGAAATAGGCGAACTGGGGAAAGCCTTCAACATGATGAGTAGGGATATAAAAGGATACACCGAACACCTGGAAGAGATGGTACAGGAGAGAACAGAGGAGTTAGAGCAAGCTCTGTCGAAAATTTCAGTGCTGAACGAAAGATTGACGGACGAGAACCTGCGGCTCAGTGCCGAGCTCGACGTTGCAAAACGTCTGCAGTTGATGGTGCTCCCGGGTAAAGAGGAACTGGGGTCGATCAAAGACCTGGATATCACCTGTATTATGGCTCCCGCAGATGAGGTCGGTGGTGATTATTTTGACTGCTTCAAATCAAACGGAACCGTGATGTTCGGTATCGGTGACGTGACAGGTCATGGGCTATCAGCCGGAGTCATCATGTTGATGGCACAGACGGCAATCAAGACCATATCGCTTATGGGTGAGAAGGACATGAAAAGGTTCCTCGCTCTTGTTAACAGGGTTCTGTATAGTAATATAGAGAGGATTACAGAGGACAGGAGCATGACACTCTCCCTTCTGGATTATAAGGATAGAACCTGTACAATCACCGGACAGCACGAAACCGTTGTCCTCTGCAAAAAAAATGGGCACATCGAGCGAAAAGACACAAGCGATCTCGGGATGTTCGTGGGATTTGAACCTGATATCTCGGCTCACATCAGGGAAGTGCGGTTCGATCTCGAGCAGGGAGATGTCCTGGTGCTGTACACAGATGGCGTGACCGAGGCTGTCAACGAGCACAGCGAGGAGTTCGGACTGGACCGACTGTGTAACCTTGTGAAGAAGAATCATACGCTCACATCCGCTAAGATTGTGGAAAACATACTCTCAGAGCTTCGAGGATTTATCGGAAAAGCGGATGTGTATGATGATATATCACTCATGGTCATTAAACAGAGATAGCGAACATTCATGGCAGCTATAGGTTATTCTTATACTGAGGGAGACCCCAATGCTGGAAAGGTCAGAGGTTGTGGGTGAATACAGCGAGGACATTTCGGAGAAAACGCTTAGCGAGTCTTCCGTTTCAATGAAGTCGGACGATCTCTATCGAAACTGGAGGAGAGTAAGCCTCAGCTCCGATTTTTTTGGAAAGTACTATTCCTACTTCTTCCCATACCAGGAGAAGGCGCTTAAAACTGTGAGCAGGGAAGAGGCGGAGAACAGCATATCTTTTGTGCTGAACGAGCTGGTAGAAAACACGGCAAAATATTCCAACACCGGCGATAAAACGGTACAGATACACGTACGATTACTGGGCAGGGTGCTCCTTTTCAATGTCTCGAACTTCGTAGATGAAAAAGTCGCAGAATCGTTTGTCGCACTGGCCAGAGAGATCATTAACGGTGATCCTGAAGAGTTATACATGAAGCGGCTCGAGAAGAACATTGAAGATGAAAGGGGAGATTCCGGTTTGGGATATCTCACACTGATTAATGATTATGGAGTTGTGCTCGGCTTTAAATTTATTAAAGTGAACACAAACGTGGTACAGGTTACTGTACAGGCCAAGATGAAATATAAGGAGGCTTGATAGATGGAATTCAAAGGCGAAGATTGTCTAGTCACTTTCAACGAGCTAAAAAATACAATAGAGTTTTTCGGTACCATTCGGTTGAGAGATTCCTCAGACTATAAATCGATAGGTGATCTGCTCGAGAGTGCACTCTGTACAGTGGCACAGGAGCTTATTCTGGACTTCAGGAATCTTCAATTCCTGAACAGTGCGGGCATTAATACGATCAGCAAGTTTATAATCGCCGCCAGGTGTACTGAAAAGGTCAACGTCAAGGTTATGGGCAATGAGCAGATTTCCTGGCAGCAGAAATCGTTGAGGAACCTTCAAAAATTGTGGCCAAAAGTGCAGATTGAGATTAGTTGATCGTAACGGGAAGAAAAAAGGATGAGGAAATCTTTATATAGAAATATGTATTTGAAATTCCCTCCCTCGTAGTAGTCGGTCTGGCAATTTAATTAAGCAATCAAAGAATATTAAAATGGTTCTTACATTATCGAACTGGATTTTTTAAACGACCCCTACTTTTGTACCGCCGTTACTCCCGTTCCGCGGGCACCGCTTTTTGATTTACGAGCAGTTCTCGATCCAGAGTTATTTTATTGACAGGACAGGATATCCCGGATAGTCTGATAGCAGAGTCAGATCACAGGCGTAATTTTAAAGAGAAGAAAAGCGTCTTAAGGGAGGGCTACATGGAGTTCAAGGGATATGACAAGGGCTTTCGATTAACAGACAGGGTTGCAATGGTAACGGGGGCTGCTCGCGGGATAGGAAAGGCAATTGCCCAGCTTTACGCCGAGAAGGGAGCGGATGTCATACTCGTGGATGTGCTTGAGGACGTCAAGGAAGTTTCAGCTTCAATTTCTCAATTCGGAAGAAAAGGGTTCCCTCTAACGGGCGATATCACAAAGAACGATACGGTAAAGCGGGTTGTTCAAGACAGCATTCGGGAATTTGGTAAAATCGACATTCTGGTCAATAACGCGGGCGTTGTGCTGCTCGATGATGCGGAAAACCTGCCGGAAGAGGATTGGGATAGAACAATAGCAATCAATCTGACTGCGCCTTTCATCATGTCCAAGTACGTCGGAAGGGAGATGATCAAACGTAAAAGCGGGAAAATCGTTAATATTGCGTCCCAGGCAGGCGTCATTGCGCTCGACAGGCACGTCGCCTACTGTACGAGCAAGGCAGGCATCATCGGGTTGACAAAAGTGCTTGCACTAGAATGGGCCGAGTTCAATATAAACGTGAATGCCATATCGCCGACGGTCGTCCTCACGGAACTCGGAAAGAAAGCGTGGGCAGGTGAGGTCGGCGAAGCGATGAAGAAGAAGATACCGGTGAGACGGTTTGGATACCCTGAAGAAATCGCAGCGGTGGCTCTCTTTCTAGCAAGTGATGCTGCGGATATGATTACGGGTGAAAACATCGTCATCGACGGTGGATATACCATCCAGTAAAGAAATGCGGTTAATATTAATTTTGATTTCTCTTTACTGAATAGGCCTCGAGAAGACTCGTTTACACCTCAAATGCATTTATCCTCCTAGTTACAACTTCTGGACATGCACAAATCCCACATCCTCAGGATGGTACATGAAATCAATTAATATTATGATTATATATACATATAAAAAGAGAGCTATCTTCTCTATTTTGCCGAATAAAATTGCATTTTTTTATACATATTTAAGAAAAATAATGAATACTGTGGTATATTTGGTAGTACGGTGCAGCGGTACCAAATGAAAAAGTGAAAAGTATGGATGGTATAAAGTGATAGGCTTTCACCGTTTTCTGAAAACAAACAAATCCAGTGTGCTTCTATTCTCTCTTCTTCATTTTGCCTTGATTTTTGTGTTGTTATTCTCCGGTTGCCTTTCCCGGGTTGACCTATACGACATGGTTACCACTTCAAAAATATCGGTCATAAATGGCGATGAGTACCTTGATGAGGGTTCAGGATACTGTGACTTTGGCACTGTGCCGTTGTATGAATCGGCAGAATTAATCCTCACCGTGGAAAACAGCGGCTACGCCTCTCTCCGTATATCGAGTATTTCTGCGATATCGGGTGCGAGAACACAGTTTTTTATAGATGTCGCGTCCATGACGTCTGATATATCTGCAGGAAGTAGTACCACCTTTACGCTTGTATTTAAACCCACGAGTATAGGATACAAATCTGCAGTTATTCGAATCGAAAGCAGCGATGGAGAGTCCTTCACTTTTACTGCGCTCGGGTACGGCGAGTCAAACACGACCGAGCCAGATATAGCGGTTATGCAAGGACAAAACGAACTTACGAGCAGTTACGATTTTGGTGGGATTTCTGTCGATTCATCCAGTGCACAAGTAATATTTACCATACTCAACAAAGGAGATGCAGATCTGAGCGTAATCGATGTATCGCTTTCTTCAGGAGATACCGACCAGTTTCACCTCATCGCATCGTCTGCTCCGGGTACTCTGAAGCCGGAAGAAAGCATGAACTTCACGATTACTTTTTCTCCCACTGTGAGTGGGGAAAAGTACGCCGATGTGAATATCGCAAACGATGATCCGGATGAGAATCCCTACATTTTTTCTGTAAAGGGGTATGCAGAACCAATTCCTGAGCCTGATATACATGTGAAGCAGGGTACAGATGAGCTCCCTATTCAATACGGATTGTTTGACTTTGGCCATGTGCTCCTTGCAAACTACAGTACACCGGTCGTTTTCACGATTGAAAATACTGGCGTGGGAGATCTCTTTATTTACAGCATCGGTTTCGTCTCCGAGGACACCGATCAGTTTCATCTTACTGTTTCTCCTCTGAGTCTTGTGAGCGGTGGAGCAAGTACGACTTTTTCTCTTGCCTTCGGTCCAACATCTGTGGGATATAAATCGACAATCATTTCAATTGAGAGCAATGATCCCGATGAAACCCCCTATGAGTTTACTGTCGAGGGGTACGGTGATTCCCAGCTCGTTCCGGATATTTCGGTTCCAAAAGTAGAACCTGCAGGGAGTTATGATTTTAGCAAGAAAAAGGTCGGAGATACTCAGACAGAGGAGTTCAAGATTAAAAATACCGGAACAGGTGATTTGATGATCACCAGTGTAAGTCTAAACTCCGGAAACACCTCTCAATTTACCATTGATTTATCTCAAATGTCTTCACATGTTGCACCGAATGATGAAACAAAATGCTATATTCATTTCAACCCCACTATCTCAGGAGATGTGAGTGCTGTGGTGGCTGTTTACAGCAATGATCCTGATGAAAAACCGTATACGTTCACCCTCTACGGATATGGAGAGTCCGCGCCAGTACCCGATATAAGAGTTATGAAAGGAGATACTGAATATCCTGACGGATCAACCTATAATTTCGGCACAGTGTTCACCAGCAGAACAGAATCCTTCATCATAGAAAATGTGGGCACTGATGAACTAGTCATACAGAATATACTGCTCATGGAGGGGGATCCGGATTTCATTCTTGACCTTTCATCAACCTCCTTCACACTGCTTCCGGGAGCAGAAACAGCCATGGTGATTAAATTCGATCCCACAGGACTGGGTGACAGATGGAGAAACCTGGTGATCAATTGCAATGACCCGGATGAGGGTCCCTATAATATCAGACTTGAAGGGAATTACTAGCACAAAATTATTCTCGCTTATCTTTAATTTCTATCTTTTTGCGAAGATCTGATGTCAGAAGGATGTGTAAGTACGGGGAGCTGCTGTTAATCGCAATTGAATTAAACGAATTGAAGTTATTTTAGAGTGGAAGAGGGCATACGGCAAGGCATCTCCCGCAGTACGGGAGTATTCCGGTATTGATTTTTAAACGCTGCTGCCAGGGATCGACTCCTGCCTTGTAATGAAGAAGTTCCTGCTCCGTGGGCTCCTCCGCTGGGATGGGGATATCCCTGTACCCGCCTGTGCATTTCAGCATGCCGCTGCAACCCCAGCGACATTTCCATCCAATGATCCCGGCGTACTCTATTTTTTTTGATCCGATGTTTAATGAGACTGTTCTTTCCGAATCTTTTGGAATTGCGCCGGTCGGACAGGCATGGGCGCATGCAAATCCGCATCGTTCAGGAACGCAGAGTGTTTCATCTACAAAAGGATCCGGTTCTATGAGTGCGTTTGTGATGACGGTCGTAAGTTTCTGCCTGCTTCCATACTGCGGACTTATCAAAAGGTTGTGCCATCCTATGTCTCCCAATCCACATGCCACTGCAACATGCCGGTGTGAAATATCACCAGGGCCACCGGGATACTCTCTTGATGGTTTCTGAAGATGGGGAAGGTTTGCAGGAAATGGATAGGCCTTGAATCCTCGTGACTCGAGATATTTTGCACACAGATATGCAATCCTGTCAAGTTCAGGATTTATCGCCGCAAGCGTAAACATCTGATATGAATAGTATGACGGAGGCGGTTGTTGTGTATGTGCGCTCCTCGCAATGAGGTCGCAGCATGCCTCGTTTATATGTATCGCAATGGACACCATGCTCTGGGCGTCCGGCAGGTACCTGTCGGGTCGCATAATCTCCGGTGCACCAGCAAGACGGTCCACCCCCCCAAATCCAACCAGGTCACTGCCTTCACTTTTAAGATAGTCTCTTAAATCTCCTGTCAACCTGTTAATTCTGTTCGTAGAGTACATTCTCTTCTCCGATCATATGAGCAATGTTCAGATAGCGGCGCACTGTGTCAATATCCTTCTGATTATATATACATTTCTGCATCTGTATTGGGTCGTCTCGCAATCGCAATGTTTGAAAATACTCATTATACTCTCACGCAGTAAGACATGGTACATGGTTTTTTTCTATAAGTAAAGCGCTGAAATTCAGGAGAAAGGAAATATAAGACTGCATCGTTTTTTTATCCTTTCCCTTTTTCATTGCTTAAACGCGATTCTTTCGGTTATTATATCCGTTGTTGTTCGTACACTGTAAAAAGCCTTTGTCTTGACCACTGATATAAATCTGAGGGGTTTCGTTTCATGAAAACTGAAAACTATCTGAAAAAAATCGTGGTATCGCAGCATAAGGGAAACCCGGAAGGAATGTATTCCGTCTGTTCCTATAACAGGTACGTCATTGAGGCAACACTGCTGCAGGCCATGGAGGATGGGAGCCCGATCCTGATTGAATCGACCTGTAATCAGGTGAATCAGTTTGGCGGGTATACAGGGATGAAACCCGTGAATTTCAGAGATTTCATATTTTCTATTGCCGGGTCGATGCAATTCCCCCCGGAGAGAATCATCTATGGCGGCGATCACCTGGGGCCCTACCCCTTTTGCGACGAACCTGTCGAGAGTGCCATGACAAAGGCGAAGGAGATGGTGAGGCAGTACGTCCAGGCAGGGGCCATAAAGATACACCTCGACACGAGCATGCGATGCGCTGATGATTTGGGAACAAAAGATACTCCCCTTGACAAAGAGGTCATTGCGGAGCGCTGCGCCCTGCTGTGTCGTATTGCAGAAGATAACTGTGCTGTTATGAGCAGAAATGGAATGAGCACACAGGAGCCGCTCTATGTGATTGGAACGGAAGTGCCTACTCCCGGCGGGAGTGATGAGGTAGAGGAGGGATTGAAAATTACGAAGGTGGAGGATTTGGAGGAAACGATCGCCCTGACAAAGGAGTCTTTCTATAGAAATAAGCTTCAAGGGGCCTGGGAGAGGGTGATTGCGGTGGTCGTACAACCGGGGGTAGAACACGGCGATCACACAATTATTGAGTACGACAG